>Ga0136559_1000306_pt1 | contig 17118 bp, 19 predicted proteins | sample AntRauMeHopE1496_FD_104633 | JGI IMG/M metagenome (GOLD analysis project Ga0136559, IMG submission 104633) | Saline lake microbial communities from Rauer Islands, Antarctica - Metagenome Hop E1 #496 | ecosystem: Environmental > Aquatic > Non-marine Saline and Alkaline > Saline | place... | reverse complement strand
TGGTGGCCTTTGAAAAGTTCGGCCAGCACCAGCCTCTGAACCGACAGGCGGAACGCTTCGCCCGTGAAGGCGTCGAGATCAGCCTGTCCACATTGGCCGATCTGATTGGCCATGCCACCGTTGACCGCGTCGCGCTCCAGCATTTTTAGCCGATGAAACATCGCCTCATGCCGCCGATTGGGTGGCAGGGCGTCTCGAATCAGGCTGATAAGGCCGGACGAAGACGGCCCGATGTCGATGATCGAGATGCGCGGCAGGATTGCCTGATTGTCGCTGCCGCGTCCGGACTGCGGCGAGAGCGCCACCCCGAGGTTGATCGCGTTCATCAGCACGGATTTGCCTGACCCCGGCGTGCCGACCATGATGTCGACGCTGGCATTCTGTTTTGAGGAACCAGGCTGATAGGGAAACGGCTTGCCGTCCGCGGTGCGGAAGATGATCGAGCCGCGCTCCCACGGACAGGCGGGTCGTACGATCGGGGCCATGGCCAGCACGTCCAGCAGGTCCGCCGCACAGCTCTCGGCAGTTGAGGCAGTAGAAAGACCAAGCGCGGAAGACATCACGCAGTCGAGCGGATCCCCGACCACGGCGTTGGTGTGGCAATTGCCCCAGGACTTGACCATCTCCTGCAGCGACGAGACGTGGCTGCGCAATTGGCCAACCTGATCGGCGGGAGCCCATGCCGCGAAAGAGGCCCGCCAACGAATGACGGTATTGCCGTCACCATCGGTCTGGCGCAGCCGCTCGAAGCTTTCCTTGATGCGACCATTATGGGTCGGGGCCGTCCAAGCCAGCAGTCTTGCCAGCTGTTCGCGAAACACCTGACCGAACCAGAATTGCAGGACAAGTCCGGGTTTGGAGAAGAACGGCGACAGGCCGATGCGCAGCCGGTCGCAGGCCTCAGTCACATCCTCCTCGCCCGGCAGCGAGCGGAATCCATCCAGCCGAAACAGCGACATCATCGAGCCATCGTCGGCGACCAGCGCGGTCTCGCCATGGGCGGTCTCCAGACGACAGTATCCGTCAAGGGAGGCTTTGAGCGCGCCTTGTCCCAGATGCGCGGCTGCCTGATGCCAGAATGCGACCATTGCCAACCCCCTCAGTTCAGGGAGCGCAGCGGGGCGTCCACGGAGGACTGGTTCGCACCTGCCCCGAAGATCGACGCCACGCCGACATTGAGGAAGGTCGGGATCGCAACCATGCAGGCGGCAGCGATGCTGAGCATCAGGATGCGGCCCGTTTCCACCGAGTTGTCGTTGTTGGTACGAGAGCGCTTGATCATCGCCATGACGGCCATGATAGCGAAGACAACGCCGAGCACGAAAGAGATTGTGCCTAGAATATCGGCGGCGGGGCCGAGCTGGGTCGAGCGCACATCGGTGAAGATATCGCCAAAGGTCTGGGCCACGGCTCCCGTCGCACAAACTGCGCCGAAGGTAAGGGCCAGTGTGGACCGGAACAGAACGGGGTGCCACGACGGGTTACGTGAATATAAAGATAGGCGTCTACGCATGAAGAGATTCCCTGTTGTTGTGATGGGTGTTCAGCCGAAGAAAAGGTTTTCGAACAGACCGACGGTGCGGGGCAAGTCCACCGCCATGATCCCGGCGATCATGTGGATGAAGCCTTTGCCCATCAGCCCTTGGGCGGGCATGTCCGCGGATTTGACGCAAAGAAAGAGCCCACGCACGACCGCGAGCAGCCCGATGAACTGGGCAACCCGGACGAGTGCGATCAGGATGGCCTCGCCCGGTGTGCCAGAAACCGGGCTGAGCATTTCGGGCGCATAGGCCATGATCTCCGAGGCGGCACTCGCGGTTGTGTTTCCTGCCCCGTAAAGCGAGGCGATCCAGGCTGAGAGTGTCAGATCCAGCGAGATGATCAGCAGGCCAAAGACAATATAGGTGAGCGCCTGCCAATACCCGTGCCGCCGGTGATGGGCTTGGGAGCGCTCGTCGGCTGTAATCAGCAACATGCGCCCTCCGATGATGACCAAGATGATCCCCAGCACGAAACACAGGGCCGCGATAAAACCTTGCGCCGGTGGCAAAATGTCCGTCACCCGGGTGAAAAAGGCTGTTAGCTCGTCCATGTGCTGTCGGTCCCATCAGTTGTCGCCTTCCGAACTGTTGCCCGCTGCCACCTCGGGATCACCATCCTCTGGGATCAGAACCACACGCTTTGGCGCTTCTTCCGCAGGTCTGGTCACGGGTGTCACCTGTACGGGGCGTGATCCGATACTCTCGGTCGCGGCACTCTCTTCAAATGTTGGAAGCGATGCGCTGATCAGGTTCGTGGTTCCGTAGAGTTGCCGCAGCGCGTTTGCATGTGCGGCGTTGACCCCCCGTTGTTCCTGCAGGCGTTCAACCAACTTGGGCAATACACCCCCCTGCCCCGTCAGCATCACAAGCTCGGAGCGCAACTCAAAGCTTTGCTCGGTCAGCAGCGCCATGTGAGCCCGAAGCTCGGCCAATTCAGGATTGGGGGTTTCCGGGGTTGTCATCAGTCCGGTAGAGCGTGCCTCGGCAGAGAGGCCCATTTCTTGAACCGCGACGACACCGCCAATCGTCACGATACCGACGACTGCGAGCGTCAGGAGGATCTTACACGTGCCGTTGACGAAGCCTGTGAGCCTGCCGCTGCCCTGACGCAGAAAAACAGGATCGCTTGCGCGCCTTGCGCCGGCAAAGCCGTCCGAGTGATGCGGTGCGATGACCACGAGTGCTGTATCTGGTCGAGACATACTGATCTCCCCCGCTGCGGCGGGGCATATCCAACGCCCCGAACCGGTGTAAAAACGTTTGGTCTGGCTATCAATCGTATATCGTTATATATAGCGATATATGCAATTCGTAAAGACCTTTGGAAAATCGATGTCAGCAGAGAGGACTTCCCCATGAACAACAAAGCATTCCTATGGATAACAAGTGCTGTGGACTTTCGGCGATCTGAGACACATGGGCATTTGACGATCGCTCTGGCGGCCATCGCTTTCATTGGCTCGATGTCCATGGGCCTTGCTCAGGAGGACATTGGGAGCGACGGTCTCATGGAATCTCGTGGCAATCATCTGCCCGCAGATGCCATCATCGCCAGAACGGATCCAAACGCGCGCGCACTGATGCGGATTGGTGCGATGCAGGCCTGGGCGATTGAAGACCGGACCGGAAACCTGACCACCGCGCTCACAACCAAGGACGGGCTGACGATCATTGGCAGAATCATCGGGCCAAGGGGTGAAGATATCACGGCGGCCCTGCTAGCGACGGTGCCCATGCGCACCGATGACCGTATTGCCGCAATCTCACCCACTGCACCATCGGGACCTGCCCCGTTGATAGAGGGCGCGATGACGCAAGGTCCTGTCGACCCAGTTTTGGACAGCAGGATCGATACCGCCCTATCGCCAACGCTGAACAGAGTGCAGAACACGCTGCCAGCTGTTGTGTCGTCTTTACCTGCAGCAACACCGACATCACAGGATTCCGCGAATGAGACGATTGCGTCGGCCCCCATCACCGCCGTCGAGCAGCCGTCGGCAGAAATTCAGGCAGGCATCGATACCATCTTCAGCCAAGCTGGGGCCGAGCGCATCTGGTTCTCCGCCGGGACCCCTAAACCCGAGGCGCCCGTTGTCTACATGCTGACCGATCCCGACTGTCCTCACTGCCAATGGACCATTGACCAGATGCAAGGGTCAATTCTGCGCGGCGAGATCGACCTGCGGATCATCTTCACCCCGATCACGGGCGTCAGCGGCTTCGAGACGTCTTTGTCGATCCTGCACTCAGCTGACATCTCCGGGACCTTCATGGCGCATATGACGGCAACAACGCGTGGGACAGCCGCCGTTACCAAGATGGATACCAATCAGGCGGACAAGGGGGTCATCCAGGGCGTCGCCGACAACATCAACTGGATGCGGGCTAACAGGATGCCCGGCGTGCCGTTCTTCCTCTATCAGACCGATCAAGGCGCGCGCTTTGCCTTCTCCGAGCTGCCACCAGACATTCTGGCGGTTGCGCAAGCCGACACCGTAAGTCCGTGACGGGATGCGCCGATGCTGTCTGACAATGAGCACATAGCCGCCGCTGAATCGATCCTGCGCTCGGCGCGCACTTTTGAGATCTCCTACAAGGTCATGGCCAGGGTCGCGCTCGGCCTCGCCCTGTCGACGACCGTACTGGCGGCGACGACCGCTTGGCTTGCCTTCAGCCGCCCCGAACCGCGTTACTTTGCGACCACCAGTGATGGCCAACTCCTGCCGCTCGTTCCGCTGGATAAACCGCATCAATCCGCCGCCGAAGTCAGCAACTTCGCTGTCAAGGCGGTCACCACCTCGCTTACTTATGATTTTGCCAACTACCGTGCTGATTTCAACAACGCACTGCAGTATTTCACCAAGCCGACCGGTTGGAACCAGTTCGTCGAGGCCGTCCAGAAAAGTCAGATGCTGGATCTTGTCCAGAGCAGGCGTCTCAACACCACGGCTGTCGCCAACAATGCGGTCATCGTGCGCGAAGGTATCAACGATCGCGGCGTGTACGAATGGATCGTACAGATCCCGCTGCGCGTCACCTACCAGTCCGCCTCCGAGGTGACGGGTCAGAACTTCATGATCACCGTCAATATCGAGCGGCTGCAAACCTACGAATCCCCCTATGCGATGGCCATCTCCCGTTTCATCGCGGCCCCTGGAGGTGCCTGATGCAAACACAAAGATACCCACGAAACTGCCGACACCCGCTTTTCGCTCTTACGGGCGCTTTGGTTCTCGGGCTGATGTGTGGCCCGGGCTATGCGCAACAAATTGAAATTGACCCAAACGGCGGCGAGACCGTGCCGCCCGGCACCGAAGTGCAGACCCCCCTGCCCCAGTCCACCGTGCGACCGAGCGCGATTCTACCCGGTCAAGATGATGGGCGCACCGTCGTCACCATCGAGAACGGCAGCCAACCTGCGCCGGGGACACCAAACCTGCCGACAGGTTCGGAGCCTCTCACCCAAAACGAGATCAATCAGCGACAGCGGCCAGCGGACCAACAGCCCCAAACACCGACCGGCGATTTCCCGATTGTCGGTGCGACCGAGCTTCTCAAAAGCCTCGATGATCTTGACCGTCCTTTAACCCCCGAGGAGATAACCTCTTACGGCGCGGCGCTCCAGAGCCAGTTCCCGATGACGCCCGAGATGATCCGCGACTACCGCAGGCGCGTCGATGAAAGCCAAAGAGCGGCGGCCACGCCGCCATCCGGTCAGTTCCCCAATGCGATCACGGATGCGAAGCGGATATCGCTGAATGCGGCCCAGGAACCCGAAGTCCTGTTGACCGGGCCAGATACCGCCAGTGTCATGGCGTTCTATGATCAGACCGGTGCTGCCTGGCCGATTGCGTCCTATGTGATCGGCAGGCCCAGCAGTTTCCAAGTCTACGCGATGCAGGAAGGCTCCAACCAACTGGCGGTCACACCTCTGGTGCCGCACGGGTTTTCGAACATCATCGTGTCGCTGGTTGGCGAGAGCCGTCCCCTTGTGTTCGAGGTGCGCACAAACGCGCTCAACACGCACTACCGCCGTGATTTCACAGTCCATGGGCGCGGTCCGAACGCGGCCTCCGCACCGTTGCAAACAGGTCAAAGCGAACCGGTTGCCCGCGCTGCGGATGATGTGATGATGGCCTTCGCCACGGGTGCAGATATTCCCGCGGGTGCCGAGCGGCTGCGCACGGATAACCCGAGCGTCAAAGCATGGCGCTATGACGGTGCTATCTATCTCCAGTCGACTGCTGCCGTCATCTCGCCTCCCGCCTCCGGAATTCTGACCGGTCCCGGTCAGGTGAAGGCCTACAGGATCAGACCTGCGTCAGTCGCTCTTATCTCCACCAATGGCCGTGTTACGAAAGTTAGGATTTCCCAATGAGTGATGATGACACCCCAAAAGGTGATATGCCCAACGCTGAAACCACCCAGACTGATAAAGACAATGAAAACAATGCCTCAAAGGGCGCGGCTCGCATCAATCGCACGCGCAGGAGTGGTCTTTTATCATTCAGAAACATTGCGATACTGGCAATCCTCATCGTTGGCGGTGCTGTTGGCTACGAGGTTTGGAAGAATCCCGACCTGATCGGACCCAGCCGGGTGTCGCGCACGCCGAATGTCGATGACACACCTGCCGGTGACCAGCTGCGCACGTCAGAGCGATATCAGGACAACCTGCGACAACAGAATGAGGACGGCGCGCGGGAGGCCGAAGAAGCTGACACTTCCTTTATCGCAACACCTGACGAACCGCTGCGTCAGATCGACGAGAAACTACCGGCCACTGCGCCAAATCGCAATCGCCCCCTGCCCCCGGCGAATACACCGGTTGAAGCGCCACCGCCTCAAACAGTCGTGATCGAGCGACAACAACCCATACAGCAACAATCTCGCCCGAGCGTTGGGCAGCCCACAGCGCCCGACTATGCGCGGATCAACCAACTTGCCCAACTCATGGCAACGCAGCAGCAAGGCCTGCTCGGATCATGGCAGGCTCAGCCATCGACGGTGACCGTTGTCGTCGAGCAGGATCTGATGCCTGCTGGGAACACAGTGGATACAGCGGGGGCTGCAATTGGGGGTCTTGCCACAAGCGCTTGGACTGCCCCACTCAAACCGTTTGTGCGTGCCGGCGACGTGGTCCTTGCCTCGACGCTAATCACCAACAACAGCGACACGCCGGGTCCAGTGGTTGTGCAGATCCGCAGTGGACCGCTCAAAGGTGCCAGAGTGCTGGGGGCATTTGAGAGCAACGGCGACCGCACCCATCTCATTGTGCAGTTCAACGCGATGGTGTTGCCTGACGGGACGGAGATTCCCGTATCCGCCTATGCCGTCGACGCCCGCCAGAAGTCACTGGCCGTTCGGACTGACCTCGATCGTCGGCTCTTCGCGAGGTACGCGCCAAGGGTCGCAGCGGCGTTCGTTTCTGGCGTCGGCGATGCGCTGTCTGATCCCGGGACGTCATTGATCGATCTGGGCGGGGTGACGGGTGTCGCGCGGCCCGCAGCAACAATCGAGCAAGGCCTCTACAAGGGGCTGGCTGAGGTGGGCAAAGATCTGGCCGACGAATTTGTTCAAAGCGCCCCAAGCGGCCCGCTGATATCTTTGCGGGCCCGTCAGATTATTGGCGTGCTGTTCACCAGCAACGTAGAGCCGCCGCGTTAGGCAAGTCAGGAGCAGGGATCATGGCCGAGGAACGATACAATATCTACCGATCGACTGTGCATTGGCGCTACGCCATGGCGCGGCCGCATCTGATGTTCTTCGACGCCCGGCTGATCTTCTTCATCGCCCTGTTTGGGTTTCACATCCGGTGGTGGACATTCATTTTGCTTGTGCTCGCGATCGCTGGGTTCACTGGCGCGAGCTATTTCAACTACACGCTTGAGAATGTTATTCGGCTCATGCGCTCTAAGATCGTTGGGCCCTTTCGGCCCGCAGTATCATACACGCGGTTGAGGCCGATGGTGGAGTATGGGGCGGACGCGCTACGAAAACGCAGACCGAGCAAGCACAGCGGCCTGCCCCGGCAAAGATGGCTGCAATGATTATCACCCGTGATCTGGACATTTCTTGCACACGTGCAAGAACTATTTTCGGGCTCGATGGTGGCTTGAACCTGTGGGGGTGTGAGCGGCTACCAGCTTTGCACGGGCCTCATTTTACACATCAACTATCGCGTTCCGAATTCTCTTGCACGCGTGCAAGATACTGCATGCGCTCGATGAAAAAGCGCTATTTCGGAAGCCTACGGCCTCATATCGTGCGTCAAAAACCTATGGGCGCACAATATCTAGACGAACACACAAAAACCGTGCTACTTACGTGTCGAACTGGTTCCTCAAGAGAATCGGAAAGAACGGAATCTGGCATGAGCGGTAACCTAGAGCAATTTCTGCAGCAACTTTCGAGAGGCCTTGATCGCACCATGGTGTCGGTCAACAAGGAGCTCACGATGCGCCAGCGCATCAAACGATCTTGGTCGATGCGGCAGTGTGCCCGCTTTTTGAATGTAAGCTATCAGTACCTGACTAAATTCGCGAAGGAGAACGATGATTTTCCCACGGGAAATTACACGGGGCGTGAGCGGGTCTTCACGCTAACTGAGCTGATGCATATCCGGGCGTTGCTCGCTGGCTCTGGAAAACGTCCGCACGACTATTTGGCTTGGCGTAAGTCCGATGATCCTCTGCCGGTGATTTCGTTTGCAAGCCAAAAAGGTGGCACCGCCAAGTCGCTCTCGGCGGCACATTTTGCTCAGTATCTCAGCCTGCACTATGGCATGCGTGTAGGGGTAATGGACGCCGATCCTCAAAGCACAATCACACTTTACTTTGTCGGCGGAGAAGACATGCCGACATTGCCGGATGAGGCTACGCCAACACTGGTCGATTTTGCAGGCCTATTTCAGACGTCGGAAGATCAAGCATACACGGACTATGATGCGAATGTCCTCGACACGTTTTTCAAGAAAACGTCCTGGCCAGGAATTAGGTTGTTACCTGCTCACGGCGAGACGTCTGAAGGTGAGCTTCAGATTGCGCGGCTCTTGCGCCTAAATACTCCGGGGAAGAAGTTTTATCGGTTTCTAAAAGATTCCATTGATCGGTGGAGCGCCGGTCACGTTCCGTCAACTAAGCCAAATGAGCTTGTTGAAGGGGGTCGGGTTAATAAGACGAAGTTGGATGAGGCACTCAACGAGACGTTGGACTGTATCATCATTGATTATCAGCCCGCGCTAACTTTGTTCCAGCTCAACAACGTCATTGCCTCAACGTCCCTGGTCATACCGCAGACGATGAAAGGCTTTGACATAGCTACTTTGTCAACCTTTGTGACAGGGCTTCTAACAATGTTGCAGCACATACTTGCAAACGAACGTCTCGATATTGGTGCTGGCGCTAATATGCTCTTACCTACGATCGTTCAGAGAACCAACGAGCAAGATCTCAAGCAGGTCAGTAATCTGCTCGAGAACTGTCCAGACGAAGTTTTGCCTGTTTTCTATCTGCGCTCTGACGCAATCTCGAATGCGTCAGACGTTTACCAGTCTGTCTATGAATATGAGCCTGACACCCCCGGTAAGAAGAAAGGGATTAACCGATTTATAGACAATGCTGATGCGGTCAATGACGCCATTGTATCTCGTCTGTGGCCAGGATTGGAGCGCGGTTACGCAGACAAGTGGACCGCGGACTTCTACGACTTCGGAGAGGATGAAGAATGAAACGGTCTATAAGCAGTTCAGTTCTGAAAAAGAAAGCTGATCGCATTGATAGCAAGTCTCCGGACGCTCCAAATGCTAACGATCTTGTCCAAACTGAGGAGGGTTCCGATGTAGTGGCGGCTGCAGCTTTGAAGCCGCGGATGGGTGGCTCAGGGAGCGCCTGGAAGGCAGGAGCCCTCTCAGAAGCTCAGACAGAACTTAATGCACGAAGAGCGACGATTGCCGATGACATTATGCATGGGCGTCACGAGCTCCAGTTGAGCCCCGACCAGATATCTGACGAAATCGGATCAGATAGGCGTGTTGATTGGAAAGATCAGGATGCCTTTGGCTCCCTCCAGGAGAGCATTGAAAAGAACGGACAAGACACTCCAATACAAGTCTGGCCAACAGATCCTAGCTGGCGGCCTGATCCGTTGAACCCCGAGAGCGTCACGAATGTTTCTTTCCTACTCATTACTGGTCGTAGGCGTCACGCCATTGCGACTAGGCTTGGGAGGCCAGTCAGAGCAATTCTTGCGGATCCAGATACGCGGGGCGCTGCCGACGACAAATTCGAAATGCTATTTATGCGGTTCCGTGAGAACGAGGAGCGCGAGAACCTTGGAGCGTTTGAACGCTTGCTATCTATAGGAGAGATGTTCGAGCGATACGAGTTCGCAGGTGGTGGCAAGAAGGTAACTGCGGTGTCATTTGCAGACCGCATCGGCGTGCATGAGAGTCTCATCTCTAGGGGAAAAGCGGTCTACAAGGCTCGGGAAGAAATCTTGCACACGTGCAAGAATGTCTATGACATGAGCTACCGTGATCTTGAGCAGGCACTTACTAACCTCACGCAGGCGCAGCAGACACCCAACAAGAAACCCACCCAGCCTCAGAAATTGGTGGTCACGCGAGCGCTTGGCTCGCGGAGATTATCGGTGGCATCTCAGAACGGTAAGCTGTCAGTCAGCGCTGCTGGAATGAATCTCGATAAGCCGGCCCTCGAAGGCCTTAGCGATGTAATCGCAGCTTATCTACAAGAACACGGGTCGAAAGAATGAGACGTCCACCTGCAACGACAGGATAGGATGCTCGACCCGCACATGAGGCAGAGAGCAGAAAGGAGTATCACGTGATCTAGCGGCAAAAGAAAAGCCCCCAAACCTTGCGGCCTGAGAGCTCATCTATGTGTTTTGCAACTGTTAGATAACTCTCCCGCGAATCGATGTCAACGAAACAACACCGATTTGGTGAACGGAATTCTTTTGCCTTCATTCAACTGATGGAGGTGGAAACCACACATGACACATACAGGTTGGCGCAAGCCGACACCGGGCCTTGTCGTTGCTGAACAGCATGCACGAGCCGGTGAACAGTTATCTATACCCAAAACACAGGCGATCGTCGCAATCAAAAAGGTTGCGGCCGCAGTCGGACTGAAGTCACAGGATCTGTTGCTGCTCGATACGTTCGGGGCAGTAACGCAGAAGCAAGACTGGGAGCAGGGCAGGCGGCCTATCGTCTGGGCTTCGAACAATTTTCTGATGGAACAGACCGGCTTCTCGCTGGCAACGTTGAGGCGTCATGTGCGTCGCCTATGCGAGGCGGGCCTAATCTGGATGAAAGACAGCCCAAACGGCAAGAGATATGGCCGTAGGGACGCGGACGGTGTCATCGTCGAGGCTTATGGCTTCGATCTGGCACCCCTGGCGGCGCGTGCTGAAGAGTTCGAAGCGCTTTATGCGCAGCTTCTCGAAGAACGTCAGTTCTGCAAGTCTTTGCGCAACACCATCACCGTGACGCGCCGTGTGATCCGGGCAAAAATAGAGAAGGCACTGGAGAGCCGTCTCAGGGGGCCGTGGGGGGAATTGCAGGACGAGTACACCGTGATGCTTGAGCGCCTCCCCAAGCGCTCAGCTAGCCCGGATGGGCTCCTTAGCGTCATCGACTGGTTCAAAGAACTCCAAGAGCGCGTGGAAACCGCCTTTGAGGCGGCGTTTGATTGGCCTGATAATTTAGATGTGGCCGAGCCGTCTGAGCGCATCCTTGAAGAACAAGACATTTCGAATAGTCATCTAAATATGATACCCTCGGGTGCCGAAAATGAGACCCGCACACTAACTACAAATGAACTTAATACTGTAAATAGTAATTGCTTTGAAAAAAAGCACACGGCGAGCGTACCGCCAGAATTACTCACACCAGAGCAAGTTGAAACGTTGCAAAAGGTTGACCTCGATATCGAATGGAGCACGCACACCAACAAACGAACCTCCGACGTGGATATCCCGATGCTCATGTTGACCTGTCCGCAGTTTGCGGAGCTGGCACGCGGGATGGAAGGCTATATTCGGGATTGGAACGGGGTTCATCGAGCCGCCGGCAAGATCAGACCGATGGTCGGGATCTCGGAACATGCCTGGAACGTGGCGCAACAGACCTTAGGACCGGCGGTTGCGGCTGCAGCCCTTGCTCTCATCTACGACAAACACGCTACGGGCGAGGTTACATCGCCCGGCGGGTACCTGCGCGGTATGGTCGAGAAGGGAATAGCGGGTGAGTTGCACCTTGATCGTAGTTTCTATGGCCGTCTGAGCGAACAGAGGGCGCATTGATGGAAGGGATTAGAGCCCTGCAGCCTTTGTCAGGTTCACACGGAACCGGTCGCGGCGCCGTTGGTAGCGGCGGGTCATCTCGGCTGAAGCGTGTCCAAGCTGTTTCTGAACATATCGCTCATCGACTTCTGCAGAGCTCGCAAGACCTGCGCGCAGAGAATGACCGGAAAACATGGCCAAACGCTCTTTTTCGGGCAGGTCGGCTCGAATGCCAGCGCTCAGAACGGATTGCTTGATGAGACGTGCGACATGCTTGTCCGATAGCCGTGTCTCCAGCGCCTTTTCGCCATCGCGCGAAGACCGCACAAAGACCGGCCCAAACTTGATCTTGGCGAAGTGCAGCCATTGCTCCAGTGCATGCACCGGACAGGTTTGCTCCGACGATCCACGGCCGATCTCGACCTCGCGCCAGCCGGTCTTTGCGTTGATCGTCAGAAGGGCGCCATCATCCATGATCTCGATCCAGCCACCAGACTCCGGCGTGTCATCTTTGTGAACGTCGAGGCTGACGATCTCGGAACGTCGCAGGCCGCCAGCGTACCCAATGAGCAGGATTGTCCGATCCCTCAACCCACGCAGATCGAAAGGCAGGGTGGCCACCATGGCAAGAATATCATCCCGCATGATCGCTTCTTTCTGGACCGGCGGACGGCCGTGTTTCCGTTTGATCCCGGCAAGGACCGTGGCGATATGACGGTTCTTTCGATCAAGGGTGAAGCCGCGCTGTGTGTAGTTCCAGGCAAGACCTGACAGGCGGCGATTTATGGTGCTGACGGATAGGGCAGGGGCCTTGCCCGTAGGTGCTGCAAGGTCAGCCAGATAGAGCCCGATCATCTCGGGCGAGGGGGGCAAAGGCTCCGTGCCTTTCATCCGGCACCAACGCGAGAAATGAGCCCAGTCCTTTGCGTAGGCCTTTAGCGTGTTCTCAGATGCAGCCTGCTTCGCATATTCCCGTGCGGTTTCTACCAGCCGATCCAGTGAGCCGGATCCTGCAACAGAAGAGGGCAGGGCGATTGGTTCGGACCCATCTTGCACTGTTGGGATACCTGAATTATACTCCTTAGTCATACGCATATTCCATGAGGTTATGATGGGCCGGGTAAAAGTGAATTTGACGCTGGACAGTGATGTGGCTGAGGCCGCCCGCGCGCTTGGCCTTAACATGTCGCGGCTTGCGGAGGCTGCGATCGCGAAGGCGGCCAAGTCTGAGCGCAACCGCCTGTGGCGGATTGAGAACGAGGGCGCGATCAATGCCTATGCCGAGGAGGTTGCCAAAGACGGGTTGCCGCTCACGCAGTTTCGAAGCTTCTAGGGGTTCCCTGACATGGCTCAGTTTGACCTCTATCGCCTGAAGGGCGGGCAGCTTGTTGTTGACTTGCAGACCGATCTGATTGGTATCGACGCGTCTCGCATCGTGGCTCCGCTGCGCGACGCTGGGGGCTACACAGCGTTTCCGGGCCTGACGCCGTCTGTGGAGGTTGCGGGAGCGACGCTTATCGTCCGTATGCAGGAACTGGCCGCCGTGCCCGGCGCTGAACTGAATGACCACATTGGGTCTCTTGCCGAGCATCGGGACGCATTGAAGCGGGCTTTGGATATCTTGATCGACGGTGTCTGATCGGCCGTTCGGGCGATTCCGTTCGTTAATGGACGGTAGATTAGTTGTATTTCTTGCGTCAGTGATCATCATGACCTATATGTTGGTCATATTGAGAGGACGACAACCATGCAGATAGCTATTGCAGAGGCCAAGGCCCAGTTTGCCGAGTTGATCCGTCGCGCAGAGGCGGGGGAGGCCATCGAGTTGACCCGCTATGGGCGCCCCGTCGCGCGGATCGTCGCCGCGGACCGCTCGGTTGGGCGGCCGTTGATTGGGGCCCTTGAGGGTAAGTTCGCGCTGCCAGACGATCTGTTCGCCGGCGATGAGGAGATTGCCGAAATGTTCGAGAAAAGCGTCCAGCAGTAGATGCGGGTCCTTCTCGATACCCATGTGCTGCTTTGGGCGGTTCTGAACGATCCGCGTCTCACAACGGCCCAGGCTCAAGCGATTGTTCAAGGCGAGGTCTATCTGTCTTCTGCGAGCGTCTGGGAGATAGGAATAAAGCGCGCCATCGGCAAGCTCGATGTGCCGGACAATCTGTTTGAGATAGCGGTCGACGCGGGCTGTCGGCCGTTGCCGATCTCCTGGACCCACGCGGAGGCTGCGGCTGCACTCCCTTTGCACCACAGCGATCCTTTTGACCGGATGCTGGTTGCACAGGCCCGCTGCGAGGGATTGAGCCTCGCAAGCTCCGACACCAAGCTTGGCATCTATGACGTCGAGCTTATCAGCTGATTGGTCCAGTCTCACAAACCACGACGCACTAAGTCCCATAAACTCCGGTCCTGTTTTCATGCGTTTTTGGCCACCGCGGCATTGCGGCGGGCGTCCAGAGATCAGGCAGGAGCCCAGTCCAGCAATGAAACAAGAGTTTCGGCGACCAGAGGGCTGAATTCGGGCGATTCCAGCAATGAAATGTGTACTTTGAGCCATGTTCCACAGCATATCTTTTCATGTCCGATAATGCAAACTTATTGGACATATAGAAGAGCTGTAAGGTGGGGCGGTTTGATTGCTATTTTGTGGATGTAAGCGCCGTAGTGAAATAGTGTTTCGGCATGACTTATCAGCATGCTGCACTCTCTGACGACTTGACCACTCTACCGAAGCTACCGTCTTGGGTCACCTCAGGACGTGCAGAAACCTTCGAGTCTGTGGCTTTTCGGTCCGGGGCGGCCATGATGGTGTTGGATCAACTGGTAAGCGATCCGGCCAAATGTGTCCCGCTTAAACTGCTCGCCAACCAGCTTGCACTACACGCGGCAAGGGCGACGTCGAAACTCGAAGGACGGCTGACCCGAGAGGCGGATATCCGTGACGCCTATCATTTGACGCCGCCCGGAGAGGCACGTGGCCCCGATGGTGATGTCTTGGCGTTTTGGCGGGATGCGGCGCGTCTCAAACCCACGGGGCGTGATTGGTACGATCCAGTCCAAGGTTTGGTTAGCGTCGCGTTTGCCGATGATGTCATGGAGTTGATTGCTGCTGGTTCAGATTACGCAAAAACCCATGGGCCGTTGGCGGGCTGTGTTGCCGTGATGCGCGCGGTTCTCGAGGTGGATGATCGGGCCGAAAGGATCGCTCTTCTTCTCTCGGATATCGTTTTGGCGCAGGCGTTGGACTGGAAAGTGGTTTTGCCGATTTCTGCAAAGCACCTCACCAAAGCGATGCTGCGCGATCTGACGGCGGACGGGCAGGGGGCGGACCTGAAAGCTCAGGCGGGACTTTTGATTTCCATCGAAGGCACAATCCGCTTGGCGCGAGATCTGGCATCACGGGCGACGTTGCTACAAGCTGCTGCTCCCAAGCTCCGGGCCAAAGGATCTGACGCGGCCGTCGCGCTGTTCCTATCTGAGGATGCGATTGGGCCTTCAACGATGCTGTCACCAACAATTCAGGGTACCACGATTCCGATGACAGATCGTGCCGCGCGCAGGTTCTGTGACCGGCTGGTGGAACTGGGCGTTGCGCGTGAGCTGACTGGGCGGCCGACCTTCCGGCTTTATGGGATTGTGCGATGACCCGCACCGCCATGACCTCCGATGCCAAACGAAAGAATTCAAAGCCGAAGGAGGACGGACGCGAAGGCGTCTTTGACCGGGAGCTGGAGGACCTGCCGCAAGAGCTGCGCTGGCGCGAATGGATGGGGCGGATTGAGGCGGTCCTGTTTGCCAGTGCCACGCCGGTTAGGCGTGACGAACTGGCGCGCGTGGTGGGGCAGGGGGCGTCGGTCGAAATGCTGGTTGAGGATATTCAAGCGGAGCTGATGGGTCGGCCTTATGAATTGATGGAGGCCGCCGGCGGTTGGATGTTCCGGACAAAGACACAGTTTGCTGATGCTATCAAGGCGGCGGCAGACCTTGGCGACCAGTCGATGGCTTTCACTGAAATGGAGATGGGCGTGCTCTGTGCCATTGCTTATCACCAGCCGATTGATCGGGCAGGGCTGAAGGACATTTTTGGCAAAGACGTGAGCCGTGATCTGTTGGCGCGACTTCGGTTCAAGGATTTGATTGCGTCCGGCCCGCGTGCCCCACGACCGGGCGCGCCACATACCTTTGTGACGACTGCGACGTTTCTGGTGACATTTGATTTGCATAGTTTGCGCGATCTGCCTGAGTTGGAACTTGGCTGCGACTAATCTTATAAAAGGTTTGTGGGGTCGAAGCATAAACTTGCTAAAATTGATGATGGTGGAGCAGTGATGATGACACAGTGGGATTGGATTGTACCTTTCAAGGGCCGAAATCATTCTGGAGCCACGGTGCAGAACTTTCTCTGCCGTTCTGGCAATATTTATGTGATGGATAATCATCGCGCTGCTCTTTGGTGCTGGCTCCAACAGCTCGACCTTAGAAAACCACATTCGCTCATCCATATTGATCGACACACGGACACCCTCCAGAGCCAGATGGACCAATGGCTCGAGGACCTCCCCGACTGGACCGCCGGGATCGACGAACATCTTGGCAAGAAATACGATTGTGGCGGCTTCATGTGCCCTGTTATCCGATGGGATAACTATCTGTCTGTCTACCTGCACGAGTTTGGACCAAACCTGAAAACCTTGCGGTTTCTTACCAATGACGACGGAGATCCACCCAATTACAAAGGTACGATGTTTAGCCCTATGTGGGATCTGCCCGAAAACATGTCGTACTGGCTCAGCGGAAACGAGGCCCCTTGGGTCGTAAATGTCGATCTCGATTACTTTTTCTGCGATGCCGACGACGGTTCGGTCCTGATGATATCTGACGAATATCTGGAGACAACTTTCGGGGGGCTGAGGGAGGCTCTGGACAGAGGCGTTGTGGGAGCCGTGACACTCTGCTTAACTCCAGATTCGTTCACGCCCGGATGGGACGCTACCGAGAAACTCGCCGCCCGTGTATTGGCCATCCTCGGTGTGAAGTTCCGACTACCTACCCCTTAAGATGTTTTTCTGTCAGCTCGCTCAAAAAATAACGTGCCAATCATTGAAGCTCTGACTTCATATTTTCGCCCGCGATGAAGCGCGGCAGGTATGGTGTAAGCATCCGGCGTGGACCGCGGCTATGCGGCCTTGACGTTTTGTGCTGCGGTTTTCCAGTTCCACGGTAGCAGCTCGTGTACGCGCGAGACGGGCATGTCGGGCAGTCGTTTTAGAACGTC
>Ga0136559_1000301_pt1 | contig 17257 bp, 11 predicted proteins | sample AntRauMeHopE1496_FD_104633 | JGI IMG/M metagenome (GOLD analysis project Ga0136559, IMG submission 104633) | Saline lake microbial communities from Rauer Islands, Antarctica - Metagenome Hop E1 #496 | ecosystem: Environmental > Aquatic > Non-marine Saline and Alkaline > Saline | place... | reverse complement strand
ATTGAGGTGGAAGACAGGATCGCGATTGTTGGTAAGCCCTTAATTATTCAAGTAATTCTCCTAACGGGGATAATCCTAATGTTCGGATTGATGTTCCACAAAAGGACTGCCGGTGAAGTAGCAGAGGACTCAGTCGATACAGATGAGTTAGAGAAGGAACAGATTGAGTAAGTTCACTATCTTAAAACTCTAAATAAGAAGGTGCCTAGTGTAACTAGGTTAGTTCATAAATAGTTTAATTGACTTTGAAAGCTCTCCTTTTAATTTGGAACGTTCAACGATATAGTCTAAAAAGCCATGTTCTAAAACAAATTCAGACTTTTGAAATCCTTCTGGTAAATCCCTTCCGATTGTCTCTTTAACAACACGTGGTCCTGCAAATGCGATTAATGCTTCAGGCTCAGCAATATTAATATCTCCTAACATAGCAAATGATGCCGTTACACCTCCTGTAGTTGGGTCAGTTAAAAATGAGATGTAAGGAAGTTTTGCTGCTGATAATTGATTTAATTTCGCACTGGTTTTTGCCATTTGCATTAATGAAAGTCCGGCTTCCATCATACGCGCACCTCCTGATTTAGAAATAATCATGAAAGGACACTTTAATTTAATCGCTTGGTCGATAGCACGTGCAATTTTTTCTCCCATTACCGAGCCTAAAGAGCCGCCAATGAATGCAAAGTCCATGGCTGCAATAACTAAGTCTTGACCATCAATTTTTCCATGTGCAGTTCGAATAGCATCAACTAATCCAGTTTTCTCTTTTGTCGCTTTAACCCTTTCGGTGTACTTCTTAGTATCTTCAAACTTTAACGGATCTCCAGAAGAGATTTTTGCATTAAACTCTTTGTATTCTCCTTCATCAAAGATGATTTGAAAATATTCTTCAGATCCAATTCGCTCATGATAAGAACATCGTTCACATACGTAGCCATTTTCCTCGTGGTCCACTGATGTAACAACAGTCTTACATTTAGGACATTTGTACCAAAGTCCTTCAGGAGTTTCTTTTTTATCTTTTGTAGAGGTGGTAATCCCCTCTGTTTTTCTATTAAACCATCCCATAATAACTTATTCTTAGTTGGGTAAAAATGATTAAAGCGTGTTTACATTATTCAAATCTTCGAATGCACGTTTTAGACGTGCAACAAAAGTACCTTCGCCTGCTCGCAAAAACTTTCTAGGGTCATAATACTTTTTATTCGGCTCTTCCGCTCCATTTGGATTTCCAATTTGAGTCTTAAGAAAATCAATGTTCTTAACGATATAATCTCTTACTCCTTCATTAAAAGCAAACTGTAGATCAGTGTCTAGGTTCATTTTAATTACGCCATAGCTAATTCCTTCTCGAATTTCTTCAACTGTGGAACCTGATCCTCCGTGAAACACAAAATCTACTGGGTTACTACCCGTGTTGAATTTGTTTTGTATATAATCTTGAGAGTTTTTTAAAATAATTGGTCGAAGTATCACATTTCCAGGCTTGTATACGCCATGTACGTTTCCAAAGGCAGCGGCAATAGTAAATTTATTTGATACTTTCATCAGCTCTTCATAAGCGTAAGCTACCTCCTCTGGTTGTGTATAAAGTTTTGAGCTATCCACATCGCTATTATCAACGCCATCTTCTTCTCCACCCGTAATTCCTAATTCAATTTCAAGTGTCATTCCAATTTTGCTCATGCGCTCCAAATAGCCCTTGCAAATTTGAATGTTTTCCTCTATTGGCTCTTCAGATAGGTCAATCATGTGTGAGCTGAATAATGGCTTTCCTGTGCGCTGAAATTCTTCTTCACTCGCAAGTAATAACCCATCAATCCAAGGTAATAACTTCTTTGCACAATGATCGGTGTGTAAAATCACAGTTGCACCATAGAGTTCAGCCATTTGATGCACGTGTCGCGCACCAGCAATTGATCCGGCAATAGAAGCGCGCTCATTTTCATTTGAAAGTGATTTACCTGCATTGAAAAGGCCTCCACCATTAGAGTATTGTACAATTACAGGAGCATTCATAGCTGCGGCAGTCTCCATAACCGCATTCACCGAATTCGACCCTACAACATTCACTGCTGGTAAGGCGAATCCCTTTTCCTTTGCGTATCTAAATATTTCCTGAACCTGATCTCCGCTTGCAACACCTGGTTTTATAGTATGTGCCATAATTCAACTTATTTAAGAGGGCAAATTTAATAATTATAACTTACCTATGGCAGAAAGGGGAGAGAAAGTAATGAGTTGAATATCTAATATCAGGGTTTGTCTTGGGACAATAATCAAAATAAGGAGCGATTAAATTAATCTAGAAGTTCTAGTCTTCTTCCGTAATGTTTTCTCCACTTAGCATTATACTCTGAACTAAAGAACAGTTTTCCATTTTTTTGAGATATGCTATCATTTTTTCCTGAAACTCATCATTTTTATCATATTCAGAATATCGTTCTTGAGTATCTTTGCAGTAAACGTCAATTTCCTCCTCAAAAACCTCAAAGCGAACAAGATCATCTTGGATTCTCATCTGTTCTTCACTTGAGGCGGCACTAAAATATTGAATAAACTCAGTCTGTGCTTCTTCTTCGCCTTTTTCAACTATAGTACGCATCATCCGCACTAGAGAAGGATGATATTTATTAAATAATTGATTCAAGCATTCGCAGGATTCTAGAGCTGCTGATTGCGCCTTTTCGTCTAAAGACTGTGCTTTGGTGTTCGAAGTAATTATAGCGCAGCTCATCACGCATACAAGGGCAAGAAAATGTACAGTTTTATTCATGTTCATTCAAACTATTTACATAAAAGTAAATAATTACTTCAAAAACGAGACGAATTGAACCTGTAAATATTGCGGAACATGACTTGAAAGATATAAGATGTCTGATTTTCTTAAACCCTTAAGCGCGACAATCCCCCGTCTATACCGATTACTTGTCCCGAAATTCCAATGGCTAATTCGCTGTGCAAATAGGCAGCCATACCTGCAATTTCTTTTGGTTCTAAAAAGCGTTTAAGTGGGTGTCTTTCTGCTGTGTTTTCACGTATTTTATCGTTGCGCAGCAGTCCCGATGCTAATGGAGTATCGGTAATTGTGGGAGCTATGCAATTTACACGAATATTCGGAGCAAACTCAGCTGCCAGTGATCGGGTTAAGCCTTCTACTCCAGCTTTGGATACGGCTACAGAAGCGTGAAAAGGCATTCCTTGTCCAACGGCTACGGTGCTAAAAAGTACAATGGATCCTTTGTTCGCTTTTAATTGACGATGGTATTTTTTGATAACTCGAATCGCTCCGAGTACATTGACAGAGAAGTCATTTAGGAAATCTTCTTCTTTTAAACTTGAAATTGGTTTTAAGTTGATAGTGCCCGGGCAATACGTGATACTTTTTATGTCTTCTAGCTCAGGTAATTCGTCTGATGTTACATCTAGCTCAACATGTTGAACACCCGGAAAACCTTCGATTGCCGTTCTACTAAAAACTATGCACTCTTCTTGTTGTGTTGTAAATTGTTCTAACAGAGCGGCTCCAATGCCTTTACTCCCTCCTATAATTAAATGCTTCATTGTTCTTCTTTTAAGAACAACATTCAATGCTCTAAAAAGTTTTATTTCTTTACTAAACCATCATCCATAACCTGATTGGCTTGGTCTAGCAAGGTTTCTTTGAGTGGTCTAAACGTTAGGTTTAAGTCTTTCTTAATTTTAGAATTAGTAGTGTAAAGAGGGATTCCTAAGTTTTTTCTCAGATAATTCCATGAAAACCCTGCTAATAATGGAGCAAAAATATAGGCGAGCCAATTAGGTAGCTTTTTGGTTGGAAGTTTATTTTTTCTTCCTGGAACTACATCTCTTAAGATTGTGGCAATTTCTAAAATATCTTTCGTTTCATTTGCACAAATATATCGGCCATTAGCTGTGTCGCTTTCTAGTGCTAATATGTGTGCGGCTGCCACATCGCGAACATCTACAAGCACAAAGTATAGGTTAGGAACTCCTGATTTAAATTTGCCACCTAACATATCTAGCATAAACTTAATACTCGTCGAATCGCCGCGTTTTGACAGCGATGGGCCTAAAATAAAACCTGGATTTATTGTGATAAGTTTCCAGTTTTTACCAGTGTTAATCGACCAAGCAGCTTTTTCAGCACTTACTTTAGAGAAAGAATATGGTTGGTGATTTATACTTGATGAAGTGTTCCAGTGGCTTTCGTTAAACGCATCTTCCTTATGTAACTCAATATCACTAGCATCACCGTAAATAGAAGCAACACTCGATGTAAGCACTACTTTTTCAATACCTCCATTTTTATCAACGCTCGTTAATACGTTCTTGGTCCCGTTTACTGCTGGGTCAATAAGTTCTTTCTTAGCATCCTTTATTCCTTCTATTTTAAAAGGACTTGCAGCATGAATGACCGATTTTGCGCCTATCATAGCTGAATCGAAACTACCTTCTTTTTCTAAATCTGCAGCGTAAAAGGAAAGTTTATCTTTATATTTTGATACCAAATCCTTTATCCAGTCTTCATTTTTAGTTTTTTCAGGGTTTCGCGCTGTTAGCCTAACTTCATATCCTTTGTCAAGTAATTGACTCAAGATATGAGCCCCTAAATATCCTGTTCCTCCTGTTAATACTACTGGTGATTTCATAATGATTACTATTTATAAACGAATCTGTTTTTCTAAATAATTATTTCGCGAACCTGGAACCCCGAACTTCCCCGTCACCCTCGATACAACTCGACATGCTTCTTTTTAGATTATAATTTCATTGCAAGGCAAAAAAGCATCTCGCGCGCCTGCCAAATGGCATGGAAGCACTCGGTCGCCAGCGAACTTCGAACCCTGAACCCCGAACTTCCCAAACCTACTTATCCACTTTCAACGAATGTCCCATTTTATCTCGTTTCGTTTCCAGGTAAAACTGATTGTGTTTGTTGCTTTCGATTTCTAGTTCTACGTTTTCGACAATTTCTAAACCGTATCCTATCAGTCCTGTACGCTTTTTTGGGTTGTTTGACATCAAGCGCATTTTGCGCACACCTAAGTCACGCAATATTTGAGCACCAATACCATAATCGCGTTGATCTTCTTTGAAACCAAGTTTAATATTGGCTTCTACGGTATCATATCCCTCTTCTTGAAGTTTATACGCTTTTAATTTATTCATCATTCCGATACCTCTACCTTCTTGATTCATGTACACCAAAACGCCTTTTCCTTCTTTTTCAATGCGCTGCATAGATGCATGAAGTTGTGGACCACAATCGCAGCGGCAAGAACCAAATATATCTCCAGTGATACAAGAACTATGCACACGCACTAAAACAGGTTCGTCTTTATCCCACGTCCCTTTTATTAACGCTAAATGCTCTTCGCCACTGTTTTTATCTGTGTAGGCTACCATATCAAAATCCCCAAATTCAGTTGGGAGTTTTATTTTTACTTGTTGTTCTACAAGTGTCTCTTTTTCTAAACGGTATTTGATTAAGGCTTCAATGGAAACAATTTTGAGGTCAAATTGCTTTGCAATTTTCATTAACTCAGGTAAACGCGCCATTGTACCATCTTCGTTTAAAATCTCAACGATAACTCCAGCCGGCTCAAAACCTGCTAAGCGCGACAAATCTATCGCTGCTTCTGTATGGCCAGCACGACGTAAAACGCCACCTTTTTTTGCCCTTAACGGAAAAATATGTCCAGGCTTACCGAGTTCTTCTGGACGAATACTTGGGTCTATCAATGCCTTTACCGTTTTCGAGCGATCACTCGCCGAAATCCCAGTTGTACAGCCATGTCCAATTAAATCGATAGATACGGTGAATGGTGTTTCATACGCTGCTGAGTTGGATTTGACCATCAATTCTAATCCAAGTTCATCACATCGGTCTTCCACAAGAGGTGCACAGATTAAGCCGCGCCCATGTGTGGCCATGAAATTGATGATTTCTGGGGTTACATTCCGCGCAGCAGTCAAGAAATCTCCTTCATTCTCTCTGTCTTCATCGTCCACTACGATAATAACTTTTCCTGCTTTAATTTCCTCTAAAGCCTCTTCGATTGTATGTAACGTATACTCCATATTTATCTTAAATCCGCTGCAAAGTTACGACTATAATCCTTTTTTACCTTGAAATGGTAGGATTTATATGAGCAAACGTCATTAGATTTAGCTAAACAATAAGCAACAAATTACAAAATGATTTTCAGAAATCACCTAATCAAATGCAAATAACCTGAATACGTATGAACGACTCCTTTCACATCTGTTAGCTCGAATAGATAAAAGTAGACTCCTTGGGATGCTTTATCTTGGGTGTTTGAATCTCCATTCCATACGGTGATGGTTTGTAAATGTGGTGTGAGGTCTTGTTCAAAAACAATCATTTCATTTCCCCACCTGTTGAGAATAGTGGCATTGATATACTGTGCTCCACGAATGTCTAAGGTAAACAAGTCATTGGAGTTGTCCGCATTAGGGCTAAATACATTGGGAATGTGCACCACAAGTGTATCTTGTACTAGAATAGTTAGCCAAGCTGTATCAGCACATTCTGGTAGGTTATTGTAGGCAATAAGCATCACTTGATAGTTTCCAGAGCTATCCAAGTAAGCAGATGAATTGGTGTTTGCATCCCAAAACTGTTCATCAAGGTACCATTCATAATCTGTGGCATTTTGAGAAGTGTTATTGAGCGTAACATTTAAAGGACCTGGACCACTAGGAGGGGTGGCACTAAAAGAAGCCGCTACGGTAATGATTTCAGGAACAAACACTGTTGTATCTGCTGTGCATCCGTTTTGGTCTGTAATGGAAAGGGAATAAGAGCCAGTGCTTAAATTAGGAAATTGGGCTTGATTCTGTGCCCCAAAACCAATAGATGAAATAAAAGGGTTTTCCCCTACGGCAGTAGCGCCAATGTGCCCGTTATTTTCTCCGCATTCTGATGGAGTGATGGAAACACTTGTAATTTCAGGGAGTTGGTTTACATGAACCAATACGCGTTCTGTGCGCGAACATCCGGGTTCATTTTCGATGCGTACCACATACAACGTGGTGCTATCAGGCCAAACAAGTGGAGCGTTTGTACTTTCACCACTCATGTTCGTTGGGTTGGTCCAATCATAATTTAAACCACCTGAAACGCCCAATTGCACCGTATCGCCTCTGCAAATGGTGGTATCGCTAAAAATTACTTGGGTGGAAAACGTATCACAAGGGGTTGTATAGGCATGGGGGAAGATGATAGCGATGTTAGGCCAACCCCCGCCAGTATCTGGCCATCGTATATGCCTTAATTCTAAATCATAGCCTGTATCGCCGTTGTTTAGGTAAGGAGCAATATCCGCCAAAGCATCGTTGTTATCCATGGTGTTATTGGCAATGGAAGCATCTAATCCAACCAACGTGTTGTTTTGATAATAAAAATGTGAGCGCACTCCTGCGCAAGGTTGAGGACTATTAGCGTTATTACCGCCTATTCCATTAACCAGAGTAGTTAAGCTATTTCCATTCACTTCTGCAAAAGTTCTGTCTAAAGTATTGGTGCACGCCAAATCCAATACTAATGGGAGTGCAAAAGGATTACTTGTATCTATTGGTGAGAGACCAAAAAATGTATAATATTCTAGACCGTATAAATCTTTGTCATTATACCACAATGAAGAGGAGATTTTGTCTAAGCTCGGGTTTTCGTATTCGACATATAGACTTGGAGACCTCCAACCCCAGTTTATTTCTGGGCCAGTAGTGTTTAGTGGTATGCTGATTGTGTAATTTAAACCACTTGATGAAACAAATTCTTTAACGTCTATGAAATAATAGTTTAAAGGATTTACTTGATTTTGTGAGTGTTCAACAGAGGATATGAGAATGAAATCAGATAGTTTTAGTGGAATAGAATTAAAAAAAATTGTGGTTACCGGTGGAAAACCAATTGAATAAATAAACAGCCAAGCATTTCTTATAGTACTACCAGGTTCAATATAAACCTCAATGGTTCCATTACCAATTCCTCCAGTTCCACCGCTCCATCCAGCCGCGGTTATTCCTCCATAAAAAACATCTTGGTGAAATAATTGCTGCGCATGAAAGGAAGGTGATTTTATCACTACTGCAAAAAGCGCTATGAGAAACACGTATTTCATAAAGAGAAAAAAAAGCCGCGTGTGGTGAGTTCCACACACGGCATAGGGTATTATTTTATAATTAATTTTAAGTTCTCTACTGCTTGTCCATTACTTTCTATAGCAACGATATAGAGACCCGTATTTAAGTTCATCACATATAAATTAAGTTCTGCGTTCGTTTCAAATGTAGTTCTACTCATTTCTGCTCCTGCCAATGAATAAACAACCACAGTTGGGTTTTCTGGTAACTCACCTGAAAACAATAACGTGACAGCTTCCCCATTGGTTGGGTTCGGATAGAGCTTTATATTCCCTGCTTCCAATAGCGGGGAGGAATCATCAGCTATTGCCATTGATTTGCCACCTACATTGACCCAATCAATTTTTTCAATCAGGGGAAGATTGCGAACATTTAACATGAAGTCAAGCAACGCCTCACCTCTTGCGGCATTAATGCGATCCGTTTGATCCAAGGCAATGCTTTCCACCTCTTCCCGTAACACGTTATCTAGTTGCAACGTATCACTGGATAATCGACCATTCTGAGAAAGAACCATATTGATGTCCGCCATGCGAATGAAATTATCCACACCAGAAGCCTGAGCGAGTGCATTTCTTTCAGCGCTAAAGGCCGCTTGGTCATTATTGCAAATGAAAGTCTCGCAAAGCTGCTCGCGACGTGTTCTGTTGTCTTCCTCTTGAAGGATAGCAGCAATAGTGTCAAGCGGACTTACCATTATCGTATCGTTAAGGATCAATCGAATCGTTTGATTTAGTTGATTCGTTCGTTCTTTTGTGTGGTAGTTTACTTCCGCCATAAGCAGTTCCATATCAGAGGTCCCTTGTTGCGCACGATTGATTAGCCTCATTGCCCAATTTGGTAAATTCATATCAGACAACGCGTCCATAGTAACTGTCGTTACAGGAGAGTTTGCTATAACAACTTGAGTAGCGAACCAATTTGGTGGGCTTGATTCTAAATAAGCTACTAAAACTTCATCTGATACGTAAGGTGATACTGCCATAAGCACATTTCTTAATATAAAAGGGTTTATGTTATTGTTTATCAATGTTAATATCCCATTCGTATTTCCGTTATCAATCAGACTAGTATTGTCTGTGATGAGTTGCTTTAACGAGTCTAATTTAAAGCGAAAGATAGGCAGTAGTGGGGTAACACCAGGTGTTCCAATACTGATTATTTCACTTGGACAAGAGTTGTTTTCATCAAAAAGAATCAGATTCTGTGGTGAAGCACATTGAAGTGTAGACATCATTGTCGTATTAAAATCAAGCGGTTGAACAGGAACATTAACCGGGTCATCACCGTGATGATGGTATTGAACTTCTTGATCTACTGTGGGAAAAGGATTAACAGCAAAATCATTTTGTGAAGTTAGATTGGAATAACTGAAAAGGTTTCCAGCTGGTGCTCTAGTAGGAATACCTAAAGAGGCAACACAATCACCTTGTTCATAGCGAATTCTTCCAGATGTAAGTGCTAAATCTGCTTCGAAAATACTCGGCTGAAATGTATTACACTTAAACTCTAGTCCCGTAATAAAAAGTGGTGTAATACCTTGTGAAAGTCTCCCGTTGATTCCCTGAGCTTGACCTCCAATGAGAAGGTTTGTAAATTCATTTTTATAAATTCGATTATCATTAATGCCTGAGTTCTGAACAATTACACCGTAGGTATTGCCATTTACAAAAACATTCGGGTCATCAAATTCAGTGAAGAAATTTTCTTCTACAGCATATCCATCGCAACTATTTAAGAAAACACCATACGTATCAAACACCTCATTTGGAGCGGCAGAGCGATAAACCTCAAAATTATTACGAGTAATTGTCGCACTATTAATTCCTGAAGCGTAAATTCCGTAATAATTATTGATAAAATCATTACGATCTACTCTAAACGTTCTCATTCCATTGGAAGAAAGCGCATAAACACCATAATACAAATCTTTGAACTCACTGGATTGAAAATTGGTACAACCCCCTAATAAATTTAAGCATCTTGGGTCTACGAAAAAGCGAGAATTTAAACTTGCCACACCAACTCCCTGTTGGCCTGGGATATAATCATCAGGTGTTTCATTTCTAACTCGAATCCCCTTCATAGATACACCATCCACATTTACAGTAAGAATATGTATATTAGGAAAGACGGTTGGGTCATTCAATAACCCATTCGTGAAGAAGTCACAATTTACTAAAGAACCTTGGTTTCTTATACCATTAGGAGCTGTGTAAGAATGATATTGAACATCATTCCGGTTATTCTTAAAGTAAGAGCTGGTGGCCTGAATAATACCACCCGCACGAGTTGCATTTAAAAATGTTGGTCTGAAAGGGTAAGTATTCTCCGTAGCGTAAGCGCCAGTGGCAGCTCCAAGATAGGAGTGTTCTATTCCTGAATTGTCAAACATTCTAAAGAAACCTTGACGAGTAGTGCTAAAGGGTACTTGATTTTCGGAAGTATAACCCCTCACTTCTACACCATGCCACATGGCTGTTGCGTCACAACGATCATCTACCGAGAAAACTGTTCTTCTTAAGGTCAACCAAGCTCCGTCATTTTGAGCGTTTCCTCTTTCAACAATCACCTTAGCGCCAGGCGCAAAGAAAAAATTCATGTCTTCGATGAAAAGATTAGAGCCAGCTGGGATTACCAATGTAAAATCTATGTAAACATCCCCATTTTGTGAGTTAAAAGGATTATTTCCTGGGCTCCATGTGCCATTGAAGGCTGTCTGACTTCCGAAGTCTTGAGTGCAACCTCCTTCATAAATATAATCGGAGTAGCTGCGTTGTTTAATTTGCTTAGGAATTATGTACGCTTCTTGTCCTCTTAGTTCATTTGGAGGCGTATTAAGTGTGTTTGATGGATAATTCAACGGGGAAAATAAACTGTTATTCCAATTCGCCGTGCTTGGGGAATACGCAGCAGACAATGCCGCAATACGATCGCTAGTTGCGAAAATTAACAAACCATCTGTGTTCGTTTCTATCTGAGAATTTTCAAAATCGCCCCCATCAGTCACGTTAAGTGGAGTTAATGTCGTTAAAGAGGTACTGAAATCATAGTACTCAATTGGATTCGGATGGGAAGGGGTAATGTCGTGAGTTACATATAAAATATCTCCATTGTTAGAGAATTCTAAACCATTAATGTAGGCTAGGACTTCAAGTGCTGGTCTTATCAGAATAATTGCATCTGAGGTACCATTAATTAATTGGTGATTTTGATCCAGTTCACAATGAAAAATAGCTATGCCTCTTGGGACAGTGGTTAGAGGCTGATAATTATATGGCGCAGCTAATCTAAAGTTCCCGTTTCCTAGCTCAATAATTTCCATTTCACCTCGTTGCCCTGCTGATGGTGCAAAGCCGTTTGGGTAAGGGATAAATTGACCGGTATAACTAAAACCATTTTCATCGATTATATACTGAAAAACTCCAAACCCAGAGGATAAGTAAACATATTGATTGGTTTGGCAGTCTTGTACTTTTGGTGCTGCAAAATAACAGTTGATCAGTGTTTTGGGTACATTTGCGCCAGCTAAAGACAAAAAGTTAGGTGTGTTTCGGGGTATAGAAACTGCGGTTCCTTGCTGCACGTAATTTAATAAATCAAGATCATTTACCGCTCCAAGTCTATTGGGATGATAGGTATTAGGAAGTTCTAAATCCAAAATAGTGAAAAAAGGAATCGCTTCTCCTGTAAGTGAGCTTATCCCACAAGCGAAAATGAAATATTTACTACAATTGTAGGGGTCAGGGACTACTAATATTTCAGAGGTCCCAGTAACGAGTGCACTCCCAAGACCTAAATAGCCTTCGCCAAAAATAGTTTCAATAAGGTAGCCTTCTGCATCGTAAATATTTTCATCTACTATGAAGAACAATATATCTCCATTTCCATCTTGCATCGCTGTATGCGCGTAAACAGCACTTTGTCCATGATAGGTGTCGATTACGCTGGTTGGAAAGCTTGGGAGGATGCTGATTAGTCCAGTTTGTTCCAAAAAATTTGGAGCAAAAGATAAGGTGTTATTATTCCCTTGGGAAAAAACTTGGCTTGGACAATAGGTAAAGAGTCCAAAAAATAAAAGTCCAGATAGGACCTGTTTAAAATTAAAGTGTTTCATATTTCATTAGTTTAAATTAAAAAATTGGATAATTCTTGCGTTTAAAGAGTAGTGAAATATGTAACTAGGGAGGCTTATCGATGCTCTTTAATTTTTCTATGCTTTTGGCATAAAATCTGAGGGGGGGGTAGGTCGATTAATAGTCCGTTTTTTCGAACGATTGAATTTAAGTGAACCATACTGCTTATTTATGTTGATATTCAATTGAATGTGTTTTTGTCAGCATAAACATAGGTAAAAAACTGTATAATCACTAAAGATATATATGTTTTACTAAAAAAAAACAGATGTAAAGGGAAGTGTTAAATAAATAGAGTTAGGTGCATTGTCGATGTATATCACCTTAACTATTGTTCTTCAAATTTCCTTACTTTTGTTAAAACGACAATTTACGTGAAGAAAATTATAACGATTATTGGGGCACGACCGCAAATTATTAAGTCTGCTGCCCTTAGTAGAGCTGTTAGGGAGGTGTTCTCTGATAAAATTATTGAGTTAGTCGTTCATACGGGTCAGCATTACGATCAAAATATGTCCGCTATATTTTTCGATGAAATGGGAATTCCGAAACCTACTTATAATTTAGGAGTAGGTTCAGGCACTCATGGCCAACAAACTGCTGAAATGCTTTCGGCAATTGAACGAATTTTAATCAACGAAAAGCCAGATGCATTAGTTGTGTATGGTGATACGAACTCTACGCTTGCTGGGGCAACAGCTGCGGCAAAATTACATATTCCAATTGTTCATATAGAAGCTGGACTCCGTAGCTACAATAAAAAAATGCCGGAAGAAGTCAATCGGGTAGTTTGCGACCATCTTTCAACGCTTCTTTTTTCACCTACAAAATCTGGATTTGATAATTTGAAAAAAGAAGGGTTTTCGGAATTAACTACTCCACCTTACTCAGCAGATTCTCCTAAGATTTATCATTGTGGAGATGTCATGTTTGATAATAGTCACTTTTTCGCAACACTTGCTGATGAAAAAAGTACGGTTTTGGAAGAGAATAAGTTGACTTCAGGGAATTTTATTTTGTCTACTATCCACAGAAATAATAATACAGATGACCCTCATCGACTGGGTGCTATTTTTAGTGCTTTTTTGGCTGTTTTAGAGAGTTATCCAGAAAAAGAGGTAGTACTGCCACTGCATCCGAGAACTAAGAAATGCCTTACAAACCTATCTGCAGAACTGCAAGAGAAGATTAGTAATCAAACAAGGTTAAAAATCATTGATCCTGTTTCGTTTTTTAACATTATTGCTTTAGAGAAACATTGTGATATGGTGGTGACGGATTCTGGCGGACTACAAAAAGAGGCTTTTTTCTTTCAAAAACCATGTGTGATTCTAAGAGCAGAAACGGAATGGGTCGAAATAGTGGAAAATGGAAATGCACTTATTGCAGATGCCGACTATGATAAGATCATTTCAGGAATTCAAGCGTTATATAAACGAAAAAACACGTTAACCTACCCGCCATTATATGGTGATGGTAAAGCGGCCGAATTTATTTGTCGTGAAATCATAGAGAATCTGTAACATGGAGCAAGGACCGCTTTTTATATTTTGTGATCAAGTAAATCAACGATTGATTTTTGCGCTAGATTTACTACTGAAAGATAAGAATGTCAAGTATCAGCTTATAAATGATCCTATTCGGTTTGATTCGATTGAAACGCCTAAATTTGTTTATTCAGATCGACCATTTAAGAATAAATACCTCACCATTTCTCCTGCCGACTTGCTTTTCGAAAGTGGTGTTCAGCCCGTGCGAACAGATAAAGTGCTTTGGGAGGAAATTGAAATTATTGCCTTTAAAAATAAGCCAGATATTATTGCATCGGCTTTTTACGTAGCTTCGATGTATCATGAGTATTCTTCTAAGAAAATTGATCACCATGAACGTATATGTGGAAAAGATAGTTTTTTAGATAAAAATGATTGGATGCATCAATGTGTGGTAGATCGTTGGTCGGAAAAGCTTATTTCTTTTTTGAATGACCATTTTTCATCCGCGATTGCAAGCTCCAATTCAGCGTTTAAGATTATTCCAACCTTTGACATTGATAATACCTATGCCTATAAGTTAAAAACAGGAGTTCGAAAACATTTAAGTGTACTCAAAGACCTCATGAAGTTCGATTTGGCGCGCATAAGAGAAAGGGAAGCAGTTCTTAAAGGTACAGTGAAAGATCCTTATGATACCTTTGAGTACATCAAACAAATCGCTAAGCGAGGATTTGATGTGAAGTTATTTTGGTTGCTAGGTGATTTGTCTGATTTCGATCGGAATATTAGTTGGCAAAACCCTTATCATCAGCGACTTATTCAACAAATGAATCAAACCGTCACGGTAGGGTTGCATCCAAGTTATAAATCGAATAAAACGTTAGGGGTGTTGAATAATGAAAAAAAACGGCTAGAAAAAATTACAGGAAGACCGGTAAGTGAAACAAGGCAGCATTTTTTGAAAATCGAGCATCGAAAAACATTTGATGCGCTAGTGGCTGCAGGGTTTACCGATGATTATTCTGTCGGGTTTGCAGATGTGGTTGGTTTTCGCGCTGGTTTGTCTCGTCCTTTTCCGTGGTTTAACCTTAACTCTAATCGTATTTCAGAATTAACATTACATCCATTTGCTTACATGGAAGGTTCGTTGCAAGATTACCTCCATATGTCCATCGACGATTCTAAAAAGGAGGTAGGCAAGCTATTGGATGAAGTGAGTCAATATGGAGGGGAGTTTGTTTGCTTATGGCATAACGAAACCATCGGGGATTACGGAAAGTGGAAGGGATGGAGTGACCTATTAGAATTTACCCTAACTTATAAATCGGAGGTAAAATGAAACAAACCCCAGTACTATTCCCTGAATTTTCATTTGATATTACCAGAGATAAAACTGTTCTGTTTTTAGGGAGTTGTTTTTCGGAGCACTTAAGTACAAAGCTTGAAGGTTTTCAATTTAAGGTAGTTTCTAATCCGTTAGGGGTTGTTTTTAATCCAAAAAGTATTGCCAATTTCATCCTCTTTACCGAAGAACAACTGTTGAATGAAAATTTTCAGCGCAATGATGTCTGGTTGAATTGGCAAGCGAATGCCACCATTTTTGGTTATTCCAAAGATGAGTTGATCAGTATTATTGAAACAAATAGATCTATTTTTGTTGAAGGTCTTCAAACAGCGAACGTTTTGCTCGTGACTTTTGGCACAGCTTGGGTATATGAAAATCTATCAGCTGCTTCTGTCGTTGCGAATTGTCACAAACAGCCGTCAAGTAAATTCTCAAAACGTTTGCTAAGTACCCAAGAGATTGTTCGTCACTGGTCAACCGCGATAGCGCATCTAAAAAGTATTCAACCAGGTTTGAATATAGTTTTTACGGTAAGTCCAGTGAGGCATATAAAAAATGGAGTGGTAGAGAACATGAGAAGTAAGGCTATTCTTTTAGAGGCCGCGCATCAACTTAGTGAAGAGCATAGTCAAGTGAGCTATTTTCCTGTTTTCGAATATTTTATGGATGAATTGAGAGATTATGCTTATTACGGGACAGATGGCCTTCACCCGAATACTATTGCCGTTGATTTGGTATGGGAAAAGTTTAAACAAAGCTTCTTGAGTGAGAAAACAAGCAGTTGGATAAAAGAATACCAGCGTCTTTCGTTGCAGCTAAATCATCGTTCACTGCATCCAGATTCAAATGACGCCATTTCGTTTGCAAATAAAGCACGACGTGAGATGGAAGATTTCCTTAGTAGTTAGGAGCTTGTCAATCTGTTACCGCTAATCGAAAAACGCTTAAAAACTTAAAGAGGCTACCAGCTATTTAGGGCTGCTCCAATAGTCGAAGACACGCACCAATGAGCAATAAAAAAAAGCTATCCAAATGAAAGAATAGCTTTTTCCTTAATGTGTGTTTTCGATGTTATAACTCAAACTTTTTTGGATCGATTTTAACATTTAAGTTAGTTTCTTCCAATGTTGCGTTGAGCACAGCGCCACCTGCAGTTTGTGTAACTGTATGTGGAAATTGAATTCCTTTTACAGCTTTAAAATCACTAAATTTCGCGCTAGTGTTCTGCGGTCCTTCTTCGGTTACTTCCAATGACTCTGTCATCTCTTTCATGAAAGTCTGCACATTATAAAAGGCTTTGGTTGTAGATTTTCCCACTGAATATTCGATTACGTAAAAATCGGTACCATTGATCTCTTCAATACCAAGTAGATTGTAATCTACTTTCCCACTCATAAGGGCCATTTCTGGTAGTAAGGTATTCATGATTTTCTTATTAGCTACTTCATCAGGCGCTAATTCAGTAATATCATGTCCACCTGTTTGGTTCATAGTTTTTGAACCACCTTTTTCTCCATCAAATACTTCTTTTTGAGCAACCATTCCCATGACTTCAATACTTGTAGACTTCTTGTTTGGAACCTCAAAATAGGTTGTCATTTTTAATTCAATAGGAGCTCCTTCAGGCTTGATAGTCATAATTTGCTCCATTGAGCTTATTTTCGACAAAGACTTTTCTGCTTTCTTTAATTTCTTCTGACCGGTTACTGCCAAAAGGTAATTATCGATTACTTCACTTTTATTGATAGAAGCTTCTTTGTATTCTTTTTTAGTTGCTGGATTTCCAAATTCATCCAACAGTTCAACTTTTCCGTCAGCGTCAAACTTAGAAATGTTTTCAAGTATGTCGGCATTACCAACAACAATGATATTCAAGTTTTTTGGAGTAATATACTTTTTAGCTACAGCCAATACATCTTCTTTAGTAACAGCTGCTAACTTTTTCAAATACGTTTGATAATAATCGCTCGGAAGATTATTTCGATAGATGTTTAATGCGAAATTAGCGATAGTTCTAGGCGACTCAAGGCTTCGCGCAAAAGAACCTGCCATAGAGGCTTTATTCAGTTCGAGCTCTTCCTCAGTTACAAACTCTTTAGTTATATTTTCAAACT
>Ga0136559_1000295_pt1 | contig 17427 bp, 16 predicted proteins | sample AntRauMeHopE1496_FD_104633 | JGI IMG/M metagenome (GOLD analysis project Ga0136559, IMG submission 104633) | Saline lake microbial communities from Rauer Islands, Antarctica - Metagenome Hop E1 #496 | ecosystem: Environmental > Aquatic > Non-marine Saline and Alkaline > Saline | place... | reverse complement strand
TAATTTGCTGCCATCCAGACTTGGTCACTGCGATTATCTTATTACTTGGAAGTACATCTGTGAATTCTACTATAGAGTTCATTTTACCATGCATAATTCGTTTTGTTGTACTTGGGATAAGCACTCTCAAAGAGACATCGACTTTTTCGGCTAGAATCTTAGAGACATAAAACTTGATCTCATCTAAAAAGAGCTGTTTACTTTTCGGGACTTTAACTCGAATAGTATAGCGGTAGAAATCTCCTTCTTCTCCTCTACTTAAGGCTATTGGCTTTGTCACTTCCCAACCTTCAGCTGATGAATCCCCAATTTTGAGCTCACTTAGCAGGGTAGAATTAATGGCAACCTCGGGCAGCTCAAATTCCTTAGTCTTCAAAAAAATCGTATCCAGCTTATAAAGCTGCTTTATAGAAAGCAAGGTATCATTGATCCCATAGCCTGATATATTGATCGAAGAGTTTTGGGGAATTTCCTGTTTTAAATACTCCAATTTCCCTTTAATATCCGTGAAGTCCATGAACCGCCCTTCCACAACTTGCACCCTGAGATAAGCCAAAGGCATCTCCTCATTGGCAGAGTAGAAATAGACACTTTGTCTTTCTTGCCCAAAAGTATGACTGGAGATCAGCAAAAAGGCAACAACCAGCCAGCTATTTACCGATCGAGTAACTAACCCAAATTGGTTTTTCATAATTGACATCGGTTAAGTTCAAAACCTCTATTAATTCTTCATCATATTCGCCCGGAAGTAAAACAGTCTGGTAGTCCCCATCTCTTACACAAATTGGCTTCAAAAAAATTTCTGCTAACCGAGAGTCTATCGAAAAGCGATATGATTGACCTTTTTCGATTAAGGCCATATTTAAATTGTCAATGGTCCGATTATAAAAATTAAATGAAACCATATCATTTTTGGTCAAAAGATTAGTAGCAGCAAAATAATAATTCCCTCCATCTAATATTTCCCAAAATTCTTCAGCCTCATAAAAAGATCTGGCTTCACTTGGTATTTTCATGGAACCAAAATTAATTTCTTTTTTCAAAAAAAGTGAATCACCTTGAACCAGAAATATTTTATCAGAAAAAGGTTGAATTACAAATGTTGTGTCATCTGTTTGAGATATGCTTTGCGGGAGAAAACCTTCAGTGTAGCCCGAAGGTTGAGGATTATATCTAATATTCGAAAATTCTGAATTCGAAAAAACGTAGCCTTTTTGAATCCTTTCTTCCAAATCTGAATCTGAAATAAGAAAAATTTTATCAGATTCAAGTTGACCGACTCCGCCAACATAATAATCGTCTAACTTAAACTCTTCAAAATCAGAAAAATCATCTAATGCGTAAGAAACTATCTTATTTTGACTTCTATCATAAATGAATAATTTCGAAGTACTTAAAAAAAAGAAATCAAGCTGAGTGTATTCACCAGGCCCTGTTCCAAGTTTTGATAATTGAGATTGAAAGTTTCCCAACAAATCGAAAATCAATATTGATAAATTAACCCCTTCTTCAAGAAAAAAAACGCTCGATTCATTTAGCTCAATTTGCTTTATAGCACCAAATATCAACGAGTCAGAGATTTCAAGTCTCTTGGCAGAGCTTATCCTTAACCAATTTTTCAGATCATCTTCTATTAAAACCGGATTGATATAATCTATAGTTGGCACTTTCTTTTCAGGCTGCTTTTGGCAAGAAACAATTGTTAGTGCAAATAGTAAGTATAAATATTTCATAATAGAATAAAGATTCTTCCTGAATTAAATTCAGGAAGAATCTAGAAGTGAAGTTAAGAACAACAAGCCCATCCGGTTTTTTGCTTACAACCAGAACCAATCCAAACCTCTTTAACATCTACCATACATACTCCTTCGTCTGAGATATCAGGAGATGGAATAGGTTTACCATTCAAGTTTGAAATAAATAACAAACCCAAAATTAACATAAGTGAAAAGTACTTTTTCATTATTTTTAAATGCTTATGTAACGCTTATGTCAGGTGGGTTGGGTCCTTTACATCTTAGCAAACAAGTCATACCAGGTTTCTGTTTGCAATTAGTACTAAATGCCACTTTTTTATAGTCGAATATCGCATTTCCGCAAGGGACTGATTCAGTGGCTTCAACATTTTGATTTCCTGAAAATCCAAACGCTCCAAATAATCCAAATATGGATAAAATTAAAATCTTCTTTTTCATTTTTTTAGGTTTTAAGTTAAACAAAGATTAAGAGGCCTCTATTATGCGTGCTTAAGAGGTACCCCCCCCCAAATTTTAAAAAGCAAGTAATTTTCAAAAAAAATTGAATTAATTTTTAGAACCAAAAAAAGAGGTCGTTTCAAAAACTAAATGAATGTGCTGAGAAATAAATATTTGGAATTAAGCTCAGAACCTGTCCGTACAAGCCAGAGGCTATCATTACTTCGAGAAAGCTCTTTTTCATTTTTTCTAGTGACTTTATCCTCAAGGCAATATCCTAGCAGCCAGCCAATCCCCAACCTCAGAAGTCTTATAGGCTTTACTCCCGTCGGCAATGTCTTCGGTGACAATTCCTGCTTCCAAGGACTGATTCACCACATCGGAGATCAGCTGAGATTCTTCTTTTAAGTCAAATGCGTAATCAAACATCATCGCTGCAGAAAGTACAGTTGCCAATGGATTAGCGATATCTTTTCCCGCAGCTTGCGGATAGGAACCATGGATAGGCTCAAACAATTTGACCGCAGCACCCAGAGAAGCAGATGGCATCAAACCCATCGAGCCTGAGATTACCGAAGCTTCATCTGTCAAGATATCTCCAAACAAATTCTCTGTGATTAGCACATCGTAAGCCTTTGGCGTCAGGATCAAACGCATCGCAACCGCATCGACAAATTCATATTCCACTTTGACATCCGGATATTCCGGTGCCAATTCTTGGACAGTTTCTCTCCATAGTCTGGAAGTCGCCAACACATTTGCCTTGTCCACGCAGGTCAGTAATTTTCTACGCTTTTGCGCAGCTTCAAAACCCATTCTGGCTAATCGTACAATCTCAAACTTGCTATACACATTGGTGTCGAAAGCCTTGGTGCCTTGCTCATTTCTACCTCTTGGCTCACCAAAATAAATCCCTCCAGTAAGCTCTCTGAAGAAGACAAAATCCACTCCCTCCACTCGATCCAGTTTCAGCGGAGACTTGTGAATCAGAGAAGGAAAAGTAAACGTAGGACGCACATTTGCAAATAAACCGAGTTTCTGGCGCATCAGGAGCAGTCCTTGCTCGGGACGTACTTTCGCTTTGGGATCATTGTCATATTTAGGATCGCCAATCGCGCCAAAAAGGATTGCATCCGAAGCCGCTGCTATTTCATGGGTACTGTCTGGGTAAGGATCGCCTGTGGCATCAATCGCTGCTGCTCCTACAATTGCTTCTTTGAACGTGATTTTATGTCCGAATTTTTGCCCGATAGCGTTGATTACTTTGACTGCCTGAGCGATTACTTCTGGACCGATGCCGTCACCCGGCAATAGCGCTATATTCATTTCCATAAAACTTGGATTCTTCTGGGTGGGTAGTTTCATTTAAAGTTTCGATGATATTAAGCATTTTCTCTGTGGCCATCATCGCTGCCACGGTTTGATCGGGATCAAGCCCTTTTGTTTTGAATATTTTTCCAAAATCCCAAGTAATTACCGTCTCTACAAATGCATCGGTTTTCCCTCCCGGAGGAATGGTCACATGGTAATTGATCAATTTTGGAAGATCCTTTTTTCTGGATTTATAGATCTTTTTCACAGCCTTCATGAAGGAATCATACTGTCCATCACCCGTTGCAGAAGCGTCGTAGTATTTCCCGTGAATGGCCAACCGAAGCTGAACCGAAGGCTTTAGACCTTTGGAATGGGTCATGTGATAGCCTTCGATCGTAATAGTCTTGGAGATGGAGTTATTTTGAAGCACATCGGAGATGATGTAAGGCAAATCCTCAGTAGTCACTCGCTCTTTCTTATCCCCAAGTTCGATGATTCGTTGGGTGACTTTGATCAGTTCTTCCTTTTCCAAAGAAATCCCAAGCTCCTCTAGATTTTTGAGAATATTGGCTTTTCCGGAAGTTTTGCCCAGCGCATATTTTCGCTTTCTTCCAAATCGCTCAGGCATCAAATCATTGAAATAAAGATTCTTTTTATTGTCTCCGTCTGCGTGTATTCCAGCAGTTTGGGTAAAGACATTTTCACCAACGACTGGCTTGTTAGCCGGGATATGTTGACCTGAGAATTGCTCCACGAGTTTACTGACCCGGTAGACTTTCTGTTCTTGGGCATTAATCTCAAAATCCGTGAAGTCTTTGATGATGGCAATTACAGATTCCAAAGGCGCATTTCCAGCTCTTTCTCCCAAACCGTTCACGGTGGTGTGAATTCCCGAGGCGCCATTTAAAATCGCTTCCATCACATTGGCTACAGATAGGTCATAGTCATTATGCGCATGAAAATCGAAATGCGTAACTGGATATTTGGCAGTGATCTCCTTAAAATAGCTTTTGGTCTCTTCAGGAGAAAGCAATCCCAAGGTGTCTGGCAACATAATTCGCTTAACCGATAACGTAGTCAAAAAGTGAATTAGCTCCATGGTATAGGTCGGAGAATTCCGCATCCCATTTGACCAGTCTTCCAAGTACACATTTACCGCAATTCCTTTGGATTCGGCGTAGGCTATGCAGCTGGCTATTTCCTCAAAATGTTGTGCTTGTGTTTTTTTGAGTTGATGCGTCAGATGATTCAGAGAGCCTTTGGTGAGCAAGTTCATGACCTTAGCACCAGCAGTCACTAACCAATCCACAGATGCTGGAGTGTCTACAAATCCAAGCACCTCCACCCGGTCCAAATAGCCTTTTTCCGAAGCCCATTTCGTGATTTTCTGAACACCTGCAAGTTCTCCATCGGAAACCCGAGCCGAAGCCACTTCGATCCGATCGAGTTTCAGCTCTTCAAGCAAAAGCTTCGCAATCTGGAGCTTTTCCGAAGGTAGAAAAGAAACCCCGGAGGTCTGCTCGCCATCCCTCAGCGTGGTGTCCATGATTTCAATTCGTCTGTTTGGCTCCATTAGTTATCTAGTATCAGAAAGTCGTATTGCCGACATCTCTTTTCAATTATTTTCTACAAATGCATCAATCTCATTGGACATATTCAATAAGTAATCGATGTCATCAAAGCCATGCTTCATGTTTTCCTTTTTGTACTCATTGATATCAAAAGACTCAGATTCTCCGGTAGAAAGAAGCGTAATCTTCTGAGCGGGAAGGTCAATTTCGATTTCAGTTTCAGGATTTGAAGCGATCGCCGAAAACAATTTATCTGCAAAAGCAACAGAAATTGTAACTGGAAGTACCCCAATATTCAGGCAGTTATTTTTGAAAATATCTGCAAAAAAGCTAGAAACTACCACTCGAAAGCCATAATCGTACAAAGCCCAAACGGCGTGCTCTCGGCTGGATCCCGAACCAAAGTTTCTTCCAGCCACCAAGATCTTTCCTGAATAGGTAGAATCATTTAGGACGAAATCCTTTTTTGGATTGCCTTCTACATCGTAGCGCCAGTCTCTAAAAAGATTATCCCCGAAGCCTACTCGCTCGGTGGCTTTTAGAAATCGCGCTGGAATAATCTGATCTGTATCTACATTTTCATTAGGTAGTGGTACAGCAGTGCTTCTGAGGGTAGTGAATTTATCGTAAGCCATATAATTATAGTTCAAAGTTGATAGGTAAGGAAGTTAAAAGGGTTAATGATTAGGAGATTAGAGGTTAAACTTTTCATTCTTTAAGGCTCTCTTTCTCACTTTTTACCTCAGATTTCTATTTTGTAAATACCTCCCTTGGATCACAGATTCTGCCGGTAACGGCCACTGCTGCCACGGTCAGGGGCGAAGCGAGCATCGTTCGTGCTCCGGGTCCTTGACGACCTTCAAAGTTTCGATTGGAGGTGGAGACTGCATATTTTCCCGAAGGGATTTTATCATCATTCATGGCTAGACAAGCTGAACAACCTGGCTGTCTCAATTCAAATCCTGCTTCTTCCAAGATTTTCACCAATCCCTCTTCATGTGCCATTTTCTCAACTTCTTTTGATCCTGGTACGATCCACGCCGTAATATTATCCGCTTTTTTATGCCCTTTTACAAATTCAGCAACAGAGCGAATATCCTCGATCCGGCCATTGGTGCAGGAACCCACGAAAACAAAATCCACCAACTTTCCCTTGATCGCCTCGCCAGCTTCAAAGCCCATATAGGCCAAAGATTTCAAATAAGACGCTTTATTGCTGCCTTCCATTCCTTCTGTGGTTGGTATAGTCCCTTTGACTTTGATTCCCATTCCCGGGTTTGTGCCATAGGTGATCATCGGCTCAATATCCGCCGCATCAAAGTGATATTCTTTGTCGAAGACCGCTCCCTCGTCAGTTTTCAGGCTTTTCCAATGTGCCACGGTCTGCTCCCACTCCGCACCTTTTGGAGCATATCTTTTTCCCTCCAAGTAATTGAAAGTGGTCTCGTCGGGAGCAATTAATCCTCCACGAGCTCCCATTTCGATGGACATATTGCAAATTGTCATTCGAGCTTCCATGGATAAGCTTTGGATCGCCGAACCTGCATACTCTACAAAATAGCCTGTTGCTCCGGCAGCTGTGATCTCTGCAATGATATACAAAATAATATCTTTTGAGGTTACGCCTTTTCCAAGAATCCCATCCACGGTAATGCGCATTTTCTTGGCCTTGGACTGCATAATGCACTGAGTAGCCAAAACCATCTCAACCTCAGATGTCCCAATGCCAAACGCAATTGCACCAAAAGCCCCATGTGTCGAAGTATGACTATCGCCACAAACGATCGTCATTCCCGGTTGGGTAATTCCCAACTCGGGCCCGATTACGTGGACGATCCCATGGTGGGCAGAACCCAAGTCATGGAGTTCGATTCCATGCTTTGAGCAATTATCGCGAAGCTTTTGCACTTGCATCCGTGAGAGTTGGTCTTTGATCGTCTGATCCTGATTGATCGTGGGGACATTGTGATCAGGCGTGGCTATGGTACGCTCCGGATATTTCACGCCGATTCCTCGGGTATCCAGATTGAGAAATGCTACTGGGGAAGTTACTTCATGGATAAAGTGCTTATCGATGAAAAACACATCCGGGCCTGCTGGCACGGATTTGACTACGTGTGAGTCCCAAATTTTATCAAATAGAGTTGTCTTTTCCATAATTAAGCAGTCGCATAGTCTTTGACTGGGATTTTGTTAAGTGCATCGACAAATGCCTGAGCAGAAGCTAAGACAATGTCGGTATGAGAGGCAAAGCCAAAATAGGGTTTATCGCCTTTAATCAATTTCATATGAACTTTTGCCACGTCATCGCTGCCGTGAGTGATGGCTTGGATCAAAAACTCTTCAAGTTCCACACGGGGTTTTGCAAGTTTTTCAATTGCTTTTAAAACCGCGTCGACCGGTCCGTTTCCATGAGCAGAAGCAGCCATGGACTCTTCTCCGATTTTCAGTCTTACTTTTGCCTCGATGGTCCCATTTGAAGAATAGGCTACATTTTCCAACTCGATGAAATTCGAATCAGTAACATATTTACCAACCAATCCCATCAGATCTTTACGACCGATGTCACGCTTGCTGTCCGCCAAGATTAAGAAAGCTTCGTACACTTCTCTCAATTCCTCACCTTCCAACTCCACTCCCAAAGCATCCAAATGGTGCTTCAAGGCTGCTCTTCCTGATCGAGCGGTGAGTACGATGGTGGATTCGGCTACTCCGACATCTTTCGGATCGATGATTTCGTAATTCTCCCGATGCTTTAAAACTCCATCTTGGTGGATCCCTGAGGAATGCGCAAAAGCATTGCGACCTACAATAGCCTTATTTGGCTGCACAGGCATATTCATCAGTTTGGAAACCAAACGGCTGGTATTGTAAATTCTCGGAGTGACAATTTCGGTATGAACCTCAATTGATTTATGGCATTTGATAGCCATCACCACTTCTTCCATTGAAGTATTGCCGGCGCGCTCGCCGATTCCATTGATCGTCACTTCCACTTGACGTGCACCATGCTGTACACCTGATACCGTATTGGCGGTAGCCATACCCAGGTCATTGTGACAATGGGTAGCAATGATTGCTTTATCGATATTCGGAACTCTGTTTTTTAGCATAGCTATTATTCCACCATACTGCTCCGGAAGACAATAACCCGTTGTATCGGGGATATTGACAACAGTTGCTCCCGCTTTGATCACTTCTTCAATGATTCTAGCAAGGAAATCATGCTCTGCACGACCCGCATCCTCAGCGTAAAATTCTATGTCATCGACAAACCTTCTGGCAAACTTCACCGCCGCCACACCACGAGCGATAATGTCCTCGGGTGTAGAGCGGAGTTTGTATTTGATATGATATGGAGAAACTCCGATTCCGGTATGGATTCGGGCTTTTTTTGCAAATTTCAAAGATTGAGCTGCCACTTCGATATCCTTTTCTACTGCTCTGGAGAGGGCACATATAATCGGATTTGAAACAGCCTTTGAAATCTCCACTACGGAATTGAAGTCTCCTGGGCTGGATATCGGAAATCCAGCCTCAATGATATCTACTCCTAATTCTTCCAAGGCTTTCGCCACAATGATCTTCTCTTGGGTGTTCAACTGACATCCGGGCACCTGCTCTCCGTCTCGGAGGGTAGTATCAAAAATCCAAAGCTTTTCACTCATCTTTTAAGGGTTTAAGGTTTAATTATTTTCTGGTCTCAACTGCCGAACAGTCGCACCGGCCTGCCACATTTCTGACTCTCGCAATTCCTTTAATTCTGCTTCCAATTTCTCTCGGTAATCTGGCTTGGAATTGGAATCTATCGATTTTTGAGCTTCCGCACCTGATTTCACAGAGGCATAAAGCGCTTCAAAAACAGGCTTTGAGGCGTCTCGGAAAGGCTTCCACCAGTCCAATGCGCCTCTTTGGGCAGTCGTGGAGCAATTTGCATACATCCAATCCATTCCATTCTCTGCCACCAAAGGCATCAAGGATTGGGTTAATTCTTCAACAGTTTCATTAAATGCTTCGGAGGGGGTATGTCCATTTGCACGTAGCACATCATATTGTGCAGCAAATATTCCTTGAATAGCTCCCATCAAAGTGCCTCGCTCCCCAGTCAAATCGGAAGTTACCTCACGATAAAAATCTGTCTCAAACAAATACCCAGAGCCTACGCCAATCCCTAGTGCAACCACTCGATCCTTAGCTTTACCTGTTCCGTCCTGGAAAATGGCATAGGAGGAATTCAAGCCACGTCCTTCGACAAACATTCTTCTAAGCGAGGTTCCTGAACCTTTCGGTGCGACCAAAATTACGTCAACATCAGTTGGAGGGATAATTCCTGTCTTCTCTTTGTAAGTAATCCCAAATCCATGAGAGAAATACAATGCCTTTCCAGGTGTCAGGTGTTTTTTTACTGTTGGCCAAAGTGCAATCTGCCCGGCATCAGAAAGTAAAAATTGAAGGATAGTACCCTTTTCGCATGCTTCTTCCAATTCAAAAAGTGTTTCACCCGGAACCCAACCGTCTGCCACAGCTTTGTCCCAAGTCTTGGAACCCTTACGCTGACCGACGATGACGTGGAATCCATTGTCTTTTAGGTTGAGTGCCTGTCCAGGCCCCTGAACGCCATAACCCAATACCGCGATGACTTCATCCTTGAGGACTTCTCTAGCTTTTTCCAAAGGAAACTCATCTCTGGTCACTACATTTTCTTCTACTGAGCCGAATTTTAATTTCATTTTTAATTGATTTAATAGGTTCTATTCGTTCCTTGATTTGAGATTATTAGATTCTAATTTTTCTGCTCACGCAAAATTTATTTTACAAAACTGTCAATGGTCAGCATCCGCTTAGCTACTGCTACCCGTCCTGATCGGGCAAATTCCAAAAGATCATACTCTTTAAGAATTTCAAGAAGTTGCTGAGTCTGATCCTTGTGTCCCGTAAGCTCCAAGACCACAAACTCGGGTTCCGCAGCAATGATCTTTGCATTGTGTTGCCGAATTATTTTCTCTAACCCTCCATCAAGTCTAGATACAGGAATTTTATAAAGTGCTATTTCCTGATATACTACACTTTCGTCTTCGTGATGAAAGGCCTTGATCACATCGATGATCTTTTCGATTTGATTCACCAGCTGAATGACGGTCTCTTCTGTGGCGGTGACCTCAATAGTGATTCTATGAATGCCTGAAACTCTACTTTCAGATGCCGTCAGCGCATCAATATTGATTCCTCTTCGAGTGAAAATAATGGTGATCCGATTGAGAATTCCGATAAAATTCTCGGTAATAACAAATATGGTATATCGCTTCATGTTGATGGTTTAGCTAAGTCTTACTTCCTCCACCGAGCAACCGGTAGCAATCATTGGGAATACATTATCTTCTTTTTCAACCACCACTTCCAGAAAAAATGGCCCGTCGTGGATCAGCATGTCTTCGATTGCTTCTTGAAGATCCCCTCGCTCGGTTACTTTTTGGGCTCTGATACTGTAGGCTTCAGCAATCTTGATAAAGTCAGGGTTATCCAATTCGGTAAAGGAATAGCGCTTTTCAAAGAACATCTGCTGCCACTGCCTCACCATTCCAAGAAAGTTATTATTCAAAAGCACGATCTTTACCGGAGCTTTGGTTTGCATAATCGTTCCTAATTCCTGTATGGTCATTTGAATTCCTCCATCACCCACGACGCAAATTACCTGTCGGGAATAATCATGAAGCTGAGCTCCCAATGCAGCCGGCAACGCAAATCCCATCGTACCTAATCCGCCCGAGGTGACTTGAGTTCGGCTTTTCTTATAGTTGAAATAGCGCCAGGCGACCATTTGATGTTGTCCGACATCCGTGACTAAAATTGCGTCATCTGCTTTGTATTGATTAATCTGGTGGATGACTTCACCCATAGTCAACCCTGCCTTCGTTGGTTTAAGGTCATTATCAATTACCGCAGCGTTTTCCTGCAGCTCCAATTCCCGGAATTTAGCGATCCACTCCGGATGTGAATTTGGGCTGATCGCTTCAGTCAATAAGGCAAGGCTTTCTTTGGAGTTACCCAAAACAGCCACTTCACACTTCACTATTTTATTGATTTCGCAGGGGTCAAGTTCGAGGTGAATGACTTTCGCCTGCTTGGCATAGCGCTTCAGGTCGCCAGTCACTCGATCATCGAAACGCATCCCAACTGCAATCAACACATCGCATTGATTAGTCAACAGATTCGGCGCATAGTTGCCATGCATGCCAAGCTTCCCCACATAGTTTGGATGATCTTGGGACAAAGCTCCCGAGCCCAACAAAGTGGAAGCAGCAGGAATGCCACTTTTCTCCAAAAAGGCTTTCAATTCCTCCTCTGCTTTTCCAAGAATTACCCCTTGCCCAAAAAGGAGATAGGGTCTTTTGGCCATATTAATCAGAAAGGCAGCTTCCTGAATTGCAGTTTTCTCAACCGGAATCTGAGTTTTATAGGATCGAAATCCTTCACATTTCACATAATTAAATTCGCCAAAATCTACCTGCGCGTTTTTAGTGATATCGATTAACACGGGACCAGGCCTGCCTGATTTGGCGATGTAAAAACCTTTTGCAATTGCGGGAGCTATATCTTCGACTCTTCTCACTTGTATATTCCACTTGGTGCCAGGCATAGAAAGCCCGATCACGTCTGTTTCCTGAAATGCATCCGTACCCAATAGGTGTGCTGCCACTTGACCTGTAATGCAAACCAAAGGAGTGCTGTCGATCTGAGCATCTGCCAGACCTGTAATCAAATTGGTGGCTCCCGGACCCGAAGTAGCGATGCAGACACCTACTTTACCAGAGACTCTTGCATAGCCCTGAGCAGCATGAATTGCGCCTTGCTCATGCCGTGTAAGTACGTGTCGCACCCGATCATGGTAGTCATACAATGCATCATAGACTGGCATAATCGCTCCTCCGGGATACCCAAAGATGATCTCTGCATGCTCTTCGATGAGCGATCGTACTACGATATCTGCGCCTCTGATTTTGGAATCTTTCATAGCCTTAAAATTTATCTGTCACACATCCCTCAGAAGCACTAGCTACTAGTTTGTTGTATTTTTTGAGTGTTCCCTGAAGGCCTTCTATCACTTTGGGAGACCAAGATTTCTTACGGACCTCAAACTCCTCCTCTTTTACCTCAACATTAAGAGTTTGATTATTGGTGTCGATGGTAATTACGTCCCCATTTTGAATCAATCCAATCGGACCACCGCACCAAGCTTCAGGAGTCACATGTCCGACCACAAAACCATGCGTGCCGCCCGAAAAACGCCCATCGGTAATCAATGCGACGTCGGCGCCAAGTCCAGCACCAATAATCATAGAAGTGGGCTTTAGCATTTCCGGCATTCCCGGCGCTCCTTTTGGCCCCACATTCCTGATCACGACTACATCTCCTGCCTTGACCTGATGATCCCGGATGGCATTGTTGGCTTCCAGTTCGGAATCAAAAACTTGAGCTGGACCGGTAAACAGCCTTCCCTCTTTGCCTGTAATCTTGGCCACAGCACCTTCTGGTGCCAGATTGCCCGAAAGAATACATAGATGTCCAGTTTCCTTGATCGGAAATTCAACCGGGTGAATCACATTTACACTGGAGGGTACAATCGGCTGAACATTCTCCAGATTTTCAGCGATTGTTTTTCCTGTTACAGTCATACAATCTCCATGGAGATATCCTTTTTCCAAAAAATATTTCATAAAAGCCGGCAAGCCTCCCTGCTCGTGAAGGTCTTCCATCAGGTATTTGCCCGATGGTTTGAAATCACCAATCAACGGAGTCTTTGCATTCAACTCTTTAAAATCCTGAAGGGTAAACTCAATCCCTGCCGTGCGTGCAATTGCCAAAATATGAAGAACTGCATTGGTACTTCCACCTAGTGCAATTACCACCCGAACAGCATTTTCGATGCTTTTTAGCGTTAAGATATCTTTCGGTTTTAAGTCTTTTTCAAGAAGAATTTTAACATATTTACTGACTTCTCTGCATTCTCTAAGTTTCTCGGGCGAATTAGCTGGGAAAGAGGCCGAATAGGGCAATGACATTCCCATAGCTTCAACTGCAGAAGACATGGTATTTGCGGTGTACATACCGCCACATGCTCCAGCTCCAGGACAAGAGTTACGGATTACACCGTCATAATCTTCATCAGAGATGGTGCCTTGGATTTTCTTTCCAAAAGCCTCAAATGCTGAGACAATATTGAGTTTTTCACCTTTGTAAAGCCCGGATGCAATAGTACCGCCATAGACCATAATGGAAGGTCGATTGATTCGCAACATTCCAATGATGGCGCCGGGCATGTTTTTGTCACATCCTGCCAGAGCTACGCAAGCATCAAAGGAATGACCTAAAATAAAAGACTCAATCGAATCAGCAATAATTTCTCTGGAGACCAATGAGTAGCGCATCCCAAGGGTACCCATCGAAGTGCCGTCAGAGATCCCGATGGTATTAAAAATTAAACCGGTCAGATCATATTCCTGCGAGGAATTTTTGACCAAACCGGCAAAGTCATTCAAGTGCATATTGCAGGGATTACTTTCATAACCACAACTGGCGATACCCACAAAAGGCTGCTTCATCTTTTTATCGCTCAAGCCTGTGGCATAAAGCATGGCTTTGCCCGCAGGATGCTCGTCATTATCGCTGATTTCCCAACTGTATTTTTTCAGATTCATAGGATAGGGTAAAAAAAAATGCCTCAGTTGAATGAGGCAATTAGATTTTTATTTGATTGATATAAATAGTCTAGTGCCTCACATTAAAACCCAATGAGAATAATAATACTCAGCACGAAGACCACTCGAAACATATGACTATTTAGTTTTAATAGGTTAGAATACTAAATCAATTCCCAAACTTAAAACTGTTTGAGCAGACTTACAATATTTAATTTTACATTTTTACTGATTGATTACTAAATTATAGAGGTCTTGATATTTATTTCAGAATATAATTCCGTATGTAAGGTCAAACACCCCTCTGATTCAGTTGATGATTTGCTAAAAATTTCATTTTCCAAAATTTTGTACTGATTTTCGATATCTTCAATTTTATTCAAATAATATTTCATTTTCAATAAAAAAGAAACGGATACACCTTATTCCCTTCAACAATCTGTGATTTTATTACCATTTAGCCAAAAGTAAAAACTTCTGGAAAACAGAAGATAAAACCTCTATTTTTGTTCCAAAGCATACTAAATCCATGATCTGTTTCCCAAATGCCAAAATCAACCTTGGCCTCCACATTACCTCCAAACGAAAAGACGGATACCACGAGATCGAAACTTGTATGGTCCCTATTCCACTGTTAGATGCATTGGAGATGATCGAAGATCCAAAAAAAGCCAGTTTTAACTCCTCGGGAATTCCAATTCCCGGAGCGGAAAAAGACAATCTGATTCTGAAAGCGTATCAACTTTTGAAAAAAGACTTTCCAAATCTGCCACATTTAAGCATTCATCTGCATAAAAACATCCCAGTTGGGGCTGGTTTGGGAGGTGGATCAGCAGATGCGGCTTTTGCACTGAGTTTGATGAATAATCTGTTCGATCTGATTTTGGATGATTTCTTCTTGGAGGAATATGCCGCTCAGTTGGGAAGCGACTGCCCGTTTTTTATAGAGAATACGCCAAAGATTGCGACTGGAAGAGGAGAGATTTTGAAGCCGGTAAATCTGGATCTCAAAGGAAGCCATTTGGTATTGATCAATCCGGGAATTCACATTGGCACCAAAGAAGCCTATGCAGGGGTGACCCCTTCCGCTCCAAAGGTAAATCTGGAGGAGATTCTTACCGAGCGTTCTCGCTGGAGGTCAGAACTAATTAATGACTTTGAACCGAGTATTTTCAAAAATCATCCAGCCATTGGCAAAATCAAAGCAGACTTATATCAGGCCGGGGCATATTACGCCGCTATGTCAGGTTCGGGTTCTTCGGTTTTTGGGTTATTTGCTGCCAAACCTACTCCTATAGATTGGATAGCCCCTTATTTTCAATTTGAAGCAGAATTATAAACAATATGTGTATCCGCAATTGTACCAGTAGCCTTATTTTCTTTGCTTATTGGGACAGAAGACGCCTGCCTGCCGTAGGTAGGGAAGACGCCTGCCCGCCGTAGGCAGGGAAGACCGAAACGCCCAAATATCAATTATATTCTTGTCTTTTTTGCTTACTGCCAAAGTAGCGGATAATTATAATAAATAATTAAAAAAGATCGATAAGCAGTAATTTGTTATTTATATTTGTCGATCATAAATATAAATCACAATGGCGACTTTCACTAGTACACTTCCAGACGACCTTCTTAAAAGGCTTGGCGACTATGCAAAAAAGCTTTCACTGCCAAAAAATAAATTGATGGAAAATGCCCTCAATCTCTATCTCGATCATCTCAAAAGAGCTGAATATGTAAAATCTTACAAGGTAGCTGCTGAAGATGACGATATACTTATGGTCGCAGAGGAAGGAATGACAGGCTACCTGAATCAGATTGAAGATGAGACAAGGTGACATCTGGATGTCTGATCTCAGCCCTGTAGTAGGTTCCGAGCAGGCAGGTAGACGGCCAGTGGTGATCCTGAGCGGGAATCTGATGAACAAATACCTGCAGGTAGTGATCACCGCTCCGCTTACTTCCAAAATCAAAAACTATCAGGGAAATCCCGTTCTGGAACCTTCTTATAAAAATGGGCTAAAGGTGGAGTCTGAACTGATGGTTTTTCATATCAGGTCAATTTCAAAAGACCGACTGATCGAAAAACTGGGAGAAGTATCGACTGAGCAATTAAAGCAAGCGTTGGCTACTTTGAATGATATTACAACTCTTTAAAAAAATCACCCAAAAGTCCTTACTGGCTTTCTTCGCTTATTCCAATAATTAAAAACCGGATAAGCTAAAACCGAAACAAGGATTATTCCAGTACCGATGTAGAACTGAGGGGTCATTTTTTCGCTTTCTCCAAAGATCAAGACGGCTAAAACTATCCCATAAACCGGCTCCAGATTAATGGTCAGATTGATCGAAAAAACAGAAAGTCGCTTCATCAGTTCGACCGAAACTGAAAAAGCATAAACGGTGCAAATTCCACCCAAAATCAGCAACCAAAACCAATCGTATCCTTGCCAGCTGAGCTGTAAACCTTGATCCGTCAGGAAATAAGTGTAGACCGGCATGAATAGAACTGTAAATAAACAAGCGCCAGCCATCTCGTAGAATGTAATCTGATACGGGCTGTGGCGATGGGCAAGGCGACTATTAAGGACTGAAAATACAGCAGCTAAAAATGCTGAACCCAATGCCATACTGATTCCCAGCCAATAACCGGTCTCAAAGCTGAAAATTACTAAAAGGCCCGAGATGACCATCAGACCAAGTCCGACTTCATACCATTTGATCTTAGTGCGGTTGAAGATGGGTTCCACAAAAGCAGTCCAAAGTGAGGTCGTGGCCATACCAGCCAAACAAACTGAGGCCGTAGAAACACGAGCCGACCAGAAGAATAAAATCCAATGAAGGGCAATAACAAAACCCACAGCCACCACCTTGATCATCTGATCAAACGGCAGTAAGAGGCTTTTCTTCTTGATCAGGAATATTGCTGCCACCCCAACCGATGCAATCAAAGTCCTGTAAAAAACCAACTCGATGGCCGGTAAACTAATCAGCAAGCCCAAAATGGCTGTAAATCCCCAAATCAGCACAATTAAGTGAAGCATCAGATAATCTTTGATCGATGCCGTCATCTAGCGTGGTACAGTTTTATATAGTAATATGCCCGTCGCTGCAAAAATGATATTGGGAAGCCAAACGGCGAAAATTGGATATTCGGCTCCGTTTTCTGCAAATGTTCTGGAGAGAATAAAAAGAATAATGTACACGAAGGCTAACAAAAAGCCCATTGCGATCTGAAAACCAGAGCCTCCACGAGTCTTGCGAGCGGACATGATTACCCCGATGAACGTCAGAATAATCGCTGCAAATGGAGACATAAATCGTACATAGCGCTCAATTTTATAGAAACCGACATTGTCAGCTCCACGCTCTTCCAGAATTCGGATTTGCGTACTCAGTTCCGGAAGCTTGAGTGTCTCGTGATGATTTAGAGGTAGATCAAAGTCTTCCGGCCGGATAGACAAAACTGTATCAAGATTCTCACCGACGGTGTAGTCTTCGCCATCCTCTCTCAATTCACGTAATCGCCAGTTTCGAAGCGTCCAGACATTTTTTGCTGTATCCCAATCTATCCGGTCTGAGGATAGTTTGTTGAGCAATTCTCCATCACGGATCGTTTCTAAGGTGAAATAATAACCAGTATTCCCAGTTTTA
>Ga0136559_1000294_pt1 | contig 17475 bp, 14 predicted proteins | sample AntRauMeHopE1496_FD_104633 | JGI IMG/M metagenome (GOLD analysis project Ga0136559, IMG submission 104633) | Saline lake microbial communities from Rauer Islands, Antarctica - Metagenome Hop E1 #496 | ecosystem: Environmental > Aquatic > Non-marine Saline and Alkaline > Saline | place... | reverse complement strand
TAAAAAAAAAAAAAAAAAAAAAAAAAAAAAAAAAAAAAAAAAAAAAAAAAAAAAAAAAAAAAAAAAAAAAAAAAAAAAAAAAAAAAAAAAAAAAAAAAAAAAAAACAAAAAAAAAAAAAAAAAAAAAAAAACAAAAAAAACAAAAAAAAAAAGCAAAGGTGAGTAGTGCAACACAACACAACACAACACAACACAACACAACACAACACAACACAACACCGCCATTCGTAAGCTACCAACCCTTTAATTTCAAAAGTACAAAAGTACAAAAGTATTTTTGAAATCATACGCCGTCTCATTTCATCCCGAACTATTGCTATAGTCACTCCTCGCTTCACTCTACCTGTTATATTTTTTTGGGGTATACACACTCAAAATGGAAAATGGCTTCTGTAAGTAACTATGTATGTATCTACTAAGAGATATACATATATGCCTCCCTTTATAAAGCATAGTATACACCACCACCAACAACAACAACTGTCAAGTGGACACGTCCTTCCTCCTTCACTCCTCCATCTTGCGGAACACGAGCGATATGCTACGTGAAAGGGCAGGAAGCACGATGGACCCGTGTTCTCCACTCCCTGTACTACCGACTCCTGTTGATACCACGGCGCCACCGCCGTTATCGGACGTCGCACTACGCCGGCGTTATACACATTATTTGGTTCAGCGTATGGAGACCTATTATACAGAAACGCATGCATATGGTAGTCTTCCTCCGCAACAAGAGTTGCAAACATGGACACAGGAGTTTTTACATACATATCCTCTCAAGTCTCGACGTCGGGTTGAACGTCGTTTGGCGGTGGGACTAGAGGTGCGTGTCGCACGGACACTGGAGTGGACAGGTAGTACCGTATGGTCTGCTGTATACCTACACCCGCGTGAGTTGGATACCTTGAAAACCACATTTATCACCCGTTATGCTATTCCGCCAACGCCAACTCCTCCCGGGCGACGCGCTCGGCAATTATTAACGACGCCTTCCTTTTTTGATGTTGTAATTCGATGCGTTCTGTCGTATTATGCATCACCCGTCTGCTTTTCTCACTGGGTCCCTCGCGTTGCTACCTGGTTGACACGTTATTACCGTACTAAATGGGCTTGGAACGATGTATGGACGGACGACCGGTGGAGAGAGTGGACAGAAGTGGTACTACCGATGTATACGAATCGAAACAAACCTGTACATATACAAGAGATGCTGTGGTTGTACCAGCCCGTCTGTGACTATGTTGACAGGTGGGACTGGCCCAAGAATGCGGTGTATCTATGGATACATCACTTCCCTCCTTTGGTTAATCGTAAGGGACCGTCTGTGTCAGCACATACCCAGGCCTGTCGTCATGTATGGGACCCGTTTGTTCTCGCGTACCGAGATACTGGGAGGCCGAGTGAGGCGAAATTGCTTGATACTGGGACTCGCGTATGGGAGGCGTGGCATGCACTACGCCCATCTGTGCGTATTACTCCCTATACTGAACCCTCTCAGTTATATAGTGCTTCAACACCCGGGACGGATACCCTAGACCCAGACGACACACGCCTTTTAAGAACTGGCAGTGTTAACACCGACGGTGATCTAACCATGTCTCCGCTCGTGATACGGCAATTCCGCCTCGCGCGGTTTGATTTTAGCGCCCCAAAGACCCTAACGAAACGTCAACGCCGCCTGCACCGTCAACAATTTCAAAGATATGCTTATCTGGCTGGAACACGCTCGACGCGGCCTCCCCGTGCCCGTCGTCCGCCCTGTCGCTATTCTCCATGACGACAGTGTAGAGGAGTAGTCCTTTTTTTTTTTTTTCCTAGAGTGTACATGAGAAGGTATACACTTAGCCCTCGTTAGCTAGGGCTACTAAAAAAAAAAGGGGGTCCACAGAATGGCACTCACGGGTCTCACGGGTACCAGTGCTGACTACGTTCGATACCAGCTGTCCGGGTTGGCACTGGACACCGGCGGTGTGTTTCTACTATTACAAGATGCTGAAACTGTACGCCGTGCATGTCGTCATCTTAGATCTGTACCCGTGCTTTTGGAACATGAACCTACAAAAGTCGTTGGAAAAGTGGTGAATGCTTATTATAAACCTAGAATGGGCATTCAAATCACCATTGAAATCGACGCCGATCCACATTCTCGCAAGTCAAGATACGCGCGAGAAGCCGTGCGCCTGCTGCATGCCAAAGATGCCACTAAACTAAAAGGGTTTTCACTCGGGCTTCACATGACCAAGGAAGAGTTTCTTCAGTCGCGTAATGTCGAGACGATTAAAGAAATCTCTCTCGTATGTAATCCGTACTTCAAGAATGCGCTAATAGCCGAAGTGTGGAAGGCACATAGCGAGGCCAATACACAGCTACCGGTAGGTGTCGTTTTATAGGCATGTCAGTCCGTTTTTTTTTTTCCGCGGCAGATACACTACGACCTTTGTGGTGTATACGTTATTACATGACTGACTCTTCATTAGGACCACCCCATCGTCTTCATTAAAAAAATGGCTGACACTACGCCCTCACATTCCCAAGAACGTACAACGCGACAGACCCTCAAGCAGGCCTCTCCTAAAACAAACACAGGTGCATGACTTGTAGACTGACTACCTGTATTGGGAATGTCTTCACATAAAACTAATGGACAGGTCTTTATGTGTTTTTTTGCATGCATGATTTTTAGTGAACGGGCAGCAACGAGCACCTTCCATGGACGGAGCACCCCCCACCACTCGGAGCAGACGTACGCCCATGCAGATGGCTCCACCCTCAAGTGTTCCGGCGGCAGCGGTCAGTATCGCCACACGTCGTGCCCCATCGACAACTACCGTTACGTCGCCCAGGGCCACCCACCGTACACGCGACCGTGCGAGAGGGACTGGCACAGCTACGCCTGTTGCAGAACCTCCAGCAGAGGCGGACTACGAAGAGACAGTGCCGGCCGTGTCTGGAGATACCGGAACCGAAGGCGTGACCGGAGACGATGTCATGGAGGATGTAGATGCAACAACTGCTGACCATGAGACTGTGTACTCGGATGACGACCAGGCGGCTGAAGGTGAAGGTGAAGGTAACGACGATGACTACGGCGAGGACGACGACCAACAAGAGACCAGACCGTCGCCTGACACCGATGACGACAGTTATGTGGAGTTTACAGACTCATCTGGACGGGCGATGTCAGTTAAAAAAAGCGAGCTGGCCGCGCTTTACACTACGCGAATCGAGACCAACGGTGCCAGCATTGCATATGTAGAGGACTGTATTAGAGATGATCCGACATTCGACGAGCACACTGCGGCGAGAGTCAAGGAATCCTTGATATCTTTGAGTAGTAACCTATCGGCATGTACACCGGTACTGGAACTTCTAGTCCATCTATACAAGGAGCAACAGCAGATACGTGGGCGCCAAGAGCGCAAGCTTCAGCTAGACCGCCAGCGAGCAGATACCCTAACGGCACCTCCCGCTGCCACATCTCCCACCGCCCGTCCGACGGCGCCCCTCCGTGCAGCGGTGACCCCCCGTCGATCAGCACCTCCAGCTACCCAATCTGCTAAACGGCCTTCTACAGGTGTCGTCAAACCATCACAACCGCAGCGCCCCGCGGCTGTAAAGACTGCATTACGTGCACGTCCTCGGCCCGCCGGTGTGCGTGACACTGTACGTGATCAAGTCCGTGCAGCTGCACTCAATTTTTCAGCACGGACCGCCCCTATTCCCGAATCCTTCTTAGAAGAAGACGAGTACGATGAATCAGCCCCCGTCACTCAGCGTGTCTCTGAACCCGTAGCTAAGGGACACTTTACCGACGCTGACCTGAACGAGAAGGAAGTTAGGGAACTGCGAGAGCGTCGGGAGAATCTGGTCTTTGATACGTTTTATTAAATGGACTGCAGTGTACGACGTGTAGGTTCTTATCCCGAAACGGTACATAGTCGAGTGTACGGGTTTACACCCTGAACGTCTGTGTTAATAAAGGTACACCGTCTACCAGTACCCAGGTGGCAGACATCCAGCACGTTTTCAAGACATAGGATTTGCTATCTTTAGAGATGGTAAGAGTACAATCCGCAGCGATCCAGCGAGGGTAACATTGTGAAACATACATCTGGCAAGCCAGGACGTCGTTCGTCCAGGATTTCTGCCACGGGAACACGATCGTGTCGGGTGTCAGTGTCAACGGCGATCCGAGACGGTCCAGGGTTGCATGGGATAAAAACGACCAGCTTAACGAGTCAACATGGTCGGAATCGGAGTCGGGAGAGGAGGGGGTAGGCAGTCGTTTTTGAAGGTCCGACTGCGACTTGAACGGGTCGGTCACCGTAGACCAGTGATGTTGCATAAGCTGGACCGGGTAATAGCGTACTAGGCGAAACGGAAAAGTGCTATTTCCCCAGGGTGTCCATTGACGCGACGCCCAGTGGTAGATAAGAAGGTTTTGCTTGGTACTACAGTGGCGCACCACCTGGATACCATCCAAAACCACCAAGGACTGTGGTATCGGCGAGCCAGTGGTATCTGCAGGCGGAAGAGGTCCCACGTTCTTCAGATGGTCTGTCCACACATCCAACCAGGTAGACCACTTTCCATTTAAGCCGGGCAGGGTGTGTGTAACCGTGTTCATCGTCTTGCGAGTATAGTCAAAACTGGCAGCCAACGAACGGCGATGCACACCCACAGCGATCATGTGGTACGTGCTCTCTCCTGTTTGCGACAGGGCCGTTCCGTAGACATACTCTGTTAATAGATACCCTACATCTTTGTAAACACCCTGCCAAAACTCAGTACCATCGGGGTCGACAGGTTCGCATGTATAGGAGTGCAACGTTCCTCTCAATCCATGTGCCCATTCGCGCTGGAGATGTGCCACCCACCCCACAATCGTAGTACCGGCTTCCTCGCAATCGGCCGTTCCCAGCAGCGACGGCGCAATGAATTGTTCATTGGTCGCACCGCCACCTTCTGCCTCCATATTTATATCAAAGGCGTACGGAATCAGTAAAGCAGGTATGGTTAACATCAATACGGCCGCGGTACGCTGTTTATCGGCCAAGGAGGTAGTGTCGGGGAAAGTATCTCTTAAACACCGGTAAAGGGAACGCGCGGCTTTGATGTACGTCTTTGTCTGTCTTGATACGCGTGCACTAGCATCAGGTGCATCCGTTGTTTTGATATACCGATCCACCTTCCAATACTGCATATCGAACATGGACCACTCTGGGAGCAAGGGTGGCAGGTCAGGGTGCAGACTAGTAGTCCGAAGAAATTCAATACTTGTAAATGGATCACCGATGCCTCTGAAGACAGCGGGGCCGAGCTCGCCCTTCAGACTCGTAAGGAAAGCCGTGTCCAGAGTCAGACATGTTGGAGGACGTTCGGTGCCGCGCGGCGACGCAGCGGTCTTCCGCCAGTCTGTGATAGATATCGCTTTTACAAAGGTGTTGACTGAACGTTCACTCCCGGTCACCCTTGTATTTAAGGTGGCGGTAGCGGATGGCGGGTCAGTCCAAAACAGTGCACCGTCCGATGTTGTTATAGGAAGGCAGTCGTGAGTCCATTTCAATGTGACAGACCCCACATTCTTCTCCGTTACATACTGTGTGTCATTCTTCTGTTTGGGTGTGTTGGCATCAAAGTCGACCGAAAACACATCGGCCGTCGATTTTCCCGGATAAAGGAGTGCGATACCCCGCAAGATCCACTTGCCGACATATACAGAGGACACATGCATAGAGGATGGAGGGCTTTGCGATGCAGTCGAAATCCACTGCCATATACTGACCGTAAGGGCCGTGTACTCCGTATTACGCGCACGAGATTGCATATGCAGTGGAGAGATGGACGGGTGTTTCCAGTCGGCAATGTACGGAATTCCAACCTGATGCCGTGTCTGTGTACCGGCAGGAACGTCATTCTTAATCAGGTCCACCCTTCCGTGGCTGTCGCGTGGGGTGTCACGCGACACGGTACAAGCGAATGTGCGTTGTGTTCCATCAAACAGAGGCGCATACGCACCCATGCCATTGATTGCGACTTGCCACTGCCATGGGTCCGTACCGGTGTCGCGCACGCTCGAAATCGGACTACACATGACGTTCAAATCGGTACCAGTGGGCCATGGAAGAGTGGCTCGAAGGGGAACAGACATAGTCGTCTTCTACAGAGGACAAAGGGTCTGGAGTAGAGTCGCTCAAAACACGACACGGTGCAGAGGGAAGAAGCGGTGGATAAATACAATGGAGGAGCGGCAGCCAGGCAGGCGGGCGGGTGACGGCGTCTAGGACACGGACGGAGTCAGGATACCACCTGCGTTTAGTCGGGTACGTAGGTAGAAGTCGCCGGTCCGGATTCCAATAGCCGGAATATTGACGAAACGCGCGAACAATGCTGATGCTTGTAGATCGTGCCTCTTGAAAATAAATGCGGAAGCCACGTTGCAAAAACTGCCACTGTTGCTCGGTCGTCTGTCTTTCCCAGTCGTCAGGAAGAGACGTGTCGATAGAATAGGTATTAGACAAGACCGCAAACCCTTGTTCGTTAAACAGGCGAACTACGAAAAATTGTAGCCACTCTATCCACGTATCACTCAGTTGTTCGACTTTAACAGTTAAATGCCGCTGGACTGACGTGCCGCTGGGACGGTGGTCAACTGCAACGTGTTGGGAGAACTGATGGGTTATATACGTAAGGATGTCGCTGTGAGCTGCACGTTCACGTAGCCACTCGTCAGCGGAGAGTGTTTTATGCTTGGTTTGCACAAGAAAAAACCAACACTGTTGATAAAACTCTTGCCACCACAGGGCATGCACCAAAACGTCTTTTAGTTGGTCGCTGGGGTGTAAGGAGCAGTGGAGATACTCACGCGGGTTTAATATCAACGACGGCGAAGTCCACGAAAGAAGGATGGCCCGTAAAACAACAAACGTGGGCATAGTACATAGACTTAACCCATGTAAAAAAGAAGGCAAGTGGTTTTCTTGTTTTCTTTTTTTTTTTTTTTTATAGTAGAGTCATACCTCTCTCGAGTCCTCTACAACAAACACTAAAAAAAAAAACAGACACTCTTTATACTACATCCTTTTTTTCCCCTCCCCTCCCCTCTCTGTATATGTAACGATGTTGGACGAACACCGTACGCGTGTATCTTTCATTGTTCAGGAAATTCGCAGTAGGCTTCCTGCGTTTACGGCGACCATTAACCACTGCGAGGACTCGTCTGATGCAACCCGATCAGTTCACCAGGTTGTAGGACCGGAAAGCCTCGATGATATGAAGATTGTTCAGGATGTCGTGAAACGGTATCTGGGCCCGCGCGATACGTGGCGTATTACGTCGGATATCAAACATGACCATATGCCGACACTGATAATGACGTTGGTTATGTTTACGGAAAAACGTACCCTTTGGGATTATGGTCGTCTGGGACTACGCTACGCTTTGTATGTAACACTGTTGGTCCTTTTCGTGTGTACAGTCCTTCGTACCGTCCATCCTGGGCTAGCGACTGCGACAGCTGCAGATGTGGCACGGTGGTCCTACGGAATATGTCCAGCCATAGTGTGGGATATCACCATTACTGTACACCGGCTCTTGGTGGGCATCTACGCCGTTTTTTCCGCAGAATTTATCCGTTCACCGCTCCTTTCCCTGTTACGTCGCGGAGACATGACACATGTACAGACAAGTGGGACGGCTGGATCAACAGAACACTGCTCCAATTCGTATTTCCCTTATTTTTGCTAAATGTAGCCATTACATTCCTTCGCATGAAAGCTCGGGTGTACACGACTACTTTCTTTTATGAGGTCGTAGAGGTTCCTCATTGAATAAATCCTCCATCTTATTGACCGTTATATGGCTAAACAACCTAGCTAAGCTAGTCTTCAAGGGAGAGTCGTGTAGACTTCTGAGAAGACACCACACGCACAGCCAAAGTCGCTCAGCGTGGATGTCCTCATCATACACACGTACTGTGGTGCAAGTAGACAGAAGAACAGTAGGGTGTCTCTGATTGAACTGCTTGGCCCAATAAAGGCAGTAAACAATCAGGCAGAAGACAGCGGCGCTCACCGCAGGTACAGTATCTCTACCAGGTGCATCCAACGCAAAACTCTTACACACCAGTGCATGGGCTTCATGAATGTAAGGTTCCGCGTTGGAAATAGTGGGCCAACATGGAAATTCTGCAGGTGTAGACGGTAACGTAAACGGTAGAACGAGCCGTGTGGCTGAAGATAACACGCGCGTCATATTCCCTGCATTGTTCATACACCACTGTACCAAAGTGAACGCATCGGGCGTCCCAGGTTCCACTAGAGCAAGCTTGCTTTGCTGAGCGGTGTCGTTGGCATTTTGACATAGATATCGGTCCCAAGCGGAACCGACCGCTGGGTGTATCTTCGACCACTGTGTAATGACCACATCCCAGCGAATGCCATCCTCTTCATCGGGGAACGGGCTTCGTCGCGAACGTCGTGTAGTACCTGAAGAAGACAGACTCGCCCTCTTCAGGATATCCACGACAGGGACGTCAAACAACGACGCTAGCATGAGCGAATAGCTCTCGGAACCCAACGTTGCGGTGGCTGGACAGTCGTCAGATTCATTCACTGTACAGCTTGACTCGTGCCAGGATACACGACCACTGCCAGCCACGCATTCTAAGAGCCGATCACGACGCGACCGTTTGACACCCGATGTCTTAGGTGCATTGAAGACGTCGTATAGAGCCATGTCTGCACGGTCACTGTATATGTCGTTGTTCGCGCGTTCGTCGTCCGTAAGCTCCAGGGGTGTAGATGCAACATGGAATATCTCATTCACAACCGTTTCCGTCGCCTGCGCCGCCACCGGGAGACGAAAGGGCAGGCATACGCCCACAGATTCAGCCATCTTCTTGATGAGAGCTCCTTTCAGACTATGTAACGGTTGGTTACGCGGCCGGTCTATGGCGATCTTCTCCTTGAAACCCAACCTGGTTTCCTCGCCATTACTGTAACCAGACCATGTACACACACCACTCGCGACCTGATTGATGCACATTATCCCCACCGCACTTTTCTTGGGACATAGATGCCAATGGTAGGTATCAGGCGCGGGAATGTACCGGCGAATCAAGTACAATCCGCTCTTTTCAGCGAGTGGTGAGATTGGAGAACGGAGACATGAATAGCGGAGAACGTGTTGCAAGTCGTCCAAGGTCGCCTTAACCGGAGGCCCTCCCTGCGGTGTGTCCTTCCACCATTTATGCAGCGCCGATGTCACTAGTGCTCGTCGAGATGAGGAACTACAGTTACTTCCCAAAGTAGATAACAGAGGGTCCAGACAATAGATCACTTCGGTGTCGGTGTAAGAATGAACACCGAGATCATGCCACCACGACGGACCCGTCGTGGTCGGGCTGACAAAGTAAGTGTCGCCAGTCCCTTTCGCGAACATCTCGCTGACGATTCGTAAAATAGTCAAGTCCACCACTCCACAGGCCTTCATGTCTGGAAGCCAAACTTCCTTCTGTGACAAAAGTCGTACCCACTCACGAATATCAGTCGTGAAGAGTGAAATAAGAGTCTTTGTAGAATAACGCCGGCAAAGATCGCAAAACGGGGGGAGTTTCCCATGTCGAGGTTTGAATGAGAACCGAGGGCATACATCGACACATTCGTGTGTAGTACACGCCTGACACCTAGAGCAGTAAGACATACACGGTGTGTCCGTAGAAGGTATGTTTACGTTATATAAAGAAGACAATGACCGGCGACTGTCAATATCCAGAAGACCCCATATGTTCAAGGCCCAGGCCGCTGCGCGAGGGTCAGACATCTTTTTTTTTTTTTTTATAGCCTGATCGAACTATGACTCTTCTTTTAGGTTGCCTGCTATAAAACTATATACTACATATTTAATGTGTGTTGAGTGTTTTTTTTTCCGTAACAACGAAAGTGAAACGCAAAAAAAAAAGGTAGGTTACACTACTCTGCTTTTTTCGTATAGTATTTATATCACATCAGATACAGGACCTTCACAGGATAAGAGTACACTTGTGTCACGTTACGTTAAAGAGGGCTTATAATGTTCTGCTGTGGGTAACCATAACATATCTGTCACGTTTTTATACTGTTTTTTTGTTGACGATATACGGAATGGGTGGGGGTGGTGTGTAGATAGTCTGTGCGTGGAGTCTGTTGGGGCGTTTTATTTTCTAATTTTCCCCCTGTACGACATCTCTTCATGTGTCTTTTCTGTTGGCGTTGTTGACGTTGTTGGCGTTGTTGACGTTGTTGACGTTCTCGGTTAGTGTTATCATTTATGAGGAAGCGCAGAAACAAACTAGCAGTGTGGCGATATATAGGATAGTAGTACAGTAGTCTAAGTGTTTGACAGGCGTATGTTATGAACCGTTGAATATTGTTTTGTATAAAATGGCTGTGATCACATCTTCTAAAGCCAGCTTGATACCCGACCAACAGGCCAGTATGAGTCGCACTGTTGACCCGGCTCTTCATGTGTACTATACGTGCGTTAACGGCCAGTATAGTGACGGTACTGACGCGTTTACGTGGGAGAAAGACGGTAATCGTGATTTTTTTTTGAGCGGACACACACGTCGTTATTTTTTGGTTATAATTCTGTTGACAGCGACCAACCCGTTTGTTGTTGGCGTTTTGTTGTTGTTGTTGTTCGTGCGTATATATTAGTGTGTATGTATGCTTTCAAACTAATGTAAAATTCTTACAGAAATTGTGTTGAAGGAAATATCACCTTTGCATAAAGACGTCGAGGAGGATACACTTCTTGACGAGTATATGACCGGTAAAAAAGATCTTATATAGAAACGATGTCCTATATAATTATTAATACCCACCGTGTATATAGATATCAACGAACAGGAGACGGTCGTGACCGCACTTTCGGCCATAGCATGGGCGCTCTCAGTGACGAAAACCCACGCCCTGTACTTTGAATTATATGGTAAGTATGATATACGAGGCGACATTACACTCTTCACCCCGTTCAGACTTCAGACTTTTAGTATGATATTTTTTACAGACCATGCTATGAAGGGCAACACTTATAGTTTTAATGGATTTTATGACGATATACAAAAAACTTATAAAACGTCTTTCTATCTACTAACTGTTACATTTAGAGTTATATAATAGCTATGAATGGACGGCAGAGTCCAAACTAAGCCAGCGACCCGCTCTCAACAGAGCACGGCTGGAAGTGGTACTGAAAATGTACCAGGACTTACCAGGAGGTGAGCGAGGGATAGTAAAGAGAGAGAGAAAAGGCTACTAACATAAACGGCTTAGGCTTAGGCTCACGGAGGACCCCGAACAACAGCTTTACGCTGGACCAACTCATACACGACCCTGAGGTGAATGGTGAGTCTCCTTGCTCGATAGACCTCTACTATGGAATGAACACTGCTAACGGTGGTCTGGTTTATTATATTTATCACATAGCTGCTTGGAGTCGATTTTTGACGCACGACGCTAAAGCCAGCCGTTGAGGTGTCTCCCTCTTACCTCCATTTTTCCTCTCTACCATAAATATATGCCTGATGTACGTGTGACTTGACTCGATACAGTATGAATATACTCCCATTTGCACGTTAATCATCATCACTATGAACTCTGTGCATGTTTCCAATATCTGTTATCATTTCGTCATCCGACGTCTTCTCATCACTGGGGTCATCGAAGACCGATGGAACTGACGATTGATTCTCTGGGATAATTTCCATATCAGAACTACTAACGACTGATCCGCCAGACGGAGAGAACAGAGCACCAAGACCTCGGGTAGCGGGTGTAGACGTTTTTTTGGTTTTCCAGGGCCTCGTAGTCATCAACCGCGTCCAGTTCCAGGCTGAGCGTTGAGGTACGGACTTGGATGACGTTTTCCATGATGCAGTGTATGTGTTTTTGACGTCGTCGTTCATGTAACGGGTACATGAATTCTTTTTCACATATATCAAGTAGCCAATAGTTGCCACTACAAAAACAAGTGTCATCACAATCCAATACCAGAAGACCGGGTACACTAGGTCGCGAAAGCTAGGAGTTGCATCTTTGTAACCATAGGGAGGCCATGAAAAACACGCACGCGGTCCCGACGCCCACCGTTCGGCAAGCCGGACCGCTTCTTCTTCGCGTGTTGTACGGGATCCGATGGCGGAACGGCGCCGGGACGAGTCGAACGAGTAGCGATGGCTGAGCCACGTCCACGACGTAATACGTACTGCCAGTGTGGCGGGGAATACATACGTATATGTTATCACTACTTGTTGGAATCCACTCGCGTCCTGCTCAATCACCGCCCATTCAGTTGTTCGAGGCGTTTGCACCCAGTCATGCACCGGCGCTGGCGTGTTCAGCGCCGGTGGTGCAAACGTGTCATCCTGTACAGTGACATACGCTGACCACAACGCCCATGCCTGGGGCACTTCATTAGTTATAACACTGTGGCGTATCAATAAAGTGATATCATCCATCCACTCCCAGCCCGGAGTATCAGGGACATACGCCCAGCGTACACCTGTCTGTGGAAGGCCAATGTAGGCAACATGGTCTCGTACCCATGTCACGCTAGTAGCGTTGGTAAGGTACATAGATGTGGGGTGATTTAGATCCACCGATGGAAATTGGATCACGTCGGCCGTACCATTCTGCCAGCCTAGCACTCCCGTCGGTTCGTACAATGAGACAGAAGACCCTAATTGATACGTCTGATTGTCAGAGCGGATGGAATCTAAAGGTGTCAGTTGTACGGTTTGCCCGCGAGTAATCCCGTCGAATAACTCGATACAGTGAGGGCGTCCCATTACGCGGAGTCCCCATAGACTTTCGCACGATGACCCTGATAGTCCGTGGCAACCTAGGGGGGAACTGGGAAGTCCCAGGTACATAAACACAGGAAGAACCTGTTGCATATCGTTGATAGATCACTATTCCGTAATGAGAACGGACGTCACGTCACGTACCGTGACGGGTGTTTTTTTTTGAAGGGGGAAAAAGGAAAACGGAGAACTCGTAAGATGAAGACTCTTAGTAGGATACCTTTAAAAGAAGCGTACTTAAAGTCCTCCTCTCAAAAAAAAAAAAGGACACGGATAGAGTAAACACAGCCGTCATGAAAGTGCCAACTTATAACAGTTTGGGCCGGCAAAATGAGCGTCAACTACAACAACAGGCATCATTGATATTGGAACTTAAAGAGCAAGTGGGTCGTCTTAAACAAACATTGCCCGCCTCGTCAGTCCCCGTCAAAGACCTCGAACGGCTACTAGATACGATTCAGACACTATTTACGCAGACACTAGCGTCTATGATTACCGCGGCAGCAGAGTCCCATGTTGTGGCGCAAGCTACTCGGGACCACTGTCTAGGCCACGACCTAACTGGCAACGAACATATGCGTTTGTGTACTAGCGGAATGCAATGGAATGGTGCTTCCTACACTATGCAGCCGCAGCCGCCAACGCAACGCGCGCCTACCGTTGCGCCGTCAACTGTTCCCGTTGACCCTCAGACCATTGCACGACAAAATATAAATCTTGTATTAGACCATTTAAATAAAGCCTCTATAGACAGGTCTAAAGCTAAAGAGCATCCGTCGGCGACGGGACGACCGCGGTCTAAGCGGTCTAAACGACATGGGCGAAAGACACTATGAGACAAGCTAGGTGTACGTGTATACTTTGTAGTGTATATCAAAGCTGTACGTTACGCTGTTACGACCCGCGCATGTACTAGTTTAACATCGATAAATTCGCGCGAGAATTGCATACTTATGGACCAACTCACTCCAATCATACAAAACCCTATGGAAAGCACTAAGAGACGATCGATTGAGGAGATGTCTTGCATTACAACCAAGCTACAGGTATTTAGAGCTACCATCACCACAATCGATATGCAGTTGAGGACCAAAAGCCAGCGTATCCGTCGATATATTTTCTTTTTTTTTTGAACCACCTGTACGTTGATAGTCTCGACTGGGTCGCTCGAATCGAAGTCACTTGTGAAGGTCGTCATTCGATGGAGTTGGACATCATCGGAAAAGCACTGTCGATAGAGTCGAAAAGACCAGTAGACTTCTAGAAGCATCATCCCTCCCCATACACTAGTCAAAGCACTCCATGCAGCACCCTGTGTCCAGTGACCCAATGGGATGGACGACGTCACAAGCGGGATGGTTAACACTGCGATACTGACGATACTGACGACTGCAGCGGACAGGAGAGGGATCCACACATAGGGTAAGCGGATAAAATTTAGAAAGCCAGTGCCATATTTAAGGGGGTCTAATGTCTGTATACGCGAAAAAAGGGCAAGTAAATACGTCACAGACGCGCCACATGCCGGAATCTGAACCCAGTATGGATATACATAAGGGAATACGTTTGTCATAAACGCGCTCTGTGTGAGTTGTCGCTCCCTATACCATGTGAACATAAAAAAGAGTGCCATATTAATGACTTGCTGAATGGAAACAACTCCAAAGAATACACAGGCGATTGCATACCAAAGTAGAAACCCTTGCACATGTCGCCATCCCTTTCGCTGTGCGTTGATATAAAGAGCGCGGATATAAAATCGAACATGATGTAATAAAATAATACCCGCTACTATCAGTGTCGGACACAGAATACACAAGATTATCCAAAACATTGTTGATGCACTTTTTAGTTTGTTTCTTAATTACAAGTATACACCAATGTACACTTTTACGTACTGTTGAACTAGTATATGTAACCAAAAAAAAAGGCAGCGTTGTGTTGTACGACTGGAAACCAGTAGTAAAACGCAGGATCATTTACGTGTAAACCAGTCTCTGAATAGCGCAAAGCGGTACGGACGGGGACGCGACGCTGGTGTATAAGGCTCCGCAACAAAGCGTGTCAGATCACTCATATTCGAAATAGCGAGTTGAGACGTCTGTGATGCCTGTTGCGTTGGTGTGGACGCAGGAAGACTCGTGTCACCGTCGTACGGTAGAGTAAGGGTGGTCGTAAAAGAACGCTTCATTGTTTAACTTTTATACACGCTCCACTGTGTTTTTCTTTACTTCATAGTATCGTTTCTTTCTTTCTTTATATCTATGACAAACGGACGATATACAGACGGGTTGGAAGGCAGAATGTGACCGAACATAGTTGAATACAGACGTAACAGATGTAAGGCTGCTAGATACTTTTAATCGTAGCGGGTGGAGCTGGTAAAAAAAAAAAAGTCACATTCCTAATAGATGTAGTACACTCTCATTCTCGATGACTGACACGTCCTCTGAATGGCAGTCCTCTAGGTAACTAGCAGCTCTATGTATTTCGATAAAGGACGGATGCATCACTCGAAGCGCCAGCTCCTTACGCGCTGGGTTCATACCACATCTACGGTGATGGCTATAGGTCATCGCCGACAGGAACTCTGCCTTACTCTCCGCCGTGGATTGAATGACTTTCACCCATGCATGTAGCCATAGGGGGGGGAGAATCGGCAGGTAGCAGTTTTTGTCCATAGCGGTATCGTCCAAAATCGAGCCTTTAGTAGTGTTCCGCGTAGCGTAACGTACTCTCGCACTGTTATTAACGTTTATTAGCCGAAGGAGCACTAAGACTCCTGCGTACTGGTAGTTTTCCGTGTCCACCTGAAGAGAAGGGTCACTAGTGAGTGGGTCGAGCGAGCACGCCGCCCTGTGGAGCGTTTCAAGGTGGCGGCTGACGTGTAGCGAGATTGGGTTTAACTGTGATTCACATGCGTCAAACAAGATGTGGACCACGACATGAGTGTCCATCATGTCCACTTGAGCCCCAGATGTCCACCGAGGAACACAAATAACCGGGCGACTATCTGTTGTGTCGACGTTCGCAACTGCTGCGGATGGTAACGTCAGAAGCCATATATAGACGCCGTTACTAACGAGACCATCCAGAACATCCGGTAAATACTGCCAACGGTCGCTATAACGGCGACCTACTACCCACCGAAGTTCGCTTAGAGAAAGCGAGGTGGTTAAATGCAGACCGAGCCATGGTCCAACCGTAGTCAGTGTCTCTCCCATAGAGTCTATCATCGTGTCCGTTATGTCCCAAAATTCATAAGGCCGAAGGTCAGTAGTTGCCGTTTGTAGCGGTAGCGGTGGCGGTGGCGGCGCAGTGGCGGTGGTTAAAAGGGTGTGTTGCATCGTGTTTTTTTTTTTTGAGGGGACGTCGTTGGGTGTTTCTCGTCGTCGCTGGGCTTGGTTTATATGAACAGCACGTGTGTATATATATATATATCTATATATATACATATATATATATATATATCGTAAAAAAACAACGATGGCGCCCACAGACCCCAACCTATATATATGGCTAGCCTGCTCGGCAGCGGTTCACTTAGGGGCCTTTATTGCTTACGTATATATCATCTGTAGAGACGACCTTTACAGTATCTGGTTTGACACACGTAAACAACGTGTCTTCTTGTGTATTACCAATTTTCTATTGTTTTTTTGTTGGTGGCTCCATCTATTCGTCAGCCCGCACCCTATGTTGGCATGGGTACTGAAGCTTCTTTTTGTAATAACAACCGCCTGGTGGCTCTCTGAAGTAGGGTATCTGAGCCTTATAATTTTGGTGCAGCGGTTCCAGTACCTGCATCAACGACTTGCCGTATACATAGAACATTACTTGTTCACACTGTACCTTGGCGCCGGTTTGGTCAGTTTAGCAGTCCATCTGCTTCCTTGTGCCGGGTTAGTTGTCACCAACAGTGACCTTCCGTCCGCTGTGTTTGTTCTGGTACTTTCCAGTGTTACGCTCTATGGCAGCGTGGAATATTCGGCGTCTGGGCTTCTCACGGAGTTATTCAGTAATGGTGTATTGCTTGGTTTCGTATACTACTATTCGTTCACACCGATGGGATTACTCCTGCACTTTCAGTTTTGTCTTGTTACCTTGCTTCTTCCGCTACTTCTGTCCTACCCCTGGGAACCTACACGTACTGCCTTTGCGTCGTATGACCACCCGAAGCAATGGGTTGCACTTCTCATTTCTCAAAATGCATCATGGGACGCTATTAATGTAATCCGCGTCTTGGAAAACGTTCGCTTATTCGGCTTTATCTTCAGCAACACCTATGTTCATAACTGGCTCAGACAGAAGTCTAATGTCATGACTATTAGCCAGACCCCTTCGTTATGGTCGGCGTCACTTCGCGACTTAAAACGCTCCGACTCTATGAAACGTCGCTACCAAGTCCTTACTGAGTTATCAACTAACTTACAGCAACACTTAGAGAAAACATATTAACCCTTAAAAAGAGCTGTACAGTGTGTACACCTCTTTTTTTTTTTTTTTTTTTGGGGGACGGGCAGTCTGACCCCTTTTTTTTTTTGTTTATTTATTTTTTTTTTTTTTGTTTTTATTATATATTTATATTTTTTTTTATATATATAAATATAAATAAAACATTTAACATATGT
>Ga0136559_1000293_pt1 | contig 17483 bp, 13 predicted proteins | sample AntRauMeHopE1496_FD_104633 | JGI IMG/M metagenome (GOLD analysis project Ga0136559, IMG submission 104633) | Saline lake microbial communities from Rauer Islands, Antarctica - Metagenome Hop E1 #496 | ecosystem: Environmental > Aquatic > Non-marine Saline and Alkaline > Saline | place... | reverse complement strand
CACGGGGAGACATAAAACGCGCGGTTGTAGCTCAGCTGGTTAGAGTACCGGCCTGTCACGCCGGGGGTCGCGGGTTCGAGCCCCGTCAACCGCGCCATTTTATTTTCCTGTAATATGTCCTTTCTGGATCAGGGTCCAAAGCCCCGGCTCTCGAGGGCTGCCTTGAGCTTGTCGAGGATTGCTTTTGCCCACCAGTAAAAATCGTCGCCCAAGCCGAGGGCGAAAGACAGTAGAACATCTGAGTGTGCGTAGGCCCAACCCCCGATGATACCGCTCGCCGCCGTTGCTGCGGTGAAACTCACTACTTTTAAGCTGTAAATCAACACATTGCGGGTCAGGATCATTGCTGTACCGCTCAGCCTGTCGTCCTGATCCGGCTCTGCAATTCTATGGGCCAGATCGCGCAGATCAGGCTCGAAGGGGGCGTCGGGGTCCTCGATGGCCTCCAGCACCTTGATCGCGCGTGCTTTGACCACAGCGGGCGTGTTCGCTGCGCGGTTCGCTTCTTGCCGCGCGATCAGCTCGCCCACTTTCGGCTCGCCCAATGTCGCACCGGGCAACAGCTGTGTCACGGCGGCGAGGGTGGTTGTCAGCTCGTCATCAAAAGGATCGGCACGCGTCTCGCGGCTCAGGTACAGCCGGTTGAGCTTTTGGTAGCTCAGATGCAGGCGCAAAAGGTCAATATCGCCAATCTCGCCCGCACAGCGTTTCTTCAACTCGGTAGCGAGGGCAAAGACATCCTCATGCAGGTTCCCCTTGCGGGCCAGCGCGTCCAGCAGCGGGCGCACATCCTCGATCACCGCCTCAATGATCGGATCAAGCGGGGTGGTGGTTGTGCCAAAGCCGATGGTGCCATCATCGCCGGTGGTCAGGGGCAGGGTGCCATCTGGCTCCGGCTCTGGCGGAGTGCCGGGGGCGTCGGCGGCTTTCGGCACCTCCCACGGCAGCGGCGCGGGGTAGGGTGGCAGGGTGCGCAGATAGGCGAGGGTTTTGTCGGTTCGTTTTCGATGATCTTCAATTCGGGACAGTCGGGTCAATTTTCTTTTTGCGCTGGCAGCAGGAGTATTTTTGAAGTGCAGACCGTGCGAAATTGGACTCACCCCAAATTTGAAAGGGTGCTGTGCGATAGGCCGAAGATCCGCAACCTGCGTTCCGTTGAGACCAAGAATGTGCAAATGTTCAAGCTTCTTTAGAGGTTCAATATTTGAAACAGAGGTATTGTCGAGGTAAAGGCTCTGCATTTTCAGGAGCTTGCGAAGAGGTGAAACGTCTGACACCTGAGTACCTGCGAGATACAGTGCTTCGATATCGGTTAGGCTAATCAGAGGCGCTAGGTCTGCAACTTGTGTCCCGTTTAAGAACAATCGCTGCAGGCAGGAGACCGAAGTAATTGGTGAAATGTCTGAGATTTGAGCGTGGTCGATACGGACGTAGCGTATTTTATCTAGGTCAGTGAGATCGGGCAGCATTCTTAGTGATTCAAGATTGCTAAGATCGAGCGTCTCCGCCCCCGCATCCCGCGCCTCCTCGATCCGCCGCTCCGCTTCCGCGTAAGCCTCCTGCGCCGTCATCACCATATCAAGCCTTCCTCTGCCGCCACCTTGCCCGCGCCAAAGAAAACCCGCAAGCTGCCAACTAATGCCTTGACGCACCATGAGCCTTGGAATATCCCGCACGAACGCTCTGAGGCTCAGGCCAAAGAGGTGCAAAATGCGCGGTTGTAGCTCAGTTGGTTAGAGTACCGGCCTGTCACGCCGGGGGTCGCGGGTTCGAGCCCCGTCAACCGCGCCACTTGATTGAAAAAGGTCTCCGGTTCCGGGGGCCTTTTTTCGTTAACCCCCCTGGTTGCCGAAGCCGAGTATCGCCTCCATCTCGGGATCGAGCTGGCTGTGCATCCACGCCAGATCACCCTGTGACCAGACCCGGGGTGCGGGGGCGCGATCTGCCACGGCGGGGGTAAACCGGGTGCCCATGCGGCGTCTGACCGGCCTGTAGCCCTGCACGGAAGGCGTCAGCGCAAACTCGGCTGCCAGATCCGCCAGAAACTGCTGCGGTGCGGCGTTGAACGCCTCCAGCGAGACATAGACGACGGAGGCGCCACGCTCTGGCAGGGCCAGCAGGGCGCGGTGTTTGAGGGTGCGCATGGCAAAGATGTTCGCGAATCGCGCGCCAGTCAGCGGATGGCGGTCCCATTGCAATTCCTCGCCCAGCGGTTTGAGACGGGGGGCGACCCCTTCGAAATGCCCGGTCCGGTCCACCCGGGAGATCCAGGGCGCGCGCAGGAAATCCGCAAAACCCAGCGCCTGTACCGATGGGTCCGCGTGCCAGGGCCGCTTGTAGAGCGACTGTGCCCATGTCTGCGGGTCCCGCACCGCGCAGAGGGTCAGGAACCCAGCCGGGCAGGCGATCATTGCGGGAAAGCCGTGCTTCCAGCCCAATGCCTCCGTGCGCCGTATCTGCAGGGCCTCCTGCACCGTCTTGCGGATCACATTGGTGCCACAGCCGCGTTCGCCCAGCACCTGAAAGCGGTCAAAGGGTCCGTCATGCGCGCGGTGAAAATGCCAGCCCTTCGTGGCCATGTCAGCGGCCAGTGCTGCGCAGAAGGCTGCAAATCCGGGCGGGTCGGGGGCCTTGGCCATTGTCATTCCGGCTCACTCGCGGCTACGTGGGACACAGGGGTTCAATGTGGTCATTTCCGTGCGAAATGGAAAGCCGCCAAAAACAGGAATTGCCATGCAGACTGCTGCAGCCGTCACGATGGTGCGCGACGATATCTTCTTTCTGAAGGCCTGGTTGCGCCATTACGGCGAGACCTTCGGCCGGCAGAATTGCTATGTGGTCAATCACGGCTATGGCGCAGAGGTGGCGGCGCTGGCGCAGGGGTGCAACATCATCGGTATCCCCGGCGATCCGCACCGCAATTTCGACGTCAAGCGTTGGGGGCTGCTGAACAATCTGGTGGGGGGGCTGCGCAAATATTACCGCCATGTGGTGGTGGGCGATGTGGACGAATTGGTGGTGGTGGACCCTGAAACCGGGCTGAACCTGCTGGAGTATCTGGCGGCGATGCCGGAAAAACGGGTGCTGACGCCGCTGGGCCTTGAGGTGATCCACCGCATTGATCTGGAGCATGAGGTGATCGCGGGCCATATCATCGGGCCGCGCCGTCATGTGCGCGTGGCCCCGCATTACGCCAAACCCTGCGTGGTTTCCGCCCCGGTCAAACTCTCGCGCGGCGGGCATTTTTCGCAATACCCCAGGCTGCATGCCCCGCCCGAGCTGTATCTGCTGCATCTCAAATTCTGTGATCTGGGGCAGTATTCCGCAGCGATGGACCGGCGCAATGCGGTGACGCAGGCCTTGGGCGGGGATGTCAAAGGCACCGCGATCGGCCGCCACTGGTTCGGCGCCGAGCGCGGCGACGACCGCGCCGTCTTTGAGCGCTTTGCAGCCCTGAGGCCCGTGCCCGGCTTCGATCTGGGGCCGATCCGCAAAGGCATGCAGCGCAGCTTTCGCGCGCGCGGCGAGACGGGGTTTTACGAGTTCAACCGGCCAGAGTTCGACACGCAGTATGTGCTTCCGGCGCGGTTTGCCGGGCTGGCCTGAGGGATGATCCCTAAAAAACCCAAGGCCGGGAGCAGCTGTCAGGACGGGTTGAAGAACCGCCATGCGGCTGCGGCCGGCTCGCGGCTGGCGGGTTTTGCGCTGCATCGCCGCACCGCTGCCCGGACCGCTGAGCACCGCAAGCCAAGCCAGACGCCTGTGCCCCGCTACCCCATCAGCCGCGTTTTTCGTCCACCAGCGCCTGCATCTGGTCAAGCGGCAGGTAGCCGCGCAGCAACTCGTCCTGCATCACGAAGGTGGGCGTGCCGGAGATCTGCAGAAGGTTTGCCAGCGCGCGCGTCTGCTCGATTTCGGCGGTAACCTCGGGGCTGTCCATCCGCGCCTCGATGGCGTCCATGTCCAGCGCGTAAGTCTCGCCCAGCCGGCGCAGGGTGGGCAGGGTCATCTCGCCCTGTAAGGCCATCATCGCGTCATGCACGGATTTATAGGCATCATCCCCCGCCACCTGCTTGACCGCCACGGCAAAGCGCGAGGCCAGCACGGAGGCATCGCCCAGAATGGGCAGCTCCTTGATGATGAACTTGATGTTGCCATCACTCTGGAGCAGCTGCTCCACTTCTGCATGCGCCCGCTTGCAATAGCCGCAGCGGTAATCGAGGAATTCCACCAGCACGATGTCACCGTCCGGATTGCCGCCGACCCAGGAATAGCCGTCGTTGAAGATCGCCTCCGCATGGGCCGTGACCAGATCGATATCGGCCTGTGCCTGTGCCTGCGCGTCGCGGTTCTGCAGCACCTCGACGGCTTCCATGATCACTTCGGGGTTTTCCAGCAGATAGGCGCGGACTTCGGCACGGAACTGCGCGCGCTCGGCATCGCTCAGCTCCTGCAGGTCTTGCGCGAATGCACCCGGTGCAAGAAGGCCCAGCAGGGCGGTGGTGGCGATCAGCTGTTTCATGGCAATACTCACTTTCATTTGGCGGCGCGTTCTGAGGCAATCAACACATCCTGTGCCCTTTGCCAAGGGCCGGAGCCTTCATCCAGCAGGCCGGTGGCGCGCCGGGCGTGGATGCCTGCGTCCTCCATGCGCCCGCTCAGGGCAAAACGCTCGGCGGTGACAAGCGAGGCCATGCCGTTCTGGCCCAACCGTCCATAGGCGGTGGCCAGATCGCGCAGCATGGAGCCGTCGCGGAAATCCTGCCGCCGGGATTTCTCCAGCACGTCGAGGGCGGCGGAGACCTGCCCCGAGGCCAGCAGCGCGCGGCCATAGCCCGACAGGACCAGCGGATCATCGGGCGCGCGCGCCACAGCTCCGGCATAGGTCGCGGCTGCGGCCTCGAAATTGCGCGTCTCGAGCAGGATCAGGCCCTTCTCGGCGCGCAGAAAGCCGTCCTCGGGCCGCAGCGCGATGGCGCGGTCGATCGCGGCCAGTGCCGCCTGCGTGCGTGAATTGCGGTGCTCGGCGATGGCCTCGCGCAGGGCGCGCACGTCCGCGTAGGGCTCGGAGGACAGGCGGCGCAGGGTCCAGGACGGCGCGCGTGTCTGGGCGCTGATCTTGCCCTGCAGCCGCGCAAACCAATAGTCGGCGGTGGGATCGGGCGGCAGCGGGCCGGTGGCCGCCACACGGCCCGCCAGCGCGCGGATCCGGTCCCGGCTCAGCGGATGGGTCAGCACATAGGGATCCTGCCGCCCGACGCTCAGCGCCTCCTGACCGGCAAAGATCTCCAGCGTGTCAAGCAGCCCTTGCGGCGATACGCCCGCTGCGGCCATGAAACGCGCGCCTGACTGATCGGCTGAGGATTCCTCCTCGCGGGTGTGGCCGCGAAACGCCCCCTGCGCCGAGCCCGCAGTGCCCAGCGCGATCCCTGCGGCGGCCCGCCCGTTGCCTGCCGCTGCCGCCGCCGCCGCAAGGGCAAGGCCCAGCCCCGAGATGGTGCGCGCGTTGTTGATGTTGCCCAGACGCCGCACGATATGGCCGTTGACGATATGCGCCGCCTCATGCGCGATGATACCCTGCAGCATCGCGGCGTTCTCCAGCCGGTTGATCAGCCCTGCATGGATGAAGATCGCATCATTGCTGACAACAAAGGCGTTGAGCGTGTTGTCATCGACCACCAGCACCTTGACCCGCGCAGGGCTCAGGCCTGCCGCACGCAGCACCGGTGCGGCGATCCGGGTCAGCGCGTGTTCCATATCCGCATCGCGCAGCAACCCCGCCGCCTGTGCGGGCAGGGCCAGAAGGGCGGCGCAGAGGACGGCCGCTATTGACGGGACAAGTCGGATCAGGTGAAAGCGCATGGGATGCAGTCTAGGAGAACGCGCATGCGAAATTCAAGCAGGTCCGGTGTCGATCCCTTTATTGTGATGGATGTCATGCAGGCCGCCGCGCGCGCCGAGGCCGCAGGCCGCCACATCATCCATATGGAAGTGGGCCAGCCCGGCACCGGCGCGCCACAGGGCGCCACGGCTGCGTTGACGGAGGCGATGGCGCAGGGCCCGCTGGGCTATACGGTGGCGCTGGGTCTGCCGGAATTGCGCGCGCGGATCGCACGGATGTACGGCGAATGGTACAACGTCGATCTAGATCCTGCCCGGGTGGTCATCACCTCCGGATCCTCGGGCGGCTTCATCCTTGCGTTTACGGCGCTCTTTGACAGTGGCGACCGGGTGGGCATCGGCGCGCCGGGCTATCCCAGCTACCGCCAGATCCTGCGCGCGCTGGGGATGGTGCCGGTGGATCTGCCGACGGCGGCGCAAAACCGCTTTCAGCCGGTGCCCGCTGATTTCGCAGGGCTTGATCTGCGCGGCCTGCTGGTCGCCTCGCCTGCCAATCCCACGGGAACGATGCTGGATCATGGCGCGCTGTCCGCGCTGATCGGGGCCTGTCACGAGACGGGCGCGTCGTTCATCTCGGACGAGATTTACCACGGCGTCGAATATGAGAAGAAAGCGGTCACCGCCCTCGAAGTCACCGACGATTGCTATGTGATCAACAGCTTTTCCAAGTATTTCTCCATGACCGGCTGGCGCGTCGGCTGGATGGTGGTGCCCGAAGATCAGGTCCGCGTGGTGGAGCGGATCGCCCAGAACATGTTCATCTGCGCCCCCCATGCCTCTCAGGTGGCAGCACTTGCGGCGATGGACTGCGGGGCGGAGCTGGAGGCGAATATGGACGTCTACCGCGCCAACCGCGCGCTGATGCTCGACGGGCTGGCGGCGGCGGGGTTCGACAGGATCGCACCCCCCGACGGGGCGTTCTACGTCTATGCGGATGTGAGCGGGATCACGGACGACAGCCGCACGCTGGCCGCCCGGATCCTCGAGCAGGCGGGTGTCGCGGTCACGCCGGGCCTTGATTTCGATCCCGCGCGCGGCCACACCACTTTGCGCTTTTCCTATGCGCGCAGCACGCAGGACATCCGCGAGGGCCTGGCCCGGCTGGCGCGGTTCATGGCGCCCCTCAAAGCGGGGCGGTGAAACTCTGGACCGTTCGGGGCGCGCGGTGATAGGCTGCGCCCAAAGCGCCACCCGATAACCTGTGGCCGGAGCAGTGATGAAACGGATTTTTCTGAACCATTTTCTGGGTCTTGTCTGCGCGTTGGGGCTCACGCCTCAGGTGACGGCGCAAGAGCTGACGGCGCTTGCGCGGGTCGATGCGCAAGCCAGCGGCATCGCGGATGGCTGGTTCGGGCGCACCGATCTGACGCTGCATCTGAGCCAGGGCGTGCCGTTTCGCGTCTTTACCCTTGATGCGCCGCCGCGTCTGGTGGTCGATTTCCGCGAGGTTGATTTTGACGGGCTGTCGGCGCAGGACCTGATCCAGCCCGGGGGCCGCATTGCATCGGTGCGATTTGGCGCGTTCCAGCCCGGCTGGTCGCGGCTGGTGGCGGACATGGCAGAGCCGATGCTGCCGCAGGAAATCGGCATGCCGGTGGATCCGGACACCGGCCGCGCGCGCCTTGAGATCTCGCTGAAAACCGCCAGCCCCGCTGCCTTCACCGCCGCCGCAGGCACAGCGCCCGATCCCGACTGGACGCCTGCGTTTCTGAGCGCAGCCGCGGTGCCGCGCCCGGGCGCGGACCGCTTTACCGTGGTGCTGGACCCCGGCCATGGCGGCATTGATCCCGGCGCCGAGCGGGAGGGCGTCAACGAAAAAGAGCTGATGCTGAGCTTTGCGCGCACGCTGGCCGAGGCGCTGCGCCGGTCGGGCGTGGAGGTGGTGCTGACCCGCGAGGAAGACGTCTTTGTCTCGTTGCAGTCGCGGGTGGCGATTGCGCACCGCGCGGAGGGCGATCTGTTCATCTCGTTGCATGCGGACAGTCTGGAGCAGGGCGGGGCCGCCGGGGCCACCGTCTATACCCTGTCGGATGAGGCGAGTGATGCCGCGACCGAGCATCTGGCAGCGCGGCACAACCGCTCTGACATCATCGCGGGGGCGGATCTGACGGGTTCGGACGATCAGGTGGCGCAGGTGCTGCTGGATCTTGCGCGGCAGGAAACCGGGCCACGGTCGGCGCTGCTGGCGATGCATCTGGCCGAGGGCATGGCCGGGGCAGGCGGCCCGATGAACCGCCGCCCCCTGCGCGAGGCGGGGTTTTCGGTGCTGAAATCCGCCGATATCCCCTCGGTGCTGATCGAGATCGGCTTTCTGAGCTCGCGGCGCGATCTGGCCAATCTGGGCGATCCGGTCTGGCGGCAGGGCATGGCGCGCGGGATCGCTTCGGGGGTGCTGTCCTGGCGCGATGCGGATGCGGCCCGCGCACCTCTGGTGCGCCAGTAAAGGGAGCTGCACCTCTGGTGCGCCAGTAAAGGGAGTTGCACCTCTGGTGCGGCAGTAGAGAGCGCTGTGCCTCTGGTGCGGCAGTAAAGGGAGTTGCACCTCTGGTGCGCCAGTAAAGGGAGTTGCGCCTTTGGTGCGGCAGTAGAGAGCGCTGTGCCTGCGGTGCGCCATGCGGCAGGGTTGCAGGTCTGGTTCAGAAAACGATCACGGTTTCGTGCAGTGGGATGTGCCTTGCGGTGCCAGTTTTCGGCGGTGTTTCGCTGCTTTTTAAGTAGTTTTACCTCAAATCCCTGCGGTAGGCTTTTGACCCTGCACGCCAATGGGCCTATAGGGTAGGCCAGTCAAACAGCCAGCTGAGGAGCTGTCGCGCGTGTTCCGGATGATCCTGTCCTTTTTTGGGGGTATTTTTACCACCGTCACGATGTCCGTGGGCATGGTGGCGCTGACCATTGGCGCGATTTTCTGGATGTATGGCCGCGATCTGCCCAGCCACGAATCCCTTGCCTCCTACACGCCGCCCACCATCAGCCGGATCTATTCCGGTCAGGGCCGCCTGATCGACGAATTCGCGCAGGAACGCCGCCTGTTTGCCCCTGCAGATACGATCCCCGATCTGGTGAAACAGGCCTTCATCTCTGCCGAGGACAAGAATTTCTACGAACATGACGGATACGATCTGCGCGGCATCGGTGCGGCGGTTGTGGATGCGGTGAAATCGCGCGGCCAGGATGTGCGCGGGGCGTCCACGATCACCCAGCAGGTGATGAAGAATTTCCTGCTGTCGGGTGACCGGCAGGCAGAGCGCAAGGTCAAGGAAATCATCCTTGCCGCCCGGGTCGAACAGGCCCTGAGCAAGGAAAAAATCCTCGAGCTTTACCTCAACGAGATTTTTCTGGGCCAGAACAGCTATGGCGTGGCTGCCGCCAGCCAGACCTATTTCAACAAGACCCTGAGCGAGCTTGCCCCCCATGAGGCGGCGTTTCTGGCAAGCCTGCCCAAGGCGCCCTCGGATTACCATCCCGTGCGGCGCGCGGACCGGCTGCTGGCGCGGCGTAATTTCGTGCTGCGCGAGATGCGGGAAAACGGCTATCTGACGGAGGCTGTGTTTGCGGCCGAACGGGACATGCCGCTGCGCTCCGTCCAGAATGGCGATTTCGAGAGTTTCCGCGATGTGCTGCCGCCGCGCGATTATTTCACCGATGAGATCCGCCGCCAGCTGTCGCAGGACTTTGGCGAGGGCGAGTTCTTCACCGGCGGCCTGACCGTGCGTGCCACCATCGACAATGAGATGCAGCCCATTGCCGCCGATGCCCTGCGCCGCGAACTTGAGGCCTATGACCGGGGGCGCGGCGTCTGGCGCGGCACCGGCGAGACAGTGCCTGCCGAGGCCCTCGTAAGCGAAGAAGCCTGGCGCGCCGCCCTTGCCGACCTGCGCGTGCCCCGCGACATCCTGCTCGAGACGCAGTGGTTCCCGGCTGTGGTGCTCGAAGTGGGCAGCAACGGTGCGCGGCTGGGCATCGAGAGCATCGCGGAGGATGCGGTCGCGGGCGGCAATTGGGTACCCCCTGCGGATATGGACTGGGCGCGGGCGCGGCAACCCGATGGATCACTGGGCGCGCGCGGCGATCTGGTCAGCGTGGGCGATGTGGTGCTGGTGCGCCGCATGGTCACGGACGCCGACGGCAGCTTCATCCGCTGGACCCTGCGGCAGGTGCCCGAGGTGCAGGGCGCCTTTGTGGCGATGGACGTCAACACCGGCCGCGTGATCGCCATGCAGGGCGGCTTCAGCTATCAGGATTCGGTGTTCAACCGTGCCACGCAGGCCCAACGCCAGCCCGGCTCCAGCTTCAAGCCCTTCGTCTTTGCCGCTGCCCTCGACAGCGGCTATACCCCCGCGACCATCGTGGTGGATGCCCCGATCGAGATCGACACGCCGCAAGGCATCTGGCGCCCGCAAAACGCCTCCAACCGCTATTACGGTCCGACGCCCCTGCGCACCGGGATCGAGCAATCGCGCAACCTGATGACCATCCGTCTGGCGCAGGAAGTGGGGATGAATGTGGTGGGCGACTATGCCGAGCGGTTTGGCGTCTATGACTACCTGTCGCCGGTGCTGGCCAACTCTCTGGGCTCGCAGGAGACGACGCTCTATCAGATGGTGGCGGCCTATGCGATGTTCGCCAACGGCGGCGAGCGGGTGACGCCCACGCTGGTGGACCGGGTGCAGGACCGCTATGGCCGCACAGTCTATACCCATGACAAGCGGATCTGCGAGGATTGCGACATGGCCACGCTGCCGCCCGGAACTGCACCCCGGGTCCTGTCCAACCGCGAGCGGGTGATGGATCCGGTCACGGCCTACCAGCTGACTTCCATGATGGAAGGGGTGGTCACCCGGGGCACCGCGCGGCGCACTGTCAGCCTCAGCGTGCCATCGGCGGGCAAGACCGGCACCACCAATGACGCCAAGGATGTGTGGTTTGTGGGCTTCACCTCCAACATCGTGGCGGGCTGCTACATCGGCTATGACCAGCCGCGCAGTCTGGGATCGGGCGCATCGGGCGGCGGCATGTGCGGCCCTGTGTTCCAGAGCTTCATGTCCAAGGCGGTTGAGAAATACGGCGGCGGCGCGTTCGCCGTGCCGGAAGGCTGTGAGTTCATCAACATCGACCGCTTCACCGGCGCGCGCCTCGGTCCCGATGCGACTGGCGCCAATGTCGTCTCCGAGTGTTTCCGCGAGGGCGAAATCATCAATTTCGGCGTGACCTTCGATGGCGGGTTTGCCATGGGGGCCGACCTGCCTCTGGTGGAGGAAGTCGGCGGTGGCCGGGCGCGTGAAGTGACCACCTCCACCGGCCAGCGCGCCGTTGTGGGTCCCAAGGCCGGTTTCGGCACCCTCAGCTCGGGCGGTCTGTATTGATCAGCCGTTTTTATTGACCAGCCCGAGGTGGGGTAAAACCCCGCCCTACCGCTTGTGGCGCGGCGGGCGCTGGTTTATCACATGGTCGGTCCCTGCGCAGGCATGGACCGGCTTTTTGGCCGCTTTTTTATGTCGGGACAGATCATGCGCGCAGAAATCCAGAGCACCGTCGATAAAATCCGCAAATCGCTGGACCTTCTGGCCCAGCGGCTCAACGTGGAGACAGCGCCCTACCGGCTGGAGGAGTTCAATGCGCGGGTGGAGGACCCCAAGCTGTGGGACAACCCGGACGCCGCACAAAAGCTGATGCGCGACCGGCAGGGGCTGGTGGATGCCATGGCCGTTCATTCCGGCATTGTCACGGATCTGCAGGACACCATTGATCTGATCGAGCTGGGTGAGATGGAGAATGACGTGGAGGTGGTGGCCGAGGCCGAAGCGGCGCTGATGCAGCTGGCCAAGACCGCCGCGCAGAAGGAGCTGGAGGCGCTGCTGGACGGCGAAGCGGATGCCAATGACACGTTTCTGGAGATCAACTCGGGTGCCGGCGGCACGGAATCCTGTGACTGGGCCAATATGCTGGCGCGGATGTACGTCCGCTGGGCCGAGAAGAAGGGCTATACCGTCGAGTTGCAGTCCGAGAGCCCCGGGGAGGAGGCGGGCATCAAATCTGCCTCCTACAAGATCAGCGGCCACAATGCCTACGGCTGGCTCAAGTCCGAGAGCGGGGTGCACCGGCTGGTCCGGATCTCGCCGTTTGATTCGGCGGCCAAGCGGCACACGTCGTTTACCTCCGTGAAGGTCTATCCGGTCGTCGATGACAACATCGAGATCGAGGTGAACCAATCCGATATCCGCATCGACACCTACCGCAGCTCAGGCGCGGGCGGCCAGCACGTGAACACCACCGATTCCGCCGTCCGCATCACCCACCATCCCACCGGCATCGTGGTGACCAGTTCGGAGAAATCCCAGCACCAGAACCGCGACATCGCGATGAAGGCCCTGAAATCAAGGCTCTACCAGATGGAGCTCGACAAGCGCTCGGCGCTCGTGAACGAGGTGCATGAGAACGCGGGCGATGCGGGCTGGGGCAACCAGATCCGCTCTTACGTGTTGCAGCCCTACCAGATGGTCAAGGACCTGCGCACCAACCATGAGACCTCCGATACCAAAGGCGTGCTCGATGGCGATCTGGACGGGTTCATGGGGGCGACACTGGCGCTTGCGGTCAGCGGCAAGAGCCGGGCACAGGCCCAAGGGAGCTAGCGCGGAGCTAGCGGGGAGCTAGACGGCAGCGGGGGTGATTTGAGGCGCGACCCTGCCATGGGGGATTGCGCGCCGCCTGCATACGCGGTCATATCGTCGCATGGATATTTTGAACATGGATGCGCGCGGCCAGTCTGCCGCGCTGGAGCGGGGCGATCTGTCGGCGGCGGAGCTGATGGAGGCCACATTGGCCCGGATCGCTGCGGTGAACCCCTCTGTCAACGCGGTGGTCAGCCTGCGCGACCCCGACCGCCTGATGGAGGAGGCCCGCGCCGCCGACAACGCCCCGCGCAGCGGCTGGCTGCACGGCATGCCCATGGCGATCAAGGATCTGGCCAATGCCGCGGGCCTGCCCACCTCCATGGGATCACCGCTGTTTGCCGGTCAGGTGGCGGAGGCTGATGACATCATGGTGGCACGGTTGCGCGCCGCCGGGGCCATCATCATCGGCAAGACCAACACGCCCGAATTCGGGCTGGGCAGCCATACGTTCAACCCGGTCCATGGTGCGACGCGCAACCCTTACGATCCGCGCAAGACCTGTGGCGGATCTTCGGGCGGGGCGGCGGTGGCGCTGGCCACCGGCATGCTCGCCGTGGCCGATGGATCTGACATGATGGGATCGCTGCGCAATCCGGCAGGCTGGAACAATGTCTATGGCATGCGCCCGACCTGGGGCACTGTCCCGTCGGAGCCTGTGGGCGATATGTTCCTGCACCAGCTTGCCACCAATGGGCCGATGGCGCGCACGCCCGGCGATCTGGCGGCCCTACTGGACACGATGACAGGCGTTGACCCGCGTCTGCCGCTGAGCACGGAAGCTGCCAAGACTCTGGCCGGGATCGACACTGCCCCGAAGGGCTTGCGCATCGGCTGGCTGGGGGACTGGGACGGGGCCTTCCCTTATGAGGACGGCATTGCACAGATCAGCCAGTCCGCGCTGGTGCAGATGGGTGATCTGGGCCACCGGATCGAGACATTGGCAGCGCCTTTTGACGCCGACGCCCTGTGGCAGTCCTGGACCGATCTGCGCTCCTTTGCGGTGGCGGCCGGTCTGGGCGCGCTCTATGCCGACGAGAGCACGCGCGCGCACCTGAAGCCTGCCGCCCTGTGGGAGGTCGAGCGGGGGCTGGCGATGCCTGCGGCGACGGTGCAGCGCGCCAGCATGATCCGCTCCGACTGGTTCCGCCGCACGACCCGCCTGTTCGAGAGCGTGGATGTGGTGGTGTTGCCCTCGGCGCAGCTGTGGCCCTTCGACATTGATCTGACCTATCCGGCCAGCATCGCAGGCCGCCCGATGGACACCTATCACCGCTGGATGCAGGTGGTGGTGCCTGCGGGGCTGATCGGTCTGCCGGTGGTGAATGTGCCTGTGGGCTTTGGCACAAACGGCCTGCCTGCGGGGCTGCAGCTGATCGGGCCGCGCGGCAGTGACGGCGCGCTGTTGCAGCTTGCACAACAATGGCACGGGGCAACAGGATGGCCGCAAGCGCGGCCCGCGCTGCCATGACCGACCAATCCAACTTGCCATCAGAGCCTGCAACCCTGCGCCCCCTCGGTGTCCCGAAACTGGGCGTGCCGGATGCCGCGCTGATCCGGCATGCGCTCGGCGCAGGCTGGCACGATTTCAGGGCCGCCCCGGCGTTCGGGCTGATCATCGCGGTGCTCTGTGTGCTGGCGGGGTGGGGGATGATGGCCCTGACCGCATGGTCGGGCCATACCTTCTGGCTGGTGCTGGGGGTCTTTGCCTTTCCGCTGGCCGCCCCCTTTGCGGCTCTTGGCACCTATGAGGTCTCGCGCCTGCGCCAGCTTGGCGAGCGGCCGACGGTGGGCCGCGTGGCCGCCGTGCTCTGGGCGGAGCGGGGCCGGCAATTGCCGCTGCTGAGCGCGCTGATGATGACGATGCTGCTGTTCTGGTTCTTTCTGGGCCACATGATCTTTGCGCTGTTTCTGGGCCTCAAGCCAATGACCAACATCATGTCCTCGGCGGATGTGTTCCTGAGTGTGGACGGGCTGATGATGCTGGGCCTCGGATCCCTGGTGGGGGCGGGCTTTGGGCTGCTGTTGTTTGCGATCTGCGTGATCGGCCTGCCGCTGCTGCTGGACCGTGAGGTGGATTATGTCACTGCCCTGATCACCAGCATCGGCATGGTGGCGGCCAACCCGGGTGTCATGCTGCCCTGGGCGCTGTTCATTGCGGTGGTGGTGATGCTGGCGATGGTGCCTGCGTTTCTGGGGCTGCTGGTGGTGCTGCCATGGCTGGGGCACGCCTCATGGCATGTCTACGCCGGCCTTAAATCTGAAAAAGCCTTAAATCTGAAGACGCCTTAAATCTAGACCGAGCTTAGTCCTGTGCCCTGAGGTCCACCCCTTCTGCCGGGGCGCGGACCTCAGGGGTTGCTCTATGCGCTACTGCAGCGCGCTATTGCCCGCGCGACAGGGCCGCGACGCCGGTGCGCGCCACATCCACCAGACCCAGCGGGCGCATCAGATCGGCGAAGGCGTCGATCTTCTCGGGCGCGCCGGTAATTTCGAAGATGAAGCTGCCCAGCGTGCTGTCCACCACATTCGCCCGGAAAATATCCGCCAGCCGCAGCGCCTCCACGCGCTTGTCGCCGGTGCCCGAGACCTTGAACATCGCCAGCTCCCGCTCGACGCTCGCCCCCTCCACGGTCAGGTCATTGACGCTGCGCACGGAGATGATGCGGCCCAGCTGCGCCTTGATCTGCTCGATGGTTTGGGGTGTGCCGCGCGTGACAACCGTGATGCGGCTCAGGTGGCCGGTATGATCCACCTCGGCCACGGTCAGGCTGTCGATGTTGTAGCCGCGCCCGGCAAACAGGCCGATCACCCGCGCCAGCACGCCCGGCTCGTTCTCGACCAACAGGGCCAGCGTGTGCCGCTCCTCCACATCGGAGAAGATCGGGCGCAGGTTATAGGCGGAATGGGAATTCGCGCCCTTCTTGATTTTCAGCGGTGACATCAGTTTTTCTCTCCTTGCTGCGCGGCTTTGTCTTGCTCAGCGCGCAGGCGGTCCATTTCGTTTCCGGTTGCCATGAATTCGATCAGGGCGATCAGCTTCACCAGCACAAATTGTACGACAATCACCCCCACAAGCCAGGCGAAGGCCGTCAGCAGATCCGCGCCGCCCCAGAAGTACAGCACCACAGGCACCAGCCAGAGCGCGTAGGCCGCATAGAGCAGCCCGGTACTGCCCCGCTGCCACCATCTCGGCATCAGCTGGGCGGGGGTGGGATCGCGGTCTTTCATCGGTCTAGACCAGCACCTTGCCCTTTGCATCGATGGCAGTGGAGGTATCGACCTCGCCCATGATCATCTCGTTGTGGGCCTTGCCCGAGGGGATCATCGGGAAGCAGTTCTCATGCTTGGCCACCAGACAGTCGAACAGAACCGGCCCTTTGTAGGTGATCATTTCCATGATCGCATCGTCGAGCGTGTCGGGGTCCGAGCACAGGATGCCCTTGGCGCCGAAAGCCTCTGCCAGCTTCACGAAATCAGGCAGGCTCTCGGACCAGCTGGAGGAATAGCGCTCGCCGTGCAGCAGCTCCTGCCACTGGCGCACCATGCCGAGGCGCTCATTGTTGAGGATGAACTGCTTGACTGGCAGCTTGTACTGCATCGCGGTGCCGAGCTCCTGCATGTTCATCAGCCACGAGGCCTCACCGGCGACATTGATCACCAGCGCGTCCGGGTGGCCCATCTGCACGCCGATGGAGGCGGGAAAGCCATAGCCCATGGTGCCGAGGCCCCCGGAGGTCATCCAGCGGTTCGGATCCTCGAAATCGAGGTATTGCGCGGCCCACATCTGGTGCTGGCCCACTTCGGTACAGATGTAGCGGTCGTATTTCTTGGTCAGCGCCTCAAGACGTGCGAGGGCGTATTGTGGTTTGATCACAGGGCCTTTCTGCTCGTACTTGAGGCAATCGACCGCGCGCCACTGCTCGATCTGCTTCCACCATTTCGCGACACCCTCGGAGTTCGTCTTGCGGCCGCGCGATTTCCAGACCTTCAGCAGATCCTCCAGCACATGGGCCACATCGCCCATGATCGGAATGTCCACGCGGATGACCTTGTTGATGGAGGAGGGATCAATGTCGATATGGGCCTTCTTGGAATTCGGGCTGAATTTATCAACGACCCCCGTGATCCGGTCATCAAAGCGCGCACCGATGTTGATCATCAGATCGCAGCCGTGCATCGCCATATTCGCTTCATAAAGACCGTGCATGCCCAGCATGCCCAGCCATTTGTCGCCCGAAGCGGGATAACAGCCCAGACCCATCAGTGTGGAGGTGATCGGGAAGCCGGTCCCCTCCACCAGCTCGCGCAGCAGCTGGCTCGCAGCGGGGCCGGAGTTGATCACGCCACCGCCGGTATAGAACAGCGGACGCTTGGCTTTCTCCATCGCCTCCACCAGCTCCACGATCGCGTCCATGTCGCCTTTCAGCTGGGGGCGGTAGTGGGATTTCATCTGCGCCTTGCCGCAATAGTCGCCGGTGGCGAACTGCACATCCTTGGGGATGTCCACCAGCACCGGGCCGGGGCGGCCCGAAGTGGCTACATGAAACGCCTCATGGATCACCGAGGACAGGCGCTCGGTCTCCTTGACCAGCCAATTGTGCTTGGTGCAAGGGCGGGTGATGCCGACGGTATCGGCCTCCTGAAAGGCATCGGATCCGATCATGAAGGTGGGCACCTGACCGGTCAGCACGACAATCGGAATGCTGTCCATCAGCGCGTCTGTCAGGCCGGTCACCGCATTGGTGGCCCCGGGACCGGAGGTCACCAGCGCCACGCCGGGTTTGCCGGTGGCGCGGGCATAGCCTTCGGCGGCGTGCACGGCGGCCTGCTCGTGGCGCACCAGAATATGTGTGATGCTGTTTTGCTGGAACAACTCATCATAGATCGGCAGGACAGCGCCGCCGGGAT
>Ga0136559_1000291_pt1 | contig 17523 bp, 15 predicted proteins | sample AntRauMeHopE1496_FD_104633 | JGI IMG/M metagenome (GOLD analysis project Ga0136559, IMG submission 104633) | Saline lake microbial communities from Rauer Islands, Antarctica - Metagenome Hop E1 #496 | ecosystem: Environmental > Aquatic > Non-marine Saline and Alkaline > Saline | place... | reverse complement strand
TAGGTATTTTTGTAATCATTAAATGGATTAGCTTAAGATTTAAATCTCTTTTGTATGCTTCTTTTTCTTCAGCACTATTTCCCTTTGTAGGAAGGTCTAATGAAAATACAGAGGGTGTAAATCCTTGTTTTGCCAATTCTTCTGAAACAAAATTAATTTTAGCTTCGGGTAAAACCTCGCGTATGAAGTTTACAAATTTACGTGTGTTCTCGTAGGCATCTTCAATTCTTTGCTTCATGGAAGGCAATTGTTTTGCTAATATTTCATATTGCAATGCTGTAGCCTCATTATCACAAAGTATTAGATGTTTTTCTATTTTTTCCATCAATGCTATCGTTTTTAAGTTGCCAATACAGTAACCAGCAGTGCATTTCCCGCCACTTGGAAATTTAGAACCACTTGCAAATGAAATCGTTTTAACCGAAGATAGTATTTCATTTTCGCCTAAAAAGTGCACATTAGGACAAAACGTTTGGTCTAAAATAAAAACAGGTGCAACAGCATTTGTACCAGTAGCAGTTTTTCTTTGCTTACTTAAAACATTTTTTAAATCGATAAGATTTGGAACTTCTACTCTTGGGTTTGTAGGAATTTCAGCAATAATATATGGAATTGCGTCTGCATGAGCAATTTGGGCTAAAATACCATCCATACTTTGTATCATGTCGTTATCGCCATCTACAAGTAAATCTACTATTTCAACATTATCAATACACGCCGCAACGCGCCTTGCTTGGTCATTTGTGCCGCCATAACAATTAGGTGGTACTACAATTTTAATAGCTTTTCCTTTATGGTTTTCTATAGCATCGTGAATTAATCCCATTAAAATTGCGTACTGAATAGACAGTCCACTAGAAGCAACAAGTGCCTTTGTAGTTGTGCCAGTAATTTTGTTAATTGAATCTAAAACAGATTCTTTATCTGTTGTAACATTGCTTTTTTTACTGTCTAAAGAAGATTCTTTTACCAGCGATTGTAATGCAATAAGAGAATTAGAAGGTGTCATTGCAATGGTTTCTCTTCTTCTTACATGTTGAATAGCTGAAACATAACTTTCATTTTGCGTTCCGTTTACTATTAAAACACTTCCCAAATCTGCATAAAGTTGAACGTAAAAGTCAATATTTGGATTAAGATTTAAAGCGCTAATTTCTTTGTTTTCAGCAATATAGACCTGCGTACCATTAAATGCGGTAACTGCTTCTATGTTTTCAATATGTTTTAAATTAAACGAATAGCCATAAATATTTCGCAGTACTTCTGCGTCAAAATATTCGGGTAATTTTCCCGTATACACTATTTGTGTATTTTTGTTGTCTAATAAGTTTTTTCGTAGAATTGCTAAAACAGGAATCGTTTTAGAGGAAAAACTGATAACATTTTCTGCTTTTAGCGTATTTAAATTAGCAATTACCCATTCTAGAACACACGATAACGGATGTCCTAATCGAATATAGTCATAAGCAGTTGGTAATGCATTTAGTGTAGATGCTTGAGAATTATTATCTTTAAACAAAATTTCAAATTGATCTAAAAATTCCGTCTTTGCTAATTTTTCTTCATAAATATCTAGTCGGTGTGTTGTTGTATGCAACCAGCCAGAGGGCATATTCTCTAATACGTCTTTAATATACTTTAAAACTTTATTATCTTCCATATTGTTCCTTTCTTAAATAAGATGTAAAGATACATTAATTAGATTTTTTTTAAAAGTCTTAGCAGCTATTTTGAGTTATACAATTATAATTTATTTAAAAGAAATAGAATTTTAACACCTATTTAAATAAGTATGAAAGCAATAAAATTATTTTGCTTTTAAACTTCTATAAATAAAATAAAAGCCCACAATTATAAAAGGAATACTTAACCATTGACCAGTTGATAGAGCAGAAAATACAGGATTGTTTTCAAAACCTCCTTGACTTTCTTTTACATATTCTACAAAGAAACGAACCGTCCAAAGTGTAACCAAAAAGGTTCCAAAAAGTAAACCTTGTTTATTTCTAGCATCTGTTTTCCAATACATATAAAAGAGTATTAAAAACACAAAAACATAGCCAAAAGCTTCGTATAGCTGTGCGGGATGTTTTGGTACAACTTCTGCAAGAACTTCTCTAAACTGCGGATTATTTTCAATTGCTTTATATGCATCATTAGAGTTTTGAGTACTTGTTTTTTCAAAAGCTTCTCTTGGCGAATACCAATCTCTTATAAATTTGATTCCAAATGCTGAATCTGTTTGCGTGCCCACAATTTCCGAATTGAAAAAATTACCTAAACGAACAAAAATAGCACCACTCGCTACAGGAATTACAATTCTATCTAAAATCCATAATAATGGTTTGTCAATTATCTTTTTCTTTTTTATTATAACCATTGCAATTATAATAACAATAGCTGCGCCATGACTAGCTAATCCTGCAAAACCTGTAAATTCCCAGCCTTGAATAATTCCTAAAATAGACGCATTTGCATTTTCTCTAATAGGTAGTAAAATTTCTAATTTGTGGTCTTTAAAATAGCCCCAGTCATAAAAGAAAACATGGCCTAATCTAGCGCCTAATAATGTAGCAATTACGGTATAAACAAAAATATTGTCTAGTTTTTCAATAGATAAGCCATCTCTTTCAAAAATAGGTTTCATGATATACCAACCTAAACCAAAGGCAACGATGAACATTAAACTATAAAATCGAATATTTAAAGAGCCTAATTCTATTCCTCCATTAGAGTTCCAGATCATGTTTAAAGTGTAAAGCATTTTTTCGTTTTATAATTAGGGTCAAAAATATATATTATAATTGGTAAACGTGTTAATAAAAAGTCAAAATTAAGGTCAAAAATCAAGTTCAAAACGCAAGTTCTAAAATTATTTAAATTCTTCAATTTTTTGAATCGGTGTTTCGAAAACTATTTTTTAAAAATCAAGGAACGGGATCGTAACCACTTTTTCCCCATGGATGACAACTTGTTATTCTTTTTAAGGATAGCCAACTTCCTTTAAATAAGCCATGTTTTTTTAAAGCTTCAACGGTGTAATGAGAACAAGTAGGTTCAAACCTACATGCTGCGGGTGTATATGGAGAAATTACTACTTGGTAAAAACGAACCAAAAGTACAAAAGGGAAAATTAATATTTTTTTCAATGTAAATTTCAAAATTTATCTTTCACTAATCACTAATCACTAATCACTAATCACTAATCACTAATCACTAATCACTAATTTACACTAAAATCTGTTCCATCTTTCCCATCTTTAAGTATAATTCCTAAAGCAGCAAGTTTATCTCTAATTTCGTCAGAAAGCGACCAGTTTTTATTTGCTCTAGCTTGGTTGCGCATTGCAATTAGCATTTCTACTACGCCGTCTAACTTGTCTGAATTGTTTGCAACTAATTTTTCCTCTCTTATTCCTAAAACATCAAAAACAAACGAAGTAAGCGTTTTTGCTAAAGTTTCTAAATCCTCTTTAGTTAAAGTCTCTTTTTTATCTCTTACAAGATGCACATATTTAATGCCTTCAAACAAATGCGCAATTAAAATAGGCGTATTAAAGTCGTCATTCATTGCATCATAGCAATTTTGCTTCCATGCAGTAATAGAAAGAGTAGAAGCAAGGCTTGATTCTAATTTTTGAACTAAATTTATTCCGTCCATTAATCGATTGAAACCTTTCTCACTAGCAAGCATTGCAGCATTAGAAATATCTAATACACTTCTATAATGTGCTTGTAAAAAGCAAAAACGAACAATATTAGGACGAAAAGCTTTTTCAAAAAAATCTTTTTCTCCTTGCACAAGTTCCATTGGCAAAATATAATTTCCTGTAGATTTACTCATTCGTAAACCATTCATTGTAAGCATGTTTGTATGCATCCAGTAATTTACAGGTGAAGTACCGTTACAAGCTTTTGCTTGTGCTACTTCGCATTCATGATGTGGAAATTTCAAATCCATTCCACCACCGTGTATGTCAAAATTTTCCCCTAGATATTTTGTACTCATAGCAGTACATTCTAAATGCCAACCAGGAAAACCTTCTCCCCATGGAGAGTTCCATCGCATTATATGTGCTGGTGAAGCATTTTTCCATAAAGCAAAATCTTGCGGGTTTTTCTTCTCGTTTTGTCCGTCTAAATCTCTCGTGTTGGTAAATAATTCGTCAATATTTCTATTGCTAAGTTCGCCATAATTTAATCCTTTTTTATTGTAGGCAAAAACATCAAAATATACAGAACCTTTATTTTCGTAAGCAAAATCTAAGGCAATAAGTTTTTCTATTAATTCTATTTGCTCTATAATGTGTCCTGTTGCAGTAGGCTCAATAGTAGGTGGCAAAAAGTTGAAATTATCTAAAACTTTATGAAAATCTACAGTATATTTCTGTACAATTTCCATAGGTTCTAATTTTTCTAATTTAGATTGTTTTACAAAACGATCATTCTCAACATCACCATCATCTGTTAAATGTCCAGCATCTGTAATGTTTCTAACGTAACGTACTTTATAATCCAAAAATTTTAAATATCTATAAATAACATCAAAACTCATAAAAGTTCTTACATTACCTAAATGTACATTGCTGTAAACAGTAGGTCCGCACACATACATACCTATATTACCTTCCTGTATAGGAATAAAATTTTCTTTCTTTCCTGTTGAAGTGTTATATATAAGTAGGGAATTGTTTTTGTAAGATTGCATTTTATTCTGTTTTTTTGAAGCTATTTCCTGCTATTCGCTATATCTTTTAAATATTATTAAGCAATGCTTCCTAATATTTAAAAGGATACCGCTACTATCAGGGCTAGGGGGTTTGGTATAAAAAATTATTTTGTTTCTAAACTTAGAATTTAGTGTCTAATTTTATATAATCTAAAAACTCTCTTCTCGTTAAATCTTCTTTAAATTTACCACCAAATTCAGCGGTAACAGTACTGCTTTCGATATCGCGTATTCCTCTTGAATTTACACACAAATGTTTTGCGTCTATAACACATGCAACATTTTTAGTTCCTAAAACTTGTTGTAATTCTTCTACAATTTGAATTGTTAGTCTTTCTTGAACTTGTGGTCTTTTTGAAAAATAATCTACAATTCTATTCATTTTTGATAAACCTACAACTGTCCCATTTGAGATATAAGCAACATGTGCACGGCCAACTATAGGTAACAAATGGTGCTCGCAAGTGGAGTAAACCACAATATTTTTCTCAACAAGCATTTCGTTATACTTGTATTTATTATCAAAAGTAGAAGAGCTTGGTTTGTTTGCTGGGTTTAGTCCGCCAAAAATTTCTTTAACAAACATTTTAGCAACTCTATTTGGAGTTCCTTTTAAACTGTCGTCGGTTAAATCCATTCCTAAAGTATTTAAGATACGCTCCACGTCTTTTTTAATACTTTCTATTTTTTGATCATCAGATAGTAAGAAAGCGTCTTTTTTTAAAGGAGTATTAGCGCTAGTACCAATATGGTTATTTCCTAAATCATCTTGTAAATCCTCGTTATTCATCATTTGTAGCAATAATTTATTATGCAAAATATTTAAGGCACAAAGGTAAATATTTATGTTTAAAATTTATGAAAAATAATAATAATTAAAATAATTAAAAGAAAACATCATTTTTTTGTTAAATTTGTTTTATCCACAACTATAAAAAAAAATAAAAATGAAAAAAGTTTACTTTAAAATATTAGCACTTTTGCTATTATTCAATTTTGGATTTGCACAAACTAAAACTAATTTTTTCATTGGTGTGTTGATTTACATTTTACGATGGTAAAGAAACAACTTATTTCTAGAAATAGATGTTAGTATTTTCTTAACATTAACCCTTTGTGCCTGAAAAGAAAATGAGCCGTATGGCTGCAACTAGTAAAATCGTCCCAAACAGCCGTTTTAAGGCAAGCTCATTAAGGTTTGCAGCGACTTTAGCCCCAAAATAGCCGCCTATCACAAAGGCAATAGCGATAATGATTGCATAACGCCAGTCTACGGGTGAGCCAGAATAGTGATAGGTGTAAGCCGCCAGCAGGGTTACCGGAACAGATAGCACCGCGAGGCTCAGGCCCTGTGCCTGGTGCTGCGTAAAACCCAGTAACAACACCGCAAGCGGCACCATAATCACGCCACCGCCCACGCCCACTGTACCGCTAAGCATGCCCGCTAGCAACCCTATAATTATAAGGGATAATATAATCGTTAAACTCATTTTATTGTTTTTCATGTTATAATAATGGTGCCCACAATCTACAAAAAGACTCTTTAAATCGTTCTATTTTATTGCGCTGTTCCCATCTTTTTTTATCTATGACTATACAATCTTTAATATCGTTGTCAAAATGGGTGCTAAGCGCACAAGCAATATCTGTATCGTAAAAAAGAGCATTGATCTCAAAATTTATTTCAAAACTGCGGTAGTCCATATTTGAGGTGCCTATGGTTGCAAACATATGGTCTACAACCATCGTCTTTGCGTGCAACATGCCTTTTGTATACCAGTAAACGAGGACACCGCTTTCGAGCAGTCGCTCAAAATAAGAACGGGACGCATACCGCGCGGCCCAACTATCGCCAGTTTTGGGCATCATAAGCTCTATTTTAATTCCTGACCGCGCTGCGCTCGTGAGCGCTGTGAGTATAGCCTCATTAGGTATAAAGTAGGGCGTGGTTATGCGTATAAACTCGTCTGCACTATTTATGGCTAGAAAAAGTGCCTCCATAATATTTGCCCAGTCGCTGTCTGGACCGCTAGCTGCTATTTGTACGGGCGTGCATTCTTTTTCATCTATCTCTGGAAAAAGCTCGTTTGTCACCTTGCAGGTGTCTTTTGCATCTTTACTTACAAAATACCAGTTAAGCAACCACTGTTCCTGCAGGGTTTTTACCGCATCGCCTGCTATGCGCACGTGGGTATCGCGCCAGTACAGCGCGCCTGTGTCGTTACTGTTATTTACATAATCATCGCTTATGTTAACGCCGCCCAAATACCCTATACGACCGTCTACGATCACTATTTTGCGGTGATTGCGGTAGTTTGCTTTGCGCGTTAAATTGGAAAAAATAACAGGCATAAACGGGAAATGCGCGATGCCTGCAGCGGTCATTTTTTGTTTTGCTTCACGCGAAAGCGAACTGCCGACAGCATCGTATATAACGCGTACGGTCACTCCTCTACCCGCAGCAGTTATAAGATGGCCTATTACTTTTAAACCGATGGGGTCGTCATTAAGAATAAAATACTCTAAATGTATGTGATTTGTGGCCTGTTCTAAATCTTTGAAAAGGTATTCAAATTTTTCCTCGCCATTGTGAAGCAACGTTACTTTGTTCTTTAAGGTGAGTGCTGCTTTCTGGTTATGCCGTACTAGTTTAACCAGTTTTAAACGGTCTTGTAGAAAGGTTTTTTCAAATTCTTCAAGCTTTACGTTGGGAAAAAATAGCCGATCTTCCCAATCTTTAATTAGGTTATTTTCAGATAAGTTTTTACGCTTAAAGATTTTAGATTTGCGGTATTCTAACCCAAAGAAATAATAAATAACCAGCCCTATAAACGGTAGGGCAACTAGAAAAAGAAGCGATGATAAAGTCTTATACGGATTCTGATTGCTTTTAAGCAAAAAAAATGCTGCACCCAGTGCAATGCCGTAGTTAACAAGCAGCGCGGTAAAAAACCAGTTTTGCGCGAACCAGGCTATCATAGCTACTTGTAAATTCCTGGTTTGGGAATTGCTATTTCATAGGGAGTTTTTGTAGCGTTGTTAAGCCGTGCCTCACGCAACCAGGGGTTGTGTATTTTGAGAATTTTATAGTTTATGCCTTGATCTTTTGCAAAAACCGCAAGGTCTGCGATAGGCTCATTTACCGTTATAAGCTTTACGGGAACCTCTTTGTACAGGTGTGATTCTTTAATCTCAAAACCATACAAAGCAGGATCTTGCATAATAGACTTAACAGCTAGGATTCTAAAAACATACCTACCTGTTTCCTCGCCCAGGTGCATGTCATAATACGATGCCACGTCTTGCTTGTCCAACCTGCCATTAATGCCGCCATTACCGCCATTATATGCCGCTGCGGCCAGTGTCCAACTGCCAAATTTTGCGTAGCTCTGTTTTAAATATGTGCAAGCAGCACGCGTTGCTTTTGCTACATGGTAACGCTCGTCTACATTACTGTTTATTTCCAAACCTAGTTCATTACCTGTAGCAGGCATGATTTGCCAGAAACCCTTTGCACCTGCTGGTGACGTTACGTTTTGCAGACCACTTTCTATAACCGCTAGGTATTTAAAATCGTCTGGAACGCCTTGTTCCTCAAGAATAGGCTCTATAATGGGAAAGTATTGCGCTGCTCTTTTTAAAAGTAGTATTGTGTTAGACTGCCAGTAGGTGTTTACAAGAAACTCGCGGTCTGTGCGTTCTTTAATATCGGGGTTTGCTAAGGGCACGGACTCACCTGCAAAATCTAGTTGTTCAGGTAGTTCTATAGAGTATATTTTATAATTCTCGTTAAAAGGCCTAGCGTTTTCCATCTCCTTTTTAAGCGCATCATTTGTTGACGACTGTTGTACTGCGCTTATTCCTAATAGTAGGATAACAGCACAACAAAAACCAATTATAACATTTTTCATTCTCTTTACTTAAGGGTCGAAAGATACAAAATAGCCGCACTATTATGCTGTTGCAGTAAGTAATTTGGGTAGTTTATCATTAAGCCATTTTGCATGTGTTATAATCGCAGCATGCGTGGCATCTGGGATAACGTGGCAATTTTTAATGTACTTTAAAGGAAAAACCGCGTCTAGTTCGCCATGTATATGAATTACTCTGGAATCTGGCTCCTCCCTATCCCAGTTAACTATACAATCAAACGCCCAGTCTAAATACTTTTTGTCGCGTACACTTAAATAGCGTGCATAACGCTCGAGTTTCTTTTGTCCTATACCCAAGTTATTTGTAAACAACCATTCCACATGTTCTATAAGAAAGGTAGGTAAGAATTTATGCAGTTGCAGTGGTTTAGAAAACTTTATTCTGCGCGGGAACTCACCCACGCACTTCACACTAGAAATAATGACTATGCGATCTACCGGTATCAGGTTAGCAAGTTCTTGCGCTACAATACCACCATAAGAAACACCTATAATTATAGGGTTATCGTGAAGAATCGCGGCAGTCAGTCTCTTGCTATATGCCATTAACGATTCACCTGCAAGCGGCAATTCCCAGTCTAAGATATGCGTGGTAAACTGGTCTTGAGGCAACGCTAAAAAATCAAAAATTCCCGACGATGCAGCAAGTCCAGGTACAAAGTAAATATGTCTCATAATGTGCCGTTCACCCTTGTAATCAGTTTTTTAACACTTAGTGGAAAGTCTTACTCTTTATATGGCGTACCTTTGCAAAGGTAAACAACAGGTTTTACTCCTTACCGAAACCGGCAACAGTATTTTGAAATTTTGACGACAAGGTAAAAATAAGTGACAAGTAAAGAGTTAAAAAACACAAGATGGAATCAAAAATACTTTCCCTAGAAATTACAGATAACGCATTCCTTAGACAATACGAATGTCAGTTTGAAGGTGATTTTGCCAAAGTAGAATACTCACAACAAGAACGCAAAATATTCCTAACAAAATTAATACTACCAGAAAACCTAGAAGATAATCTCGAGTTTAAAGAAGGTTTCCTCAGAGCCATTTTTGCCAATATTAAAGACGAAAAAAATCTTAAAGTAGTTCCTACCCATCCTAAAATAGCTGGTTTTGTGCGCAAACACCGCAGTGAATATAAGGAAATGCTGCCCGTAGGTATAAGTATTTAAGCTTCTTTGAGCTTCCATTGTAGGCGTGCCTTTTCTAAGTCGGCTTGAGTGTCTATTCCTATGCTTACCCGATTTGTAATTACCATATTTATGCTGTGGCCGTGCTCTAAGTACCTGATGCACTCTATCTTTTCAGTAAGTTCCAGCGGCGTAGCGGGCGTCCTGTAAAACTGTAGTAAAGCTTCCTTTCTAAAAGCGTAGATACCTATATGCTTATAAACAGGCGTATGCACAACCGTATCTCGCTGGTATGGAATTACTGAGCGAGAAAAATAGAGCGCGTTACCCGCCAGGTTCGTTATGACCTTAACGTGGTTTGGATTTTCGATATCTTCTTGGGTATGCAAAAGGTGCATAAGTGATGCGAGGGCTATTTTATGCTGGGCATCGTTTTTAAAAACAGCAATAAGCTTTTCTAAATCTTCTTTATTTGTAAAGGGCTCGTCTCCTTGCACATTAATAACCAGGTCAACAGCTATATGCTCCACAGCCTCTGCAATGCGGTCGCTGCCGCAATCGTGCTGTTTTGTACTCATAACAGCCTGACCACCATGCGCAAGCACTTCATTATAAATGAGCGCGCTATCTGTTGCTACTAACACGCGATTGAAAAGACCCGTGGCCACAGTTGCCTCATAGGTGCGTATGATGACTGGTTTGCCACATAAATCCTGCATTAATTTTGCGGGAAATCTAGACGCCTCATAGCGGGCTGGAATGACGGCGATAATGTTTAAGGACATAATTAAAACTTAGAATTTTAAGACGGGTAAGCTGTTGTTTTGTTCGCTTTCGCGAAAGCGAAAACCGCAATCACCCTTTGTTTAAAAAAAATTTATACAGTTCACGCACCAAAAATAGTACTATAATCATTACAATACACGCCATAAGCGCCCATATCATAGCGAGAACCGTTAGCACACCGCTAAAATTAGCTTCGGCGGTGCTTGCCGGGGTATTACCTAACCCACCCGTGGTTGCTGCACTGCATGGCAAGCTGCGCGCGGTTTTAAAGGGCTACCAGCTAAACAACTGCAATACTAGCAAGAACTCAAGTGTACACTGGATTTAACTCACAAGCAACCGCCGCTGCCGCAGTACCCGCTATAGTTGCTAGAGGTACGGTAATGCTTTCCAGAAAACAATTCACTACGACCATGTAACAGTCACAGATCTCTAAAAGAGCGGCGTTTGTAAGAACGATTATGGCACTAAAGCTGCCTGCTCAAGGTCCGTATCGCTTCAGAAAAAGTACCCATATAACCCAGCAACACGCCATACTAATTAAGTGGCAACACCCTAAAACCGGCGCTTGCGAAAAGGCGGCCCGCTGAGCGGGTAAATGTAGCCATGGCAGCCGCGTATTATTGTTCTACAAAATAATCGTTAGTGAATCCTATAAGGTACAGGTTGCTTTTTGCACGTGTAACAGCGGTATAGAGCCATCTCAGGTAGTCCTTGCTAGGTCCGTCTGGCAAATAAGGTTGCTCCACTAGCACGTTTTCCCACTGCCCACCTTGTGACTTATGACAGGTAATGGCATAAGAAAACTTCACTTGCAAAGCGTTAAAGTAGGGGTTTTCCTTTATTTCCTTATATTGTTTCCACTTGGGCAGTTTCATATAATCTAGTCGTACTTCTTGATAGAGTTTGTTAGACTCTTCATAAGTTAGCGATGGAGCTTCAGAGGTTAGCGTGTCTAAAATAATGACCGTTTCAAAAGGTTTTGCTTTAGGGTAGTCTACCATGCGCACTTGCACATTTGCAAAGCGGAAACCATAAATTTCCTTAAAGTTAAAAATCTGTAAAATCTCAACAATATCGCCGTTTGCTATAAAGCCTGCATCGCTGGTAAGTTCTAGCCAGTGGTAATTATTTTTTACAACCATAAGGTAATCGCCAGCCGCCAGCTCGCTATCGCGCATAAGCAGTCTAGAACGTATTTGCTGGTTATAAAGATTTGCTCGTTTATTAGAACGCACGATTATAGCGGTGTCTTCATGACCATGCAGGTCATATGAGGAGTTTATAGCATCCATAATCTCATAACCGTCCACGAGCCTGTTAATATCTACAAACCCTTCTACGTCAAATTTAAAGTTGTACTCTTGGGCGTCTATTTTGTTTCGTATTTGGGTCGCATTTATTAAGATACCTGAATTTACCTCTTGCCGCTTTACCTCGTCCAGCTCTATGGTTGTGACCGTTTTAAGAAACCGTTGTTCCAGTAAATCAGGGTCTAGTGCCGGCGAGACGTCTAGTTTGACAGGCGGTAACTGTGCGGTATCGCCTATTATAAGGAGTTTACAGTTTACACCGCTATAAACGTATTCTATAAGATCGTCTAGCAGTGCACCTGTCCCGCCGAACATTTTATCGCCCGTGCTCACGTCTGGAATCATAGATGCCTCGTCTACTATAAAGAGTGCATTGCGGTGTTTGTTTGCTTTAAGGCTAAACTCCACGTTACCACCGTTGCCTTTAGGGTAATAAATCTCTCTGTGTATGGTTGCAGCTGGTTTATCGCTGTAATTACTAATCACTTTTGCTGCTCTACCGGTAGGAGCGAGCAGTACACAGCTCATTTTAGAACGCCACAAACTCTTTACAAGACTACCTATAATGGTGGTTTTACCAGTACCTGCATAGCCTTTTAGTAAAAAAATCTGGTCTTTTTCTTTAGATAATATAAAGGTTGCGAGTTTTTCTAGGGCTCTATCTTGCTCATTTGTAGGTGTAAAGGCAAAGTCTAGTTTGAGAATTTTGTAGTACTCTTGTGGGGTCATGTTTTTGTTGTAGAGAAATGGTGTATAAACTTAACTCAAATTTCACAGAGACCACTAGGTTGGGTCGATTTTTATTGTAGATTTGTTAGCTTTGAACGCTTAAAAAATAAACACCATTTTATGTTGACATCATTAATCATTTCGGTTGTCTTAGGCATTATTGCCATCGTACTAGTAGCCAAGTTTGCAAATAAATTATCTAGAAATGCAAATAGAATTATACAGGCGGTTCTTATCGCCTTTGTTATTTTCTTTTGCTATAAGTTATACGTGTCTATAGACGAGCCGCTAAAATTTGAAAATACGAAAGAAAAACGTTATTCACAAGTTGTAACACAGCTTGCACTTTTAAGAGACGCACAAGTAGCTCACAAAACCGTGACAGGCGTTTATACAAATGACATTAACAAACTTGCTGCATTTGTAGATACCGCAAAATTTGCACTCACCCAAAAAAGAGACATTCAGGTAGTAGATGTAGAGCGCAATAACCGTTTTGGTGTTTCGGGTTATATGAAAGAACAGACCATTATAGACACCTTAGGGTTTAGGTCTGTTAAAGACTCTTTATTTAAAAACATAGAGGTGCGCTCCTTATTAGATTACTCTTTTCCAAATGCCAAAGGAAAGATAAAATTAGAAACTTCGGTATATTATGATGACGATGCAGAGATAAGTACCTTTAAAGCAACCGCCTCTAAAAAAGATATTTTACATGGCCAACCTCCAAAACTTATAAAAGCAGAACTTAAAGTGCGTGCTGTAGAAGCTATAGACGGGCCTACTATTACGGTAGGTGACTTAGAACAAATAAGCACCGCTGGTAACTGGCCTAGAAAGTATGCTACATCCGAAAAAAATTAACATACAAGCACCCCATAAACTGTCCGTCCTGATTCATCAGGATGGACTTTGTTTTTATATCTACGACGGTAATGCGATTTGCGTACAACAAATCGAACGGTCTTTTAAGAATGCATTAAATCCAGTGGAGTTGCTCGATGAGATAGCAAGGTTGTATAGCGACGAGCCATCGCTGCAGCACGAGTTTAGCAGTTTCTCGCTAGTCTATCACCACGATATATTTACGATGGTTCCCGACGCGCTTTTTCAAGAAGATAAAGCACCCGACTATCTAAAATACAACACCCGTTTATTAAAAACAGATGTGGTAAGTATAGACGAGCCCATCGCCGTGCTAGATGCTCGCTGCGTTTATATCGCATATGCAAATATTAACAATTACTTCCATGACCGCTACGGCGCATTTGAATACAACCACTACGCGAGTAGCTTGCTTGCGGCATTGCGCGAGCGGTCTACAAGTGCGAGTGAAGAGGTCTTTATAGATATTAAAGAATCCTATTGCTACCTCACGTTGTTTAAAAAAGGCAAACTGCTGCTTCATAACATCTATCCTCAAGAGGCACCTGAGGATATTTTATATTATACCATGTTTGCTACCGCACATAACGGTTTCGACCCAGAAGTTATGGAAACCACGATTATACAACCCGTAAAAGACCAGGCAGTTTATGATCTCCTATTTACCTACGTGCGCAATGTAAGCCATGCAACAGACAGCGACACACTTATAAAAAATATACTATGCGCATAATATCTGGAAGTCACAAGGGAAGGCGCATTCAAGCACCCAAAAACCTACCCGTACGTCCCACGACTGACATGGCAAAAGAAGCCCTATTTAATATTTTAAGGTCTAAAATAGACATACCGCGGTCTGCGGTTTTAGAACTTTTTGCAGGTAGTGGTAACATGTCTTATGAGCTATTGAGCCGCGGTGCAGCAACCGTACACGCTGTAGACGTGCACCACGCTTGTATCGCTTTTATTAAAAAAACGGCGGCCATGCTCGATTTTAATATACACACCACAAAGTCAGATGTGTTTGAGTTTTTAAAGAAACACAGCGGTTCTTATGACCTAATTTTTGCAGATCCACCATATGCTTTTGACGAAACTGAGTTTTTGCAAATTCCTAATTATGTGTTTGAGAGAAACCTCTTAAATCCTGGTGGCATGCTCATTATAGAACACTCTAAACACACAGACTTAAGTGCCCATAGTCATTTTGACAATGCACGTAGGTATGGTGGAACGGTGTTTACGTTTTTCTTAATGCCCGACGAAGAAGAATAAAAAAGCAGGTCTGTAAGCCGGATTCTGTTACCGCGCGCAAACGCGGCACCTTATCATTTATCTAGAGTTATGGTTACCCATAACCTCAATCTGTCTACCCTTCAGAATCGCGCGAACCGCACTCAAGCTCTGATATACATGACATTGCACCGCATAGAGTTTACCTGGTTTCACTACAGCATTACCTGTACCTGCTTTCTGTTGCACTTGTCCTATTATGCTTTCGCGAAAGCGAACTCCTAAAAGTCGCTAACACTGCCACCTAATGACGGCCGTTAACCGTTATGCTGTCCTATGGTGTCCGGACTTTCCTCATGATCACAAAACGACCACGCGATAAGGCGACCTGCTGTTGCAAAACTAGCATTTTTATACGCTTGTTGTTAATAATTACTCATAATAATGCACATCTCTATAGAACCTTAAAATAGGGTTCGTGCTATCTTTGAACTATGGAACCATTTATAGTATCTGCCAGAAAATATCGCCCAGAAACCTTTGAAGATGTTGTGGGTCAAAGTGCCATTACTAAGACGCTAGAAAATGCGATACAACGTAATCATCTTGCTCAAGCACTGCTATTTACAGGCCCGAGAGGTGTGGGCAAAACTACCTGCGCCCGTATTCTTGCAAAAAAAATAAACCAGCAGTCTGGTGATTTTAATCCCGATGAAGATTTTGCGTTTAACATTTTTGAACTAGATGCCGCTTCTAATAACGGAGTTGACAATATACGAGCCATCGTAGATCAGGTGCGCATACCGCCGCAAGTAGGCTCGTTTAAAGTCTATATTATAGATGAGGTGCACATGCTTTCTAACCAAGCTTTTAATGCTTTTTTAAAAACCCTAGAGGAGCCGCCAGCGCATGCTATTTTTATACTTGCCACAACAGAAAAACATAAAATCATACCTACTATTTTGTCGCGTTGCCAGATTTTTGACTTTAAACGCATTACCGTAAGTGATATGCGCGACCATTTAAAAAAAATAGCCGTGCGTGAAGGTATAGACGCAGACGAGGAAGCCCTGCACATTATCGCCCAAAAGGCAGATGGTGCATTGCGGGACTCGCTCTCTATTTTTGACCGTGTTGTGAGTTTTTCAGGCAACAATTTAACCGTGCAAGCAGTTACTGAAAATTTAAATGTGCTCGATAGGGAAACCTATTTTAACATGACAGACCTGATACACGATAATAACATACCGCAACTACTCGTGGACTACGATGTTATCATGTCCAAAGGTTTTGAAGGGCAGCATTTTATAAATGGGCTCGCATCGCATTTTAGAGATCTTATGGTTTGTAAAGACCAGCGCACAATCGCACTACTAGAAGTGGGCGATATTAACAAGAAGAAATACCTCGACCAGTCGCAACGTACAGACCTTGCTTTTTTACAACGAGCCGTTACCATGGCAAACGATACAGACAACCAGTATCGAAACAGCCGCAACCCACGACTGCTCATAGAGATTTGCTTAATGCAACTCGCCTCCATCACTGCCGATGGAGAAAAAAAAAATGACCTAAACCATATTCTACCCGCAGTTTACTTTATTAATCACAACATACAAGAATCTAAGTTATTTAAAAACGGCAGCACGCGAGAGGTTGTAAAAGAATCAAGCCTGGTTACATCGCATAAACCTCTTGCAGTAACTACAACCCCAGTGCCTACCCTAGAAACCTTTGTGCCGCAACAAGAAAACCCTGTTGTAGAAGTGCGCAGTCAGGTTACCATCTCGCAAACACCTGAGATAGCGCAAATAGACCCCGATACTATCGCCGAAATAGAGGCCATAGAAAAAGAACTAGCTGCTACAAAAATGCCGCAACCTACCCTTATAGACGTGCCGCCGCTGCAAGTTGCCGACGATCAGGAACCGTATGAGCTACAAGATGATGAGGAAATAGAGTTGGCGTTTGATTTTGACTTAGACTTAGAGGAAATCACACCGCTACATACAGCTGCTGCCTCTACAGCAAAAGAAATACCTGCTGTCCCTATTTCTGAGCACAAGCCCTTAATTGCCCAAGAAACTGACCCGCCAGCAACAACTGGCGCAGAAACTATAGTTCAAGAAACTGTTACGGCAAACAATGATCTAGAAAGCAAGAAAAGAGCATTAAAGGAAAAGCTAAATAAACGAGTAAGTAAGTTTTCACTACAGGGCATAGAAGCAGCAAATAACCACCAAACACAAAATAAAGGCCCCGTAATTCATGCTAACGACCTCCCACAAGAGCCATTTACAACCCAAGAGGTCATAAATTTATGGAATGCTTATAAAGCGCAACTAATAGCAAATGGCTCTAATAACCTAGCAAGCTGTATGAACATAGATATTCCCGTACTAGAAGGAACCACAATAAAGCTGCGTTTTCCTAACCAATCTATGAAGGAAGAGTTAGAAAACTCAAAAGGCCAAATTTTAAATTACATAAGACAGCACGTAAACAATCACCTCATCGATCTAGAAATAGCTGTAGACCTGTCCGTACAAAAAAAATATGCGTATACAGATCAGGATAAATATGTTACCATGGTTGAGAAAAACCCAGCTATAGCTTTATTGCAGGAGCTTTTTGACTTAGATTTTTAAGCAGTGTTAATATGGTGTCTCGTCCTAAATAATCGATACAGATTATTATGGCATAAATTTACCACTTAAAGCTCAACGATGCTAGCATCGTTGAGCTTTTTTGATTTGTACTGTTTTCTTTTGAGTTTATTTTGTTTG
>Ga0136559_1000289_pt1 | contig 17578 bp, 19 predicted proteins | sample AntRauMeHopE1496_FD_104633 | JGI IMG/M metagenome (GOLD analysis project Ga0136559, IMG submission 104633) | Saline lake microbial communities from Rauer Islands, Antarctica - Metagenome Hop E1 #496 | ecosystem: Environmental > Aquatic > Non-marine Saline and Alkaline > Saline | place... | reverse complement strand
GCAAGACTTGGGCACCAAATATAGCAGCACTGAGGTAGTCGTTATAATCAATGATATCGGTTGGCTCTATTTCATTTTTGTTGTTTATTTTCCAAATCCCTAATTCTTGTGTTACTACTAAAGACTCCTTCTCATATTCCAAAACAGCAAAAGCACCATATTCTTTAAAAGGTTCAGAACCTTTCAATTTTTCCCATTGTTGATTTTTGTAAATCATTAGTCCAAATCCTCGCATTCTAGCCAAGAGCTGATCTTTCCATAAAAATGCAGTATGAATAGTGGAAGGCATTTCTATCGCCTTTAATAAAGTGCCGTCAAATTCGAAAACTTGTTCTTGCGCATGAAAATAGATGCGATTAGAGGTTTCTATTATTGACCAAACATCCGTGAATTCATTAACTGAATCATTGAAATCATCAACTAGAGATGCGTAGACCAATTGACCAATACTATCCGATTTTAGCATTCCGAAATCGCCCACTGTTCCCACGTAAATCGTTCCGTCTGAAGCTGTAAGTAAAGAGCGTACAGGCTTGGTGTTTATTATTGGAATGGACCTCCATGACGTGCCATCGAACTCTAGAACATTCCCAACATTTCCGGCATAAATAAGTCCTTCTTTCGATTGTGTGATAGCAAAATTCTCTGGAGCGAAACCTCGTCCATATTGCATTGAGCCGAAGTTCTTTATTGGCGGGAAAAAAGTTTGTGCATGAAGGTTGGCGCCAAATAAAATGGTAGTGGCAGCAAAAAACGAGAGTACTAAATACTTAAAGCGCATCATGTTGCAAAATAAGTAATTATATCAACTAGTTAGATATGTAAGTATATATTTTTTGTTTATCTTATTGTTGAACTAAGGAAATGAAACTCCTTTAAAATCAATAATCCTGTTAATTTTGTTACAAAATTGAATCATGGAAAAAGAATTTACATTAGGAGAGGCCTTGGCTTCGGTAGAAGAGTTTCACACCGCATTTGGAATTGATAACAATTATTTACCAACCTCCGATTTACCAGCTGAGGTAAATCAATTGCGTTATAAGCTTATGCGGGAAGAAAATGAAGAGTATTTAGAAGCAGCTTCCGCGAATGATATAGTTGAAATTGCAGATGCTTTAGGCGATCAGTTATATATTTTGTGTGGAACGATTTTAAAACATGGTCTGCAAGACAAAATAGCTGAAGTGTTCCGTGAAATACAGCGTTCTAACATGAGTAAATTAGGTGCGGATGGTAATCCTATTTATCGTGAAGACGGCAAAGTGTTGAAGGGTGAAAATTATTTTCGCCCCAATATTAAAGCTATTTTAGACAAGTAGTGAAGAAATTTAATGTGCGCGTCTATGGGTTGCTTGTGAACTCAGAGGGACAAGTTTTAGTGTCAGATGAAAACCGTTTTGGAAAACAATTCACAAAGTTTCCTGGTGGTGGATTAGAGTGGGGAGAAGGTCTTGTCCAGGCTTTACAGCGTGAATTTCAAGAAGAAATTGATATTGCTGTTGAAGTAGACGAACTTTTTTATTTAACAGACCATTTTCAAGTTTCTTACTTCGAGCCTAACGATCAAATTATTAGTATTTATTATTATGTAAGTTATCCCAACTGGCGAGAGATCCCAGTGGTTTCCGTCCCGTTTCAATTCAATGGAAAACAAGAAGTACACAGGTGGCTTTCTTTGAAAGATCTAGATGTAAATGATTTCCAATTTCCCATGGATAAAATCGTTGTAGAACGTTTGAAAAAGTAAATTATACTTGTTGGATAGAACAAATGAATTGAATCAACTGTTTTACAAATAAAACTATGTTCGGAATCTTTAAGAAAAAATCGCCTTTAGAAAAATTACAAGAAAAACATGCAAAATTACTTCAAGAAGCGTTTGCGTTATCCAAGACTAACCGTACGGCAAGTGATGCGAAAGTAGCAGAAGCTGAGTTGGTGCAGAAAGAGATGGAAGCTCACAGGTCGTAATATTCGTTGAGGTTAAATGGGGTAGAGTAGATGAGTGGGTTGTTGTTTTCCGTAAATGACAAAATATTCTTTGTGCTCGTTTTCCTCATATTATTTCTAAATTCCCAGCGTTTCTTTGACGCTAATACACAACAATTTCTTATATTAGCGCCACAATAACACTTACAAAAAACCAAGTTAAATTATGGCCTTTGATATTGAAATGATTAAAGCTGTTTATGAGCGATACCCTGAGCGTATCGCTGCAGCACGTAAGGTAGTGAATAGACCATTAACCTTATCGGAGAAGATTTTATATACTCACTTATGGGAAGGACCGGCAACGGAATCGTTCGAAAGAGGAAATTCTTATGTGGATTTTGCTCCTGATAGAGTAGCTATGCAAGATGCAACGGCTCAAATGGCCTTGTTGCAGTTCATGCAGGCAGGTAAAGATAAGGTAGCTGTTCCTTCAACGGCACATGCGGATCATTTAATTTTGGCAAAGCTAGGTGCTGATAAAGATTTACAAGACTCTTTAAATAAAAACAATGAAGTTTTCAATTTCTTGTCTTCCGTTTGTAATAAGTATGGAATAGGTTTTTGGAAACCAGGCGCTGGAATTATTCACCAAGTAGTACTAGAGAACTATGCTTTCCCTGGTGGAATGATGATAGGTACTGATTCACACACTGTAAATGCAGGTGGATTAGGAATGGTTGCTGTTGGAGTTGGTGGTGCTGATGCGGTTGACGTGATGGCAGGAATGGCTTGGGAATTAAAATTTCCAAAACTAATCGGTGTGAAACTTACAGGTAAATTGAACGGTTGGACAGCTCCTAAAGATGTGATCTTAAAAGTAGCAGGTATCCTTACTGTAAAAGGGGGTACTGGTGCAATTGTTGAATACTTTGGAGAGGGAGCAACTTCTATGTCGTGTACTGGTAAAGGTACGATTTGTAACATGGGTGCAGAAATTGGCGCTACGACTTCTACTTTTGGGTATGACGAATCTATGCGTCGCTATTTGCGCGCTACGGATAGGGAAGATGTTGTAGCATTAGCAGACACCGTAGCAGAACATTTAACTGGTGATGATGAAGTGTACGCAGAACCAGAAAAGTATTTTGATCAAGTAATTGAAATTAATTTAGATGAATTAATGCCTCATATTAATGGTCCTTTTACACCAGATTTAGCAACGCCTATTAATGAAATGAAGGCGGCTGTTCAAAAAGGTGGATGGCCAGGGAAAATTGAATGGGGACTAATAGGTTCTTGTACCAACTCTTCTTACGAAGATTTAAGTCGAGCAGCTTCCATAGCTAAACAGGCAGTTGAAAAAGGACTTGTTACAAAAGCTGAATTCGGTATTAATCCTGGATCAGAACAAGTGCGTTTTACTGCTGAAAGAGATGGGATTATTCAAGTGTTTGAAGACTTAAAAGCTACTATTTTCACGAATGCATGTGGACCATGTATTGGTCAGTGGGATAGAGCTGGAGCAGATAAACAAGAAAAGAATACGATTATTCATTCGTTTAATAGAAACTTTTCCAAACGAGCGGATGGTAACCCAAATACACACGCGTTTGTCGCTTCTCCAGAGATTGTAGCAGCTATGGCGATAGCAGGTGATTTATCGTTTAACCCGCTTACAGATACTTTATTAAATAATAAAGGGGAGCAGGTTAAGTTAGATCCACCTTACGGGGATGAATTGCCAGCGAATGGATTTGATGTGGCTGATAACGGTTTCCAAGCTCCTGCAGAGGACGGTAGTTCTGTTAACGTTTCTGTTAATCCAGAATCAGATCGTTTGCAACTATTAACACCTTTTGCACCTTGGGATGGAAAAAATATTACAGGAGCTAAATTGCTAATAAAAGCATTTGGAAAATGTACTACTGATCATATCTCAATGGCGGGTCCTTGGTTAAGATACCGTGGTCACCTTGATAATATTTCCAATAATATGTTGATTGGTGCAGTAAATGCATATAATCAACAGACCAATACTGTAAAGAATCAATTGACTGGTGCTTATGGTGAAGTTCCTGCAACGGCTAGAGCTTATAAAGCTGCTGGGATTCCTCCTGTTGTGGTTGGTGATCATAATTATGGGGAAGGTTCTTCTCGAGAACATGCAGCAATGGAACCACGCCATTTAGGAGTGATCGCTGTAATTGTAAAGTCTTTTGCTCGTATCCATGAAACGAACTTGAAAAAGCAAGGAATGCTCGGTTTGACTTTTGCTACTGAAGCTGATTATGATTTAGTTCAGGAAAATGACGCGATTAGCTTCTTGGACTTAGATCAGTTTGCTCCTGGTAAACAGTTAACTATTGAATTAGCACATGATGATGGATCGAAAGATGTCGTGAAGTTAAATCATACGTACAACGCACAACAAGTGGATTGGTTTAGAGCTGGATCAGCACTAAACTTGATTGCTGCAAGTGCTAAGCAATAAATGATTGGTGATTATATATGAAAGGGGTCTTAGGACCCCTTTTTTTATGCGAATAATTCGCGTGTGAAATAATGATTTTTAACTCGTATTTTAGACGCAGTAAATCTGAAGTTGATCAGTTCTTTGCCCCAGCAAAAATAGGACTGCGTAAGATGCAGTAATCGTAAAGGGACAAAAAATAAAAAAAGAGGTCTATAAATTATTTCAAACCAAAATGTTTCTCCGCTTTTTCTGCAATTTGACCACCAATAGCTAATGACGCTGTAGCTGCTGGTGATGGAGCATTGAGGACGTGAATAGAGTTTCCTTTAAACTCAATGCGGAAATCGTCTCGAGTATCACCATCTAGCCCTAGAAGCAGTGCACGCACACCAGAACGACCAGGTTTGATGTCCTCCATTGTTAACGAAGGGATCATTCCTTGTAATGTTTTTAAAAACAGTTTTTTAGAAAACGCTCTGCGGTATTCATTGATTCCATATTTTGCATTTCCAAAAAATAGCTTCCAGGTTCCTTTGTAACTTAGTGCGTCGAAAGTATCTTTAAAGCTGAAGTCAGTTTTTCCGTAGCCTTCTCTTTTGAAGGTAAACACCGCATTTGGTCCACATTCGATTTCGCCATCAGTCATGCGCGTAAAATGTACACCTAAAAATGGGAAATCAGGATTCGGAACTGGATAAATCAGGTTTTTAACTTTATACTTCGCTTGTTCAGTTAACTCGTAATAATCACCTCTAAAACCAACCACTTTCTCTTTTAATTGTACACCATCTTTTCGCGCTAAACGATCTGCTTGAAGTCCTGCACAAAATATGAGGTGTTTGGCTTCAAATTTTTGAGTAGAGCAAACTACTGTACTTTTGTCAGTCGATTTTTCAATAGCTATTACTTCTTCTCCCAAAACAGTTTTAGAATGTTGATTTAAACCTAAGGCGTTCGCAATCATCTTTTCTGTAGCGTCGCGATAGTCAATAATCCCTGTTACAGGCACCCATATTCCAGCTACTCCTTCGACATGTGGTTCATGTTCTTTGATTTGCTGAGCGGTTATTTTTTCAATTCCTTCAATCCCGTTTTCTATTCCCGTATTAAATATTTTATCCATATACGGCAGTTCGGCTTCTTTGGTAGCGACCACTACTTTTCCACACACATCATGCGGAACCTTGTTGTCTTTCGCAAATTGAACAAGTTCATGCCTACCTTTGACACAGTTTTCTGCTTTTAAAGAACCCGGCGTATAGTACAAGCCAGAATGAATAACACCTGAGTTGTGACCAGTTTGGTGGTCGGCAAACATTTTTTCTTTTTCAATAAGGATAATGTTTAAATTAGGATTTCGTTTTTGCAGTTTGTAAAAAGTTGCTGCTCCAACTATTCCACCTCCAATAATAGCAATATCGTATATCATTTCGACTATTTTATATCTGGCAACAAAATTAGCAATTGTTAGTTTGTTTGGTCTAAAAAAGCGAAAAGAAATAACGGTTCAAATTCATGCTAGACAAAGTCGTTTTATATTCAGACTTGATTGGAAAACTAAAAATCTACTAAAAGGGCATTCGCTATTATTGATAGAATTCTGTATTATTAAGGGAAACCACTAAATTTGTACTATGAGTGATTTGAAAAATGAAATTGTTGTCCATCTGCTATCTCTTCAACGGGATCGAATAAAAGAATTGATTCAATATCAAAATGATTTATCCGACTCTCTTCAATCAGAGTCGAAAAGCACTGCTGGTGACAAGCACGATACTAGTCGCGCAATGATTCATTTAGAACAAGAGAAATTACAGCATCAAACAAAAGAGCTGAATCATCAATATCAGCGGTTAAGAGAAATTAGTTCTTTAAATGAGTTGCATGCTGTCTCTTTTGGTGCATTGGTAGAAACAGAAACAGATATATTCCTTCTTGGTGCAAGTTTAGGAAAACAAATCATTGAAGGAAGAATTATATACTGTATTGGAATGGAAGCGCCTATTTCGCAGTCTATGCTTGGTAAAATAGTAGGGGGTGAGTTGTTTTTTAACGGGAAAATAACCGAAATAAAATCAATTTCTTAAGTGAGTGGCTCTCCTTTTTTCATTTTATGATATGATCGAGAAAGGTAGGCCAATAAAATACGCATGTGATCAAATGATTCCTCTGTTTCTGAAGAAATATCTTGCTTTTTAAGCCGCAGGAGTAGCTTCATGTAGAGCGCTTGAAAGGCAACTTCCAAATCATGAATTTGTCCTAAATTACTCTTTTGACGAAATTCGCTAATGTGTGCTTTGGCAGTTTCGTATAATGTCTTGTACTTTTCGTCTTTCACAACTCCAAGCAAGGTGTCATGCAAGTAAACCAGCTCCATGAAAACTTCAGTAATTCGATGAAGGTGACCTTTCTTTTCAATTCCACGTTGCTGCATTTCACGAATAATTTCTTCGTACCAGCGCGTTGCTTCATTATAAAACGCTTCACTTTTAGCTTGAGGTTGAATAATCGTTTTCTGTACAACCGCAATATCAAAATTACACGCTCTTAACAGATCTTCCAGCTGGTAAATATATAAAATGTACTCAGCAATATTATTTTTCTCTTTGTCGGCGGCTATAAACATTGATTGGTTTAGATTTGAAGCTTATTGGTTGTCGGAAACTTCAGTTTCTTCCGCGTCTTCTTCTGAACCTCCCATCAATTCATCTTCTCGTTTATTGAGAAAGTTGATAAACTGTTGGGTCACATCCATGGCGTCAGATATGTAATTTATTTGACCACCTTTTTGGTAGAAAAACAATAAATCAATTCCTCTTTCTTGAGCAAATTCACGCCCAGCTGCAGAGATTTTATTCATGAGGACGTTGGTGTATTCCATGGACTCTTGTTGCAATTCCCCTCCACGTTGACGCTCATAATTGGCGATTGCTTCTTGTTTAGCAACTGCCTCTCGTTGTAATTCATCCAGTTGCATACCCGTAATCTCATTCGCTTCCATTTTGCGACGAACATTATCTTCAAATTTCTGGTAGCTCTCATATTTACCACGAAGAGAAATTTCAAATGCTTTTTCTTGCGATTTTAAAATAGAATCAATTTCTCGGTAAAAGTTAAACCCTTTAGAAATAGAGTCTTGGATATAATAAGCAATTACAGTACCCGTTAGACTGTCATTCGACATTGATTTTGAAATGGTCACCGTATCATCTCCGCTTTCTGCAGTTTCAACAGCAGGGGCGTTGTTACAACTAGTAACCGCAATCGTTAAACCTACTGCAACAGCAAAAATGGGATATTTAAATTTAGTCAGCATAATATAATTGGTTTTCATTATTAGTTTTGAGGAACATTCTTATTACGGAATGACTTGTCCCAATCCGAACGCATTTCAACGAAACGTTTAAGGCAATTAGTAAGAAATTCTTCCGTAATCATATTTTTTATATCTTCCAGTCCCATCACATCAATTTCGCCAATTTTAAAACTCTGTTCGAATTGACCCAATTCAATTTTTACTATGTATTTTGAGTTATAGCTAAAAATTTGAATTTTAAAACGGGGGTGTGAAATTTCTTCAATTACTCTCATGTTGCAAATTTGCCAAAAAATCTTTGATTCAAAGAGAAAAATCACCATTTAATTGCTTTATTTGATAAAAATGGTTTTTTGGATTCAAAATGTATGTTGTGTACCTCTCGAACTGGTCATAATTTGAATGCGAGAGGTTTCATTGAGAATAACTAACAAGATGCATCATGCTAGATCATAGATTTATTGAAAAATTAAAACACCAATGTACACGAGACCTTTATTGGATTCTAGCATCTGAATATCCGTTAAATCCTGCATGTGCGCAATTGCGTTTGTTTCCTGAGAAAATTTTGAGAGATATACTAGAAGAACACATGGATTTCTTGTTAGAATTAGATAAAAATCCGGATCATTTTATAAACTTTCTCACTGTGAAACCGACGAGACGTTTGGGCGTTTATGCCGAACGATTAGTAGCCTATTTTTTTGAGCAATCACCTATAATTGAATTAATCACGCACAGTTTTCAAGTCATTCGAGACGGACAGACTAAAGGTGAAATTGACTTTATTATTGATTGGAAAGGTGAATTATACCATTTAGAATTAGCGGTGAAATTTTACTTGGGTACAGATGATTTCAATCAGCAGAAAAACTGGATCGGTCCATCTGGAAAAGATAACCTCGCTTTAAAATTAGACAAGGTTTTTACACGTCAACTGCCGTTAATCAACGAATCAGAAATTCAAGAATTAATAAAAGGAAGGGTAGTGCATTCTTATTTGTTTTTAAAAGGAAAGTTCTTTTGTAATGATCCACTGGTGAATTCGCCAGAATGGCTAAATCCTAAGCCTATTCGTGGTGCGTATTTCCGAATTGAGGATGCCGCAACTGTGCTCACAAGTCCCATTCACTATCAATTAATTCGGCCGAGCTGGTTAGCTGATATCGCATTATTCAATAGCGCCAACCTAACCTTAATCAACCAAGAGCAAATTAAGGAGCAAATTCTAGAATTCGGAGGGATTCATTTAGTTCAACAGGAGAATCCAGTAAAAACGTCGTTTATAGTATTGAACAACTGGCCTGCTATTAAATAGCCATTAACTGTTGCGGTTGCGTGTCAACAATAGCAAAAGGCACATTCACCATACAGGCATAGTCATTTCCAACTTCTCTCATATCGATATCACTATCTTGACAACGCCATTCCACAGAGATGTGAAAATGGGCATCGTGCATTTCTGCCATTTTGTATAATAAATATAGAATTCGTTTGGAAGATGAAATATTGAAGTATTCTAAATCAAAGATAAAGTTCGTCTCTGCTGCTGGTTGCACAGCATACGCGTAAAACCATTTCAATATGGGTTCCCAAAAAGTTTCAGAATCTTGAGGAATAGACCTTCCTTGAATCAACATTATACCCGTTTGAGCGTCAAAGTCGATTAAAGGAGTTTTAACTGTAGCAGTAACAACTAATTTTTCCATTATAAATACTGGTTTGAAATCACAATATCGGAAAAAATGTTAAATCATGGTGCTAATATCTGTAGATAATCATGATTCTTCGATAAATGCACTTATTTTATCGATGAATCAGCGTGATATTCGAATAAGCCATGTATAGCGGAGGGTTGAATTTGTTTTATGGCAATCGAATACTCAGCCAATACTTCTGTAAGTTCTTTTTGAAAGTAAAAGGCGATACTTCCAATAAATGAAATTTCCTGGACAGCTGCCAAGTCTTTAAGTGCAGTAGCGTGAAAATCATGAAAAGATTCCTTGATAAGAGAAAGAATGAGCGGATTATTTTTGTGTGCATGAATTATTCTTGTTAGTCCCGCCACGTTCTTTCTACCTTCGCTGTCATAAACTTTAGATAATATTTGGTTTTTCCCACCAAAATAGCTTTCTAGGTCTAACTTAATATTTTCGGCTAATCGTTCTTGGTAATAGAGAATTAATAACCTTTTACCTAAATCGAAACCACTTCCTTCGTCGCCTAAAAGGTAACCAAGTCCCGAAGTAAAACGTACTACTTTCTTTCCATCATATTCAGCAGCTATAGCACCTGTTCCTAGAATCGCAGTATATCCAGCATTGTTCCTTAAAGAAGCTATGCATGCACCTTCTAAATCTGTTCGGATCACAATGTGGTGCAAGTGAAATTGAGCAAAAAAACGCACTAATAATGGTTTATTGTTCTCACTACAGCCTGCTCCGTAAAAGTATAGCTTTGTTTCAGGGACAATATCAAGCTCTTCTAGTAATAATTTTAACGAAGTTGTTTTTTCAGGAGTAATTTCTTGTGGATGCAGTCCAACCGTTTCCACCGTATTAATTAACCCATCGGTTAAACTACCAAATGCCCATGTAGATTTAGTACCGCCCGATTCTATTACAATGAAATCAATCATTAATACCAATCAAAACGGTAACTCAAGTTAGCAAAAAAAGATATCGATGACACTTCGTTTTGGGAATACCCAATAGGATCAAGAAGTGCTAGAACGTACTCTATTCCTAAATCAAAAGTAATAGCCCCACGAATTGGGAGTTGATACTTAACTCCAACATTTACTCCAAAGCCAATTAACACAGCTGTTGAACCAACAGGAGCAAAAGGAGCCTGATAAGCCGATTCATCAAAATCACTATAACTCTCACTGTAACGTCCAAAAATTCCTCGACCATGCGTGGTGAAGTAGGGGGCGATACCAGCATCATACGTATTTAGAAAATAAGTCCTATTTCCTCCGTCAACCGAGAAAAAAGATGATTTACTTACCCTATCTACTTCTAATTGTTGCGGAGAAGTAGCAAATTCAAAAGCGGTAACATTTGTCACGTCAGTAAATCTATTTGGAAACATAAACGAAACACGCCCATAAAAAGTATTCGTTTCTGAGTTCGGAATCTCAACAAAAGCCTGAATTCCCTGCCAAGTAAAGTCAGAATTGAAGGATTGGTAAAAGGCATATCCACCTCCGGCACTGTATTGACTGTGACTAGAAAGCTGCAAGCCAATTATAAACAGAATTAGTAGTTTAATCTTTTTCATATTCTTTCCATTTGGGGTGAGTCAGTAATATTTTATCAAAAATAGTGCAATTTATTGAATGTGCTCCTTTTAAGTAGCCTGTAGACATTAAAAATTCTTCAATTATTAGTTTACCTGTAAATTTAAATCTTTTTTTGAATAGTTGAGTCCATTGTTCTAGTGTCTGTTTACCTTGCATATCCAGCCAATTTTGAAAAGAACCAAATTCGCTTTGAAGTTCTTCTATTTGTTGCGCATTATAAATAGCTGCGCGTATTTTTAGTTGGTTGCGAATAATCCCAGCATCTTGCATCAACTCATTGTACTTGGCCTCATCGTATTGAGCCACCTTGTTTATGTCATAATTATCGTAAGCCCGACGAAAGTTATCTTGTTTCAAAAGTATAGTATTCCAACTCAATCCAGCTTGATTCATTTCTAGGACAAGTCTACCAAACAACTCATTGTCATTTTGAATAGGGAATCCATACATGTCATCATGATATTTTTTGTGATGATTGGACTCCTCCAAATCTTTTGTAAATTCGCAATATGTACTCATATAGTATCTTAAACGAAAATAACGATATTTTTGTTGTAACGAACATCAAAGAATGGCAAATATTTTTGAATTTAATGGATTTAAACCCGTAATTAAGGAAAGTAGTTTTATTCATCCTAATGCTACTGTTACGGGAAACGTAATTATTGGGGAAGATGTGTATGTAGGTCCTGGAGCTGCCATTCGAGGAGATTGGGGTAAAGTAATTATTGAGGACGGGTGCAATGTGCAAGAAAATTGTACAATCCACATGTTTCCCGGTACGACAGTCCTATTAAAAAAAGGTGCACATATCGGTCATGGCGCGATTATTCATGGAGGTACAATAGGGGAGAACTGTTTAGTTGGGATGAATTCAGTAATAATGGATGACGTAGTGATCGGAGATGAATGTATAATTGGTGCTTTATGTTTTGTCCCCGGAAAAATGAAAATCCCCTCCCGCAGCGTAGTCGTTGGAAATCCAGCTAAAGTGGTGAAGGAAGTTTCAAAGGAGATGATCAGCTGGAAAACAAAGGGTACAGCTCTTTATCAAGCCTTACCCAAAGAGTGTAAAGAAACACTAAAGCCTTGTGAACCATTAAGAGAAATCGAAACTGATCGTCCAAAGCAGGAAGCAATGTACGCTACGTGGAACTCGATTAAAAGTAAATAAATTAGGTTTAAAGAGTTAGCGCTTCGCGCGCCAAAGGTTGCAGGTTACAAGTTGTACGATCCTGTAACCTGCAACAAACAACTATCTAGTAATATATTAATCGTCTTACTTTAGCTATGTATTTGGCTAGACGAATTACTTGTTTCGTATATCCATATTCATTATCATACCAAGTGTAAAGCACTACATTTTTTCCATCTTTAGAAACAATTGTTGCTGGCGAATCGTAAACACTACAGCACGTATTGCCAATAATATCACTAGAAACGAGCTCTTCGTCAATGGAGTAGAATATTTGATTCACCAGACTTCCGTTTAGTGCAGCAAATCTTATTTTCTCATTTATTTCCGCCATAGTCGTCCCTTTTTTCAAAGAAAGTGATAATATCGCTAAAGATCCATTTGGGGTAGGTACACGAACAGCATTGGCTGTAAGTTTATCCTCTAAGTCAGGAATTACTTTAGTTACTGCCTTGCCTGCTCCTGTAGAAGTAATTACCATATTGATAGCTGCAGAACGACCTCTTCTTGGTTTGTCGTGCATATTATCTAATAAATTTTGGTCATTCGTATACGCATGCACTGTTTCGATATGCCCTTTATCAATTCCAAATTCATCGTTTACAACTTTAAGGATTGGAGAAATTGCATTCGTTGTGCACGAGGCAGCAGAGAAAATTGTTTCATTCTCAATATCTAACGTCCCTTGGTTGATGCCATAAACAATATTTGGAATTTCTTTACCGGGTGCAGTGAGTACTACTTTTGATGTTCCTTTTGATTTTAAATGTCTTCCTAAGGCTTCTCGGTTGGTAAAAACCCCAGTATTATCTATAATCATTGCATTATCGATATTGAAAGAGGTGTAATCAATATCTTCGGGATTTTTAGCTTCAATCATATGAATCGTCTGCCCGTTAATTGTCATAGTTTTTTTATCCGTGTCAACCACAACAGTTCCATCAAAAGCGCCATGAACAGAGTCATTTCTGAATAAAGCTGCTCGCTTTTCAACAGTCGCAGGGGAGGAGTCACGTGTAACGATAGCACGAAGTCTTAATTGCTGACCTTTTCCAGCTTGTTTGATAAGTTCGCGTGCCGCCAACCGACCGATACGACCAAATCCATACAATACGACATCCCTTGGTTCTGGTTTGAAACGATCTGCACCAATAAAATCGGCTAATTTATTTTTAAGGAAATCGACAGCAGTAGCGAAGTTTTCTTTTTCTTCTAAGTATTCAAAAGCCAATTTTCCAATGTCTAATTTTGATGGAGCTAAGTCAATCGTTAACATAGCCTCAGCTAAAGAAGAGGTGGTGTACACATCAACAGGTTTATGGACAACGGTTAAAGCATATTCATGAAGATTTAAAATCTCTGATACCGATAAGTTAACCAAATGGTTGCGAAACAAAACAAGTTCGACTCCTTGGTCATATAGAAGTTGTCCAGTTTTACTGGCTAATTTTACTGCCGCACGTTCTCTTTTTACGTGAGCATCAAGTTGCTGTTCATAATCAATTTCAGCTTCCATGTATAGTTGGTTTTTATTTGTTTTTCAGTTAATTGAAATAAAAAAGGCTGCTCACAAATGAGCAGCCCAAAATATATTAGCCTAAATAAGCCTTTAACAACTTATTTCGTGAAGTGTGCCTTAGTCGACGTATTGCCTTCTCTTTAATTTGGCGCACGCGCTCACGTGTTAAATTAAACTTAGAGCCTATTTCCTCAAGGGTTAATCCATGATTCATTCCTATTCCGAAGAATAAGCGAATAATCTCCCTTTCTTTATCGGTTAATGTAGAAAGTGAACGTTCGATTTCTTTTTGAAGCGATTCAGCTAATAAAGCTGTATCTGCCTTCGGAGAATCGTTGTTTGCCATTACATCCATTAATGTTCCGCCATCTTCTGAAGTAGATAATGGAGCATCCATAGAAACGTGACGACCAGAAACGTTTAGACTTTCTTTTATTTTTTCTTCTGGAACTTCTAACGCTTCAGCTAGTTCTTCCGCACTAGGAGGACGCTCGAATTCTTGTTCTAGTCTAGAAAATGCTTTATTAATTTTATTCAATGACCCAACTTGGTTAAGTGGTAATCGAACAATACGCGCTTGCTCTGCTAATGCTTGAAGAATGGATTGTCGAATCCACCATACAGCATAAGAAATGAACTTAAAACCTCTCGTTTCATCAAATTTCTGTGCAGCTTTTATCAAACCAAGGTTACCTTCATTAATTAAGTCGGGAAGTGTAAGTCCTTGATTCTGATATTGTTTTGCTACCGAAACAACGAATCTTAAGTTGGCACGCGTTAATTTCTCTAGGGCGAGTTGGTCTCCTTTCTTGATGCGACGGGCTAATTCTACCTCTTCTTCGGCAGTAATCAACTCCTCTTTACCAATATCTTGAAGATATTTATCAAGTGATTGACTTTCTCTGTTTGTGATTGATTTTGTTATTTTTAACTGTCTCATGCTATTTTTTCCTCCAAAAATTACAACGTAAAAGAGGTGCAAATTTACGTCAGATTTATCATTCTACCAAAAATATTTATTAACCGAATGAAAATGAATTCAAAATTCGGTATTAATATTCTATAATTATTAAGTTATCAAATTGTTAAAGCCCAAAGCCAACATAATCTTTTCTTCCGCTCTCTGTTAATATTTCTAACAATATCCCTCTGTTTTGAGTGGAGTTAAGCGCAGCGGTAAGTTGCTCAACGCTCATAACCTTTTCATTATTCACTTTAGTGACGATCATCCCTTTTTCAAGTCCTAATGATTTGAGTTTGCCAGTAGTGATATCAGCTATCTTCACTCCATGTTCTAAACTCAACTCTTTTAACTCTTCTTTCGTCAGTGCTCTAAATTTAGCTCCTAATGCTGAATAACGTTCAACTTCTTCTTTTGTTTTAAGATCAGTATTTCCATCTTGGTTTTTTAACACTATTTCTTTGTTCAAAATGTCGTTATCTCTTCGAAGGGTAACTGTAATTTTATCTCCTGGTCTGCGTTTGCCTATTTCTTCTTGCAACTCTGCTGGAGTATTCACATTTTTACTACCAATTTTAATGATTACATCGCCTTCTTTTACTTTAGCCGAGGAAGCTCCTGAGCCCTCTGTTACTCCTGCAATGTAGACACCTTTTGTGTCAGGAAACCCCTTTTCATCCATTAATTGCTGGTTTACTTGAGCTATTTGTACACCCAGAAATGCACGTTGAACCATTCCGAAATCAATAATGTCATAGGCTACTTTTTTTACTAGAATAGAAGGGATAGCAAAGGAATAGCCTGAATAACTGCCTGTCTGAGAAGCAATCGCTGTATTGATTCCTATCAACTCTCCACGCGTGTTCACCAATGCACCTCCGGAGTTACCTGGATTGACGGCAGCATCTGTTTGGATAAATGATTCAATGGGTATGACACTTCTGTCTTGATTTCCGATAATATTAATATTTCGGGCTTTGGCCGATACGATTCCTGCCGTTACAGTTGACGTTAAGTTGAAAGGATTCCCAACAGCTAATACCCATTCTCCGACATTAATTGCATCACTATTTCCGAATTGAATTTGTGCTAAGTCTGCTGCCTCAATTTTTAGGACTGCCAAATCTGTAGATGGGTCAGCACCAACAATAACTGCTTTATAGGTCGAGTTATCACTTAATGTAATTTCTATTTCATTGGCATCCGCAATCACATGATTATTGGTGACAATATAGCCGTCCTCAGAAATAATTACGCCAGAACCGGAACCTTGTCCATATTGCTGCTGTTCTCGTCCTCCTGCTCCAGGTCCATAGAAGAACTCGTAAAATGGATCGCGCTGAATGGTTGTGCGAACAACTTTGGTTGTTACGTGAACTACGGAGTTTAATGTTTTATTACTAGCCGCTACAAAATCGGTAGGTGTAGCAGATGGTGCTCCAGTATAATTCACCTGGTGCAGTGGGAAATGACTTGTTGGATGAGCTTCCTCCAAATTAGTTTCATTGGATGAAGAATTGTTAACTGCCAGAAAAATAGAGAACGGCACAAGACCTCCTAAAAGTCCATACGCAATTGGTTTAAAAGTATTTTTCATTGTTTTATTATTTTTTAAAAAATCCGATATCAATTATAACGAATGAACTCAGAAAAGATAACATAATCGCTGTTAAAGATTGTTAAGCTTAATTTTCGTTTAACCTGACCTTTTTTATTAATTTTGCACCTGATTTATAAAGCAAATGAAATCTGGCGTACTGTATTTTTTTCTATTAGTCATAGGTATTATGATTGGGGTGGGCGGAATGTATTTATTCAACCGCGATAATCCTAGTGACGCGTCTTTCTCCGATGATCAAACCGCAGCCATTGATAAGCTTGAAATCGAAAAGAATAAAACAAAGAAAAAAGTTCCCAAAAAGATAACTCAGCCCACATCATCAGTTGAAACAAAAGAAGATACGCTCGTGGTATTAGATAGTCTTGAATTAGATACGTTGATTATCCGCGACACACTTAGTTACCTAGAAGGAGAAGAAGAATATCTTGACATAGTTTCAGAACGGTTAATCGCGAAAAGAAGCATTACCATTCAAGTAATACAGCCAGATAGTTTGGATGCCTCCGAGATGTTAAACTTGAAAGCAGATAGCTACTCTAAAAGCGTTGTTGTCGAATTTTGGGAATCTCCCTTAGATTTAATTGGGTATGAGTTAAATCGTTCCCGCTTGAAGTTATTCGGGTTTAACTCCGAAGAGATGGTCGAGCTAAAGCGGGATTATAATTCTGAAAAACTTAAGGTATTGATTGGGAATTCGGCTAACTCTGTGGTGTTGTTGTTAGAAAAATCCCCAAAATTTAAATCTTTAATTCTTAAATAATGATTCGTTTTCAAAAGTATCAAGGTACAGGAAATGATTTTGTAATGCTCGACAATAGGAACTGTGATTTTGATGATTTGTCTTTACAATCTATCCAGCAACTTTGTGATAGACGCTTTGGCGTTGGAGCAGACGGATTAATTTGGGTGAAGGAGCATAAGGATTACGATTTTGAAATGCGTTATTATAATGCGGATGGGTCAAGAAGTTTTTGTGGAAACGGTGCCCGATGTGCTGTAATGTTTGCGAAATCACTTGACTTATTTGATGATAAGGCTACATTCTTAGCGATAGATGGTGCTCACGATGCTCAATTAATTGACCGCTTTAATGTGGAATTAAAAATGAATGATGTAAAGCGCATTGAGATGGATGGTGAAGCATACGTCATTGACACAGGAAGCCCACACTTTGTAAAGTTCATGACTGACTTTAAGGGCTTCGACATAGTTGAATTCGGAAAATCAATTCGCTATTCTGACAAATACAAGAAT
>Ga0136559_1000288_pt1 | contig 17587 bp, 16 predicted proteins | sample AntRauMeHopE1496_FD_104633 | JGI IMG/M metagenome (GOLD analysis project Ga0136559, IMG submission 104633) | Saline lake microbial communities from Rauer Islands, Antarctica - Metagenome Hop E1 #496 | ecosystem: Environmental > Aquatic > Non-marine Saline and Alkaline > Saline | place... | reverse complement strand
CCTATGGTGATTTTGCCCATGCGGTTAGGCCTTAAAAAATAGGTAAACGATTTTGACATACTGCCGCGACCATTTATCCATTGTTGCGATATCGAGGTGCTAGGACCGCCTACAACGGTAAAGTCTTTAAAATCTGGTGGCGTGAAGTTATCGCCGTTAACATTCATTTTAAACTCCACACGCAGGTTTTCGTTCTTGCCTATCTCGTCGCGGCTTAAGTTTGTTGTAAACGCAACCTGTGCTTGTGTAAACAAACAACAGGCTAAAAAAAATAAGGTATGAATCTTAACCATTACCAGTCTTTTTCATTTTTAGTGCTACGGCCTTTGGCCTTTTTGCCATTTACTTTGCTTTGAACTTTTTGTTCTTCGTTATTCATGGCGTCTAGCAGCTGTTTTACTTGTTGTGGTGTAAGTTTACCTTCTACACGTTTAGGTGCCTTGCCGCCTGTGTTATCGTTAGGCTTACCATCGCCGCCATCACCTTCGGTATTTTTACCTTTGTCGCTGTCTTTTTTGTCGCCATCGCCACCGTCTTTGTCGTTGCCGTCTTTTTGGTTTTGGTCGCCTTTATTTTTTCCGTCGGCGTTTTGATCTTTGTCACCTTCTTTATTTTGTGGACTGTTTGAATCGCCGTCGCCTTTATCGTTTTTATCTTTGTCTTTTCCGTCACCACCGCCGCCGCCGCCGCCGTTTTTCTCGTTTTCTTGTTTAGCTATGGCCAGGTTATAACGCGTCTCATCGTCTGTAGGGTCGTTGCGCAGTGCTTGTTTGTAGGACTGAACAGCCTCAGCATATTGTTTATTATCTAAATAAGCATTACCCATATTGTGGTAAATGCGGTGCTTGTCATCTTTAGACGTTGCCTTTTGCACGGCTTGTTTGTATAGCTCTACCGCGTTATAACGTTTCTCTTTTTTTGCATCGTAATACAAATTGCCCAGGTTATAAATAGCCTTAGGATTATCTGGTTGCATAGCTATGGCCGTTTTATATGCAGCCTCGGCCTGGTTGAAATTATTTTTACGTGCATATTGCTGTGCTTGCTCTATAGCAGCGTCATAAGATTTCATCTTTTTCATACCTTCTTTAGAAACGTTTTCCTGTTGCGCTGTTGCAACAGTAAGACCGCTCCAAAAAGCCAGTATTATCATGCTATATTTAACGATGCTATTCATTGAACAAGTTTAATTTTTTTAACCAGCTCGTTTTTTTCTCTAAGTACACCATATCGAGTATTAAAAAGAGTAAACCTAAACCCAAAAACCACTGGAACTGCGATTCAAAAGACGCGTATTGTTGGGACTCAAAGGCTACTTTATCTATTCCAGAAAGTTCTTTTTTAAGTGCATCTAAAGCATTTGCAGTTATGGTGCCGTCTATATAGATTCCGTTGCCTATTTTGGCAATTTCTACAAGCGTTTCTTTGTTGAGTTTTGTAATGACCGTTTGTCCATCATTATCTTTTTTAAAAGAACGCACAATACCATTTTCTTTTAACGGAATAGTGCCACCCTGTGTCGTTCCCACGCCTATTGTTATGATTCGTATACCCTTGTCCGCAGCTTCTTGCGCTACATTCATGGCTTCACCTTCGTGATTTTCACCATCGCTTATAATAACGAGCACTTTTGCTGCCTTTGAATCTTCAGCATAATAGCTGTCTGCAAGTTGTATTGCTTCGCCAATTGCGGTACCCTGACTAGATACCAGATCTGTATTAAGCGCTTGCACAAACATTTTTGCACTGCTATAGTCTGTAGTAATGGGTAATTGCGGTACGGCACTACCGGCATAAGCAATGAGTCCTATGCGGTCACTCGCCAGGCTATTGATAATTTGATTAACCAACTGTTGTGATTTTTCTAATCGGTTGGGTTTTATATCCTCTGCAAGCATGGATTTAGAAATGTCAACCGCAAACACGATGTCCACACCTTCCCGATCTACCGTTTCTAGTTTATCGCCAGCTTTCAGATTTACTAAACCCATGACCAGAAACAACACCGCAACACAAACTGTTACCAGTTTAAGAATGGGTTTGAACCAAGAGCGGTCCGGTATTAAACGGTCTAGCATTGCAGCTTGTGCATACTTGCGCTGCGCACGATAACGCCAGTAGGACAAGCCCACAAAGAGCAACACCAGCACAGGTACGAGCAGCAGTAGCCAGAAATATGTTTTATCTTCTAATATATACACTTCATGTTTTTTAAATTTCAATAGACAAAATCCAAAATCTCAAAATCTCAAAATCTCAAAATCCAAAACTCAAACCACAAATTCCAAATCCTATTTCCAATATCGCTTTCCCCAGCTCTAAAAGGTGGCGATATTAATAATCATATCATCAAAATTTCAAGTTCCAATAGACAAAATCCAAGTTCCAAATCTCAAATTCCAAATATCATTTTCCCTAGTCTTAAAGAGTGGCGATATTGAGCAGCGTCTTTTTTTTAAAATTCCCGACGCTCAACTCATAACTCATAACTTCAAAAATCCATATTCCAAAAACCTCAAATCTTACGCCACCGTTCTAAAAACCGTATATCTCAACGTCATTTCCAGTAATAGTAAGCCGAGCGCTAGCAGCACTAGCACGCGGTATTTTTCATCTATGTTATAATATTTAAACTCTTCGATTTCTGTTTTTTCTAGTTTGTCTATCGCTGTATAGATTGCTTCTAATTTTTTATTATTAGTCGCCCTAAAATATTTCCCACCGGTGTCTGCGGCGATTTGTTTCATGAGTTTCTCGTCTAGCTCTACAGACGCTAGGTCAAACCTAAAAGACCCGTTTGCATTAATCGCAACTGGCGTCATGGCTTTACCGTTTGTTCCCAGCCCTATGGTATAGACCTTAATATCATATTCTACCGCAAGCTCACTTGCTATTTTGGGGTCTATGGCGCCGCTGTTATTCACCCCATCGGTCATGAGAATAATGACTTTACTTTTAGAATCGCTTTCTTTAAGCCTGTTTACGGCTGTAGCCAGTCCAGAGCCTATCGCTGTACCGTTTTCTAAAGCTTCCTCAAAACGTATCTCGCTTATCGCGCGTAAGGATATGAGCTCATCTGTAGTAATAGGTGTTTTTGTGTAACTCTCGCCCGCATAAACCACCACGCCTATACGGTCATTAACGCGGCCTTTTATAAATTTAGATGCTACCGCTTTTGTAGCCTCTAGCCTGTCCGGCTTTAAATCTTTTGCAAGCATGCTGGCACTCACGTCTACAGCTAGTACAATGTCTATACCGTTAGATGTTTTTACCTTAGTTGTCTCGTCTGTGCTTTGTGGTCTAGCGAGTGCTACAATAATTGCCGCAAGCGCAAGTAACCTAAGCCCGTAAAGCAGCGGTCTTAGGGTGCTTAGTAACGAGGCCGTTCCTTCAAAACCCTTTAAACTAGAAATTTGTACCTGCGCCTGCTGTTTGCTGCGTGTAAAATAATACCATGTAGCCAGCAATGGCAACAATAGCAGCAACCACAGCAGTTCCGGGTTTAAGAATTTTATGTTTGTAAACCAGCTCATTAATTTGTATTGTTTTGACCTTGTATTTTAATAAGCTCTAGCGATTCAAATATGCGCTCCCGTATTAGGCGACCATATTCACGTTCTGGCAGCTCCTCATAGTCTTGTAAGGTCGTTACCAGTATTTGCTGCACCCCAGAGCCGTTTGCAAAAAACTCCATTCTAAACTCATGTTCCTTACCGTCAAACTCATAAGTTCCTGTAACTACAACGCCTCTAAGACCGTTGCGTGTTATGGTATCATCTACCGCTACGATATTTTTAGCACCCAGTTTTTCCATGGTGTCTAAGAATGGTTTTTGCACGATTTCGGCAGGAATTTCTTCATCTTCACCTAGCGCCTTGCCATTAAAAGTGTATGTAAATACCACGGCAGTCCACGCGTCGCCTAAGTTGTTAATAGCAAAACCTTCTTTAGTTTGTGCAACGTCATCAAATCCTTTTATACCTTTAAGACTGTCCTCGCGCACGAGCACGACCGGCGTTGTCATTTTAACGAGTGGCAGCCCATAGTCTGTGGTTAACCAGGTTTGCTCATACACATCGCGTAGCTCGTTACCTAACAACTGATCTTTTACATCGTCCCAACCTTTAATAACAACCCATGCAATAATAGCGGTAATTACGGCCAGCACTGCTATGCCTATTCCTATTATAACGCTGCGCATGCGTTTTTTCACAGCCATTTTACGCAGGTATTTTGCGTCTTGCAGCAGCTCCTCTTCTGTAGGTTGCGGTAGTACCTGGTTAATGTTGTAAATAATGTCGTTTACGTGGAGTCTGTCTTCTTTGGCGCTAATACCGTCACCAGATGCTCCTGCAAATTTTATAAGGTCTGCGCGGTGCAAAATAGCTTCTAAACGCAATTGCGTGGTTGCGGTAATGCTCATACCTTTCTCACTCATGACTGTTTTAAGCTCATTTAAAAGCTGATCTGTTGTGCTTTCTAGAGCTTGTCCATAAACCTTAGAGTCCAGATACTTCCGTATAATATAAGTAAGTTCTGTATAATATTCTTTCCAATCTTTGTTATCCAGTACACGGCTATCGTCTAAAACTTGTAGGCGGTATTTAGTCCATTCAAAGGGTTGTAAGGTGTCCTCGTAGGTTGTTTTGGTACGCTTTCGCGAAAGCAGCCATACCGCAATCCCAGCAGGAATTAACAAAAGCAGTAGTAACCACCATAAATAGCCGTGGTCTTTTTTGTAGTCTATCACTACCGAATCCTTAATAGGAAACATTTTTTGTTTTGTGGTGTCGGCCTTTATCTCACGTACTTTTACAAGTAGCGAGTCTGTTTTATACTTTGCGCTGTTGCGTATAATTTCTATGCGTGGCAACCAGTAGTCGCCAGAATCAAACTGGGTGATACCGTATCTTTTATAGAGAAACCACTTGTCGTTTTTGCGCACGCTGTCCACCGGATAAGACTCAATAACCTCAAGTTTACCTATATTTTTAAGCTCTGGGAAAACGATAAGTTCTGTGAGGTCTGTTTCTAGACCGATGGTATATTTAATTTCTTCACCCATAAGAATTTGGGTGCGGTCCACGCTGGTTTCTAGTTTTATCTTAGGCTTGTCTTGCGCCTGCACGTGTAGTACAAACAAGCATAGTACGGCTGTTAAAAGTGCTCTCATCGTGCTTTAAAGTATCCTAATAATTTACGTACATAGTTATCTTGTGTTTCAAGGTCTATGGCGCCGGCATCGGCTTTTTTGAAGGCGTTTTTAAAGTAGGCTATGCGTTCCAGGTGGTATGCTTTATAAGTAATGCGCACGCTGTTAGACGCGGTATTTACCATTTTTACATTGCCTGTTTCCTGGTCTATAAACTGTACCATGCCTATATTGGGCATTTCTTGCTCACGCTGGTCATAAAGCCGCACGCCCGTAAGGTCATGCTTGCGACCTACTATTTGCAAGCTGCGCTGGTAGTCGTCACTTATAAAATCTGATAGTACAAAGACAATCGCTTTTTTCTTAACCACGCCTGCCATGTATTCTAATGCGCCGGCAATATTTGTTTTTTTACTGCTAGGTTTGTATTCTAACAGCTCCCGTATAATTCTAAGAATGTGCGATTTTCCTTTTTTGGGCGGCACAAAAAGTTCTACCTGGTCAGAAAAAAGCAGCAAACCTACTTTGTCATTATTTTGTAATGCGCTAAAAGCGAGTGTGGCACAAATCTCTGTAATTACCTCTCGTTTTAACTGCTGTTGTGTGCCAAAAAGGGTAGAGCCGCTCACGTCTGCAACAAGCATGAGCGTGAGTTCGCGTTCTTCTTCAAACACTTTAATATATGGCTCGCTGTAGCGCGCGGTCACGTTCCAGTCTATGTTGCGTACATCGTCACCAAACTGGTACTGACGCACCTCGCTAAAGGTCATACCACGGCCTTTAAACGCACTGTGATACTCGCCACCAAAAATAGCGTCGCTAAGTCGGCGCGTTTTGATTTCGATTTTACGTACTTTTTTGAGAAGTTCTTTTGTATCCAATTCTTTAAATGTCTATTGTTTAGTGACTCGTGTCTAATGATTCTTTTTTGATGATTTTTGTAGTCGGTTATTAATGGTTTGAGGTGTCAAGTTCCGTGTTTGCGATTTACTCTTAAAACCTGTAGCCGAAACCTATTTTTATAATATTCACATTTTTATTATATGGACTGTCTATGGAATTTCGTGCGCTTAACCGAATGTAATCATATTGAACCTGCATAAATAAAGTATCAGTTAAGTCATAAGCTATAGCTACATTTAAATTTAACCCATCGTCAGACCTGTTCTGCTGAAAGTTTGCGTTATTAAAATTTTCATCGTTTACATTAAACATAAACAGCGAATATCCCAAACCTACCATAGGGTGCAATCCAGGAACACTATCGATGATATACGATGCAAATACTCTAGGCTGGATTAAAATGGCGTTTCCGTTTATCCCATTTGAGCCATCTAAGCTAGCAGCACTTATAAACGCACCCATATTTAATGATGCGCCTAAATCAAATCTGCTGTATTCTCTAATCCTATATTTTAAGCCTAGGTCTGCGACACCGTTATAACCTTCATCAACAACATTATCGCCAAAAGTATATGGGAAATTTCCCTCAACACTCCATTTCTTATCTTGTCCCGTGGACAGTAAAGACATGGAAAACACGAAAGCGATAAAAAAATTCTTAATCACAACATCCCTTAACCGATTCATATCGGTGCGATTTACTTTTTTAAGAAGTTCTTTAGCGTCCACTTACGGAATGATTAATTAATGGGTTTTGCAGCTGGCTATGGTTGTTACTTATTTCAAGTGCAACTTGTAAGTTTATAAGTCTGAAGTCATAAGCCATAACAATAACTCTGAACTCATTTAAGGTACCTCAATCGTATTGACGATTTTATTTACGATATCCTCGCTGGTGAAGTTTTCGGCTTCGGCCTCGTAGGTAATTCCTATACGGTGGCGCAGCACGTCTAGCACTACGGCGCGCACATCCTCGGGAATTACATAACCGCGGCGTTTTATAAATGCGTAGCATTTTGCAGCTTTGGCCAGGTTAATAGATCCACGCGGTGATGCGCCAAAACTTATGAGCGGCTTCAACTCGGCAAGGCCATATTTCTCTGGATAACGCGTCGCAAAAATGATATCTAGAATATATTTCTCAATTTTCTCGTCCATGTAGACAATCTCAACTGCTTCTTGAGCACGTAAAATTTGTTCTACACTTACCACTGCGTTAGGCTCTGGAAAATCCTTTTTAAGATTTGCACGCATGATAAACTGCTCGTCGGCCATGGTCGGGTAATCTATGACCGTTTTTAACATAAAACGATCCATTTGCGCCTCAGGTAGCGGGTAAGTTCCTTCTTGATCTACCGGGTTTTGCGTAGCCATTACTAGAAAAGGTCTATCTAGTTTAAAGGTCGTATCGCCTATGGTCACTTGCTTTTCTTGCATCGCCTCTAGGAGTGCACTTTGCACCTTTGCGGGTGCGCGGTTAATCTCGTCTGCAAGGACAAAGTTTGCAAAAATGGGCCCTTTTTTAATGCTGAAATCGTTCTCTTTCATGTTAAAAATGAGCGTTCCCACCACGTCTGCTGGCAGTAAGTCTGGTGTAAACTGCACGCGCGAGAAGGAACCTTGAACAGCTTTGGCAAGTGTGTTAATGGCCAGCGTTTTTGCGAGTCCGGGCACACCTTCTAGTAAGATATGGCCGCGACCTAGCAGGCCTATAAGTAAACGCTCTATCATGTAACGTTGTCCCACAATAACTTTACTCATTTCATTAACCAGTAAGTCTACAAACTGGCTTTCTTGTGCGACGCGTTCATTTATACTCGCTATATCTATAGGAGCTTGTTGTTGTTCCATCATAATATTAAAATTAGTTGCATCTTTTGGGGAATAATGCAGGGTAAAAATACTATGGTAAGGTTGTTGCAAGAAGAAAAATCGTCTTTTTAATGTTAATTAGTGTGAATTTGCTTTCGCGAAAGCTACCTGCCGGTCATGCAGAACGAACAAACGACAAACATGGTTTGGATACGTATAAATTTAAGAAACATCTAGCCGCAGCGTTGTATCTTTGAAGTATGAATACACAAAAGACAGTTTTAATAACAGGCGCAACAAGCGGTATAGGGCTTGCAATCGCAAAAACTTTTGCACAACAAGGTTATAATCTCGTGCTTTGTGGGCGCAACACACAAATTTTACAAGAGCTTCAAACAAGTTTAGGAGCGCATTGTTCAGTAACGACACTCGCATTTGACGTGCGTGACCGTGGCGGTGCTGCACTCGCTATTGCTAGTTTACAAGCACCATTTAAAACTATAGACATACTCATTAACAACGCAGGAAACGCGCACGGCATGGACCCCATAGACACAGGAACGCTAGACGACTGGGACGCCATGATCGACATAAACGTGAAGGGGCTGCTCTACGTGAGTCACGCGGTTATACCGCACATGCGCGACCGTAAAAGTGGTCATATCATAAATATAGGGTCAACCGCAGGAAAAGAAGTGTATCCTAAAGGCAACGTTTATTGTGGTTCCAAACACGCGGTAGACGCTATAACGACCGGCATGCGATTAGACCTAAACCCTTATGGCATTAGAGTGGGTGCTGTAAACCCTGGTATGGTTGAGACAAACTTCAGCAACGTGCGCTTTAAAGACGACGATGCTAGAGCAGCTAGCGTTTACAAAGGTTTTGAGGCATTGCAAGCACAAGATATTGCAGACGTGGTGTTGTTTGCAGTTACCAGACCAGCCCACGTAAATATTGCAGACCTTACGGTTATGTGCACTGCACAGGCTAGTAGTACGGTGGTGAATAGGGAATTTTAAAAAAGCCGAAACCTTTTCCCCAGCCCTGAAGGGTGAGGTTTCTGCATCATAGGTTAGATAAAATAATTGAGGACACATAGTTCTGGTTTCTGCGCCTCTTAGGGTTGGTAAACAGAAACCCAAAGCGATAATTTTGTGTGCGATAAAACAAAAATACTGGAAAATAAAAGTTGTCATTAATAATGATTAAACGGTAATATGAAAAATATATATTGCGTATTTCTTATCGTGCTCCTAGCATCTTGCCACCGAGCTATGGATGTTACAAGTGAAAACATCAACACCATTTTTGCTACAAAAGATTTTTCAATAAACTTTATACCTGTAAATGGCTCGGACATTACTATGTCTTTTAGAGAAGATTACATGACCTTTAAAAAAGGAGGTGAGGTAAAACGCGTAACGGTAAGCTATGATGACGTCGCTCGCATAAACGCCTTTGTGCAAAAACAATTTAATAAACATGATATGGCTCGCGGCGAGCGTCCCAGTGTTATTATTTATGACGACACACGCAAGATTAAAATGCGCGTTCCTCGTTATGGAAATGAGCTAGACAAACTTATCAAAACATTATCTTTGTAGCCTATGTATCCACTTAAACGCCCTAGACGCTTGCGTGCAAACGCAGCTATACGTTCCCTAGTTCAAGAAACCACCGTCACTCCGGCCGATTTTATCGTGCCGCTGTTTGTGGTAGAAGGCACAGGTGTGAAAGAAGAAATAGCTTCTATGCCAGAATATTATAGGTATAGTCTCGACTTGCTACACAAAGAGGTAAAAGAACTGTGGGACATGGGACTTAAAAGCGTGCTGCTATTTGTAAAAGTACCCGATAGCCTTAAAGACAACAAAGGAACGGAGGCAGTAAACCCAAACGGGCTCATGCAACGTGCTATTAAAACGGTAAAAGATGCCGTTCCAGAAATGTATGTGATGACAGACGTGGCTCTGGACCCTTATTCTAGCTACGGTCACGACGGTATCGTTAAAGACCAGCAAATTTTAAATGACGAAACCTGCGATGTACTTGCAAACATGGCAATCTCACACGCACAAGCTGGGGCAAACATGGTTGCACCCAGCGATATGATGGACGGCCGCATACTCTACATACGCGAGGCACTAGAAGAAGAAGGGTTTAAAGACACTGGTATTATGAGTTATAGCGCAAAATATGCAAGTGCTTTTTATGGGCCTTTTAGAGATGCGCTGGATAGTGCGCCAGGTTTTGGCGATAAAAAAACCTATCAGATGGACTTTGCAAACCGTGAAGAAGCCATGCGGGAAACGCTATTAGATATAGAAGAAGGCGCAGACATAGTCATGGTAAAACCAGGACTTTGTTACCTAGACATTGTGCGGGATTTAAAAAATGCGATAAACGTACCCATAGCCGTTTATCAAGTAAGCGGCGAGTATGCCATGGTAAAAGCAGCAGCTGCGCAAGGCTGGCTAGACCACGATGCGGTGGTCATGGAACAAGTAACCGCTATAAAACGTGCTGGCGCCAGTTTAATAGCGAGTTATTTTGCTAAAGATGTGGTCAGGATATTGGGGTAAAAAAAGGCATTATCTAATCTAAGAAACTGCTTTACCTTTATAAATCTACTCAATTCCATGCAGCACGGCGGCTTGATCCTCTGGTGTGAGCTCACACCACCAGTCTTTAGGTCTTGTTTAAAAACGGTTTTAATCTTTAGTAAGACGCTTTATTTTTGGGTTTGCAACAAGAGCTGCATGAGTTCTAGCTTTAAAGTTTGTATGTTCCCGGCGGTTTAAGTAGCACAAATATAGCTGTTTTTAAAAGCTATTGAAATACAACCTTAAATTACCATGTACCTGTTTATACTGTAAATAATGAAGCGCAATGTGGTGGATATTAAAACACAAATTATATCCGTTGATTCCTTGTTTTTACAAAAAGATGTCTTTCGCGATGTGAAAAAACGTACGCATGTATTAAGGATTCAATAATGTCAAATTCCTACAAGCAAAGGAAGAAAAAATGCTTAAAAAAACATCCTATAACACAATCGTAAGACTTGTGATCATTAAATGGCATTTCAATAGCTGTGAAACCGTCGCTTACTAAAACAGTATTTATAAGCAAAAACCCTAAGAAATTTAGGTCTTTACATATATGTAGCAACCATTTAAGTTAATCCCTACGTTTTATAAACTCATATAACAACTCATAATTATCCAGTGGTTGAAAAGGTACTAAGGCCTGCGTTTTGTATGTTAAGCGCCTAATTCTTTATAAGCATGTTTACCAGTTTTTCATGGTGAAATTTTGCTAACTTTTCATCACCAGCTAGTAATACCCGCGGCATGTACCGTATAGCACCTTTTTACAAGAAATATCGTTCGTAATTTATGAAAGGGTATTTACATCGATATTCAGAATTTTTAAAATTGCTAATGAAATCTATGGATAAACCATTTAACAATTCTGTAAATAAGTCAAACGCCTATAATTAATACAATTAGCCAAAAAATTATGAAAAGTATTGAGAAAATTCCGGGGGACATATTTTAATAATAAATGTTGTAAATCGTTCCTGTAGTTTTACGCATCGAAAGTGGTTTTTATTCGTTGCAAATCAAAATTATTCGATGCTAATTTCGCATTGATTGGTAAGATTATTCGCTGCACTATCGTTTAATTTGCTTGCTAGTAAAGGATTTGTATATAAAACATAGCGTATAAATAGACGCTAACTTTTCGGATTATACACAAGCCGAATCTTAAATTTTTTTTACCTGCGTGCCGGTGGGCACGTTTTTTCTCTCAATAAGCCAGATTTAAAAATTTGGTGATCTTGCAAAGGTGTATTTATCGCTGAGTTAAGCGATAGTTCCCCTATTATTTTTATACGATGTATGCGGCTAGCACGGACATCTTTATCACATCGCAGATATGCTATTAATCTGGAGGGTGTAAGTCCCGTATGTGCTGGGGTAATCCTACGCAACTACTCAGGACAGGCTCTAGAAACATGAGTAAGCGATGCTGTTGTTATCTGTAAGGATAGAAGGGAAGCAAACAGGACTACAAAACAATCATCACTGGTTTAAGGGATATATAGTGTTTAGATGTTTTTAAAGTTGAGTTTGAAAAACCAAATTCAAAAAGTCATATAGCACAATTGAAACTGATTTAATGCAATGTTTTTTTATAAATCTGTTTAAGAATTATCTCCAGGAACAAGGGTAAATAATAGTGACGACACACCTTAATGTTAAAAAGAGATCACGGTGAGGTGGTGGATTTAGATGTTATTTCTTACCAATTGTTAAGAACGAATCGCTTTATATAATGTTTGTACTTCCTAAAACAGTTTTCAAAGATTCAGAAAGCATAACAGACGTGTCAAAAGCCTGTTTATAAAAAGGTTTTGGGCTGCATTAAATCGGAAGACCTTTATAAGCCAACCCTTAATGAAACTCAAACAAAAATAATTTTTCTTTAAGTAGTTTGCGTTCGGTCACAATTACGGTTAACATGTTTACGCGTAGCATAAATCATACACTTTAAATACCTATTTTTACAAGAAAAATAATGGGCTTACTTTTAATATATGCTGGGATCTCTGTTTTCTTTTCCTTTTTATGTTCTATACTAGAAGCCGTGCTGCTGTCCGTTACACCTACATTCCTTAAAGTAAAGGAACAAGAAGGAGCGTCGTTTGTGCCCGTGCTTAAAGCACTTAAAGACGATGTGGACAAACCCCTTATCGCTATACTGACTATTAACACGCTCGCACACACCGTGGGCGCTATTCTCGTGGGCGTGCAGGCAGAGAACATGGTGCGCGGCAGCGAGTATAGCAGCAGCTACCTAGGCATACCCTTTGTAGGAATTGTGTCGGGAGTCATGACAGCACTTATTCTTGTGCTTTCTGAAATTATCCCTAAAACCATAGGCGCTACCTACTGGCAAAGTCTTGCTGGCTTTTCTGCCAGCACGCTCAATATTATGGTTATATGTTTACGATACACCGGTATTTTATGGCTTTTACAACTCACCACAAAAATGATAGGTAACAGCGCACATATAAACATGATGACCCGCGAGGAGTTCATGGCCATTACAGACACCGCTCAAGAAGAAGGCATTTTCCACCCTACCGAAGGACAATATATAAAAAGCCTCATGAATTTTAACCAGATACGGGTTAAGGACATTATGACGCCGCGGTCAGTGATGATTATGGCGCAGCAAAACGAAACCATACGCGCTTTTTTTGACGGCCACGAAGAACTGCGGTTTTCTCGTATTCCTGTTTATAATGAAACCCGAGATGATGTAACAGGCTACGTGCTCAAAGATCAAATTCTAGAACATATTATAGAAGAACAACCTACAACTAAACTTGTTAATTTAAGACGCAACATAAACCACGTGCCTGAAACCATGCCCATCACCGATTTATTCAATACCATGATCGCTACCAAAGAACACATAGCCCTTGTGGTAGACGATTACGGAAACGTGCAAGGAGTGGCAACCATGGAAGACGTGATTGAAACCATGTTAGGACTAGAAATTATGGACGAAAGCGATGACGTTGCAGACATGCAGTTGCTTGCCCGCAAAAACTGGGAAAAGCGATCTAAATCGCTAGGTTTAAAGTCTGACGAGAACGAGAATGACTAAAACCGTTTTGCACCTCGAATCATTTTTTTATGCGCAATGCTCGCACGAGCATAACAAAACAATTTTAAAAAAACATAGCTAGACATGCGGGATAAATGCATGTACGCCCTCATTGCAGTGGCCGTAGGTATCCCAACAGAATAAGACAACAACCGTTAGGATACCGAACCTGAGGCACCCTTTAAAAGTGAGTTAGTACATACAGGTAATTATTTAAACTGTATAGGCAGCAAATAGTTGGCAATGCAAGCCCAAGTAAAATAGGGAAGCAGCGATAGACTAAAAAAGAACGTTGAGCACCTATAATAAACACCCTTGACGCTGTTTGTAAAGCTTTAGAAAACACGCTTTAAAAAAAGGGTTAGCACCAAGTAATATCCTTTGCAGGCGCTAAAACAACGTTTGGAATATCTTACAAGATTGCGTCGCGCGTAGTCGCGGTTAACATGCCGTTGATCTAAATTTAAATGATGCTCAACCTGTTGTTTATAATCGCTGGCAGTGTTAAAAACGCGCAGTTTGTAAACGCAGCATTAAGAAATTACCGCAGCCTCTACCATATAATTTACAATCGCCTCTTTCATAAGTAATGATTGCTCGCCAGCTTTAAGTGGCGGTAGGTTTTCTTTAACATGATAATGCGGCCACTTATCGTCGTCAAAATGAGAAAACTCATAATACCCATAAGGTTCCAGTACCCTACAAATAGCGATGTGCATGAGTTGCAGCTTTTCATCTTTTTGAAACTTGCGGTGCAATTGCCCCAGTTCCTGCAGGCCTATAATAAACAAAATCGCATCTAAATCCAGCTGCTCACCATCACTAAACCGCTCTTGAAAAAAAGAAGTCGTTTGCGCCCAGCGCTCTTTTAATTTTTCATCTCTACTCATACAACAAAAATACGATGCTTGTGGCGGTTTACGCTTTCGCGAAAGCGTAATAATTACAACTACCTGCAAACTACACATTTAAACTTAAAAAAAGAGTATTGAAACGATTGTTTCATTATATTTACTGCGTTAAAGAATATTATGCCACGCGCGACATCTTTTGATAAACAGGCTATTTTACGTGCTGCCATGCTTGTGTTTTGGCAAAAAGGCTATCACGATACCAGCATGCAAGACCTTGTAGACGCGACCCGGCTCAATCGCAGCAGTATTTACAACAGCTTTGGCGATAAGTTGTCTTTGTATCAAGAGACCCTGAATGTTTATGTTCGAGAAACCCAAGCGCAATTTGCTGTTGCACTCGGACAATCTACCAGCGCACTGCACGCATTACACGCTGTTTTTGAAGATTGTCTACCGCAAAGGCCTGCAGGAACTCAAGGTTGTATGCATTTACAATGCAAGGCAACCATGTATCATGAACCCAGCATTAAACGGTGGTTAGAACAATCGCAAGAACAGACACTACACACTTTTGAACAGCTCATTACGCTAGGGCAAGAAGAAGGTTCCATTAACAAGAACCAAACTGCAAGAGATTATGCACTACATGTCGTGAACTTGTTTAACGGGTATCGCATGACCAGCATTTTAGAACGCGAGCCTGACGCGCTCAAGGTAATTGTCCATAATGGTCTATATATCTTAAGTGCGTCTGTCTTTAGTGAAATGATTATTTCAACAAACGATACACTGCGTGAATAGCAGCTGTTCAACAACAAAAGGGAACGCAAAACGGGCTACAATATTATAAAGATTGCAGCCCGTTTTTATATGTGATACAAGGGTTTAAGCGTTCATAATGGTTTCTATCTCGTCTGCCTCTATGGGAATATCGCGCATTAGGTTAAATGCTGCGCCGTTACCGTTAATAACCACATCGTCTTCTAGGCGTATCCCAAAACCTTCGGCTGGAATGTATATTCCCGGTTCCACGGTAAATACGTTACCTGCCTGCATAGGTTCCCACAAAACACCATAATCGTGTGTGTCTAACCCCATGTGGTGTGAAGTACCGTGCATAAAATATTTTTTATAAGCAGGCCAGTCCGGGTTTTCATTTTTGACATCGGCTTTGTCCAGTAGGCCTAAAGCCAGTAGCTCGCGAGTCATAATGTTCCCTACTTCCACATGATATTCTTTCCAGAGCGTGCCTGGTACGAGCATTTTTGTAGCTTCGTTTTTTACGCGCAACACGGCGTTGTAAACTTGCTTTTGACGATCTGTATACCGCCCATTTACAGGGATGGTTCTAGACATATCGCTTGCATAGTTTGCATACTGCGCGCCAGCGTCTATAAGAATTAAATCACCGTCTTTACACGTTTGATTGTTCTGAATATAGTGCAGCACGTTTGCGTTGCTGCCACTGGCAATAATGGGCGTGTATGCAAAGCCATCGCTGCGCCTTTTTATAAACTCGTGCAAAAACTCGGCCTCTATCTCATATTCCATGACGCCAGGTTTTACAAATTTCAGTACCCTGCGGAAACCTGCGTTTGTAATTGTACAGGCCTCTTGCAACAGGTCTATCTCTATCTGGTCTTTAACACCGCGCAGTCTTTGTAAAATAGGATTGCTTTTAGCGTAACTATGGGCAGGAAACTGGTCTTTGGTCTTTTTTATAAAACGGTCTTCACGCGTTTCCATTTCTACAGTCTGGCGGTAGTGCTCGTTTGTGTTAAAATAAACGGTATCGCACTGCGTCATCATTTCAAAAAACTTTTTATTGAAATCGGCTAGCCAGTAAACGGTTTTTATTCCTGAAACGAGTGTTGCTGCTTCTTTAGTAAGCTTCTCGCCTTCCCATACGGCGATATGTTCATTTGTTTCTGTTACAAACAGCACTTCTTTATGTGCAGGGTCAGGGCAGTCTGGAAAAAGTACAAGTATGCTGTTTTCTTGATCTGCACCGCTTAAATAAAAAATATCACGGTGCTGTTTAAAAGGCATGGTGCTGTCTGCACCGGTAGCAAAAACGTCATTAGAATTGAAAACCGCAAGACTCGACGGTTTCATTTGCGACATGAAATTTTTACGGTTTTTAATAAATAGTTTCGGGTCTATGGGACTGTATTTCATAAAATGTTTGTGATTAAGTACTGTATTCTTGTGTGTTACGCTTTCGCGAAAGCATAATCGCAACAACCTGCAAGGTACTTATAATCAACCATACAGACAATTAATAGCTGTTAAAAAGCCGGCTGAAGCAACGTGACTATAAAAAGCCCAAAACCTAAAATGCTGTGTGTAACGAGTCACAAAGAGGCTGGAACAATAAACTTCGCATGGGCATTTTAAACCTTGGTGCGCAAACATGATACGTTATCGGCAAACAGCTTATCTTTAAACGCCGTAAAAATATACCCATGAAAAAAGTGTTTTCCATTGTTTTTTTAGTAACGAGTTTCCTAGGTTTTAGTCAGAACCCACCTGCTACAAGTGCAGTACAAGTGCAGCAAGGGGTAGCGCAGTACCAGCAGCAAGCACAAGACTCGCCTTTTAAAAATCTTGTATTTAAAAACGTGGGGCCTACCATCATGTCGGGTCGTGTGGTAGATCTCGAGGTGAACCCTGCTGACCCTACAGAGTTTCTAGTTGCTTATGCAAGCGGTGGTTTGTGGCACACAAAAAATAACGGCACAAGCTTTATACCTATAATGGATAATGCCGGAACTATAAATCTGGGCGATATAGCTGTGGACTGGTCTTCTAAAACCATATGGGCAGGAACTGGCGAGAACAACGCTAGCCGCAGCAGTTATGCAGGCATAGGTGTTTTAAAATCTACAGACTGGGGCAAAACATGGAGCAAACCCATGCTTATAGACTCGCAGCATATAGGACGTATTTTAATAAATCCCAACGATGCAAACCATGTGGTGGTAGCCGTTACAGGAGCGCTTTATTCTTTAAGCGATGCACGCGGTATTTACGTAACAAAAAACGGTGGCACAAGTTGGGTAAAAACCTTATTTGCTACAAACATGGCCGGCTTTATAGACCTCGCGTATGTGCCTGCAAACTTTAACACCATGTACACGGTAAGCTGGGAAAAAGACCGCAAAGCGTGGAATTTTGACGG
>Ga0136559_1000285_pt1 | contig 17657 bp, 12 predicted proteins | sample AntRauMeHopE1496_FD_104633 | JGI IMG/M metagenome (GOLD analysis project Ga0136559, IMG submission 104633) | Saline lake microbial communities from Rauer Islands, Antarctica - Metagenome Hop E1 #496 | ecosystem: Environmental > Aquatic > Non-marine Saline and Alkaline > Saline | place... | reverse complement strand
GCGTCGTGTGGCAGCCTTGCCCGAGTATGCGGCGGCGTTCCGCGCGGTGTATCCGCATATCAACCACCCCGACGACATCGCATTTACCGATATTTCGAACGCCATTGCGGCCTTTGTCGCCTTTGAATGGCGATCTGACACAGCGCCGTTCGATGCGGCCTTGCGCGGTGAAACCCCGCTGTCCGGGCCCGCGCAACAGGGAATGGCGCTGTTTTACGGCGAGGCAGGCTGTGCGACCTGCCACAACGGCCCGTTTTTGACGGATCACGGTTTTCACGCCATGGGCGCCCCGCAAATCGGCCCCGGAAAATCCGAGACATTCGAGGATCATGCGCGCGATGACGGGCGGTTTCGCGTTACCGGGCGAGAGGCGGACCGGTACGCGTTTCGCACGCCATCCCTGCGCAATGTTGCGCTGACGGCCCCTTACGGGCACACGGGCGCGCACCGCGATTTGACCGGGTTTGTGGCCGCGCACATCAATCCTGCCGCCAGTCTGGCAGGATATGACCGCAGCCAGGCTATTTTGCCTGCGTTTCCAGGTGATGATTTCGACGTGCTTGATGACGCCACACAGGTCGCGGCGATTGCGGTGGCGGTGACGGCCCCTGTGGTGGCGTTGGACAGCGATGAAATTGACGCAATCGTGGCGTTTTTGCACACATTGACCGACCCGATCAGCGTAACAGGGCGGCTTGGCATCCCGAAAACTGTGCCCAGCGGTTTGCCGGTGCCAATGGTCGATTAAGGCTTGATCACCAACAGCCGTTCGCCCGCGCGGGCCTGAATGGTGGTGGTTGTGCCATCGGGCCACGTGACTGTCACGTCGGCCTGCGTCGCATCCGCCAACCCGAAATGACGCGGCAGCACTTGCCCGCCCGCGTGCCCGCCGCCGATCGTGTGCTGCACACGCTGGGTCACGCCCGCTGCATCCACCATAATCACCGCGCCAATTGCATCACGGTTGCCGCCGGATTGACGCAGGGCCACTGTTGTCCATTTGCCAGTCGCGGACGTGGTGTTGCGATAAATCTCCAACGGGGCGCGGCGGTTCGACACGATCAAATCCAGACGACCGTCGCCATCGAAATCGGCCAGCGCCGCCCCGCGCGAGCGCTGGGTCGTGGCCACGCCTGCGGCACCCGCTTCTTCGCGAAACGTACCATCGGCGTTTTGCATCAACAGGTTGTTGGGGTCGGCCATGGCCATGCCCGGCATCTGGTCGACGTTGCCTTTGGCGATGAACAAATCGGCGCGTGCGTCGTTGTTGATATCGCCAAATTCGGCGTGCCATCCGGTGGACGGGCGCCCGTCATCACCGATATGGGGCCGCTGCGCATAGGTGCCGATGGAAAACGGGGCCGCCTGATAAGTCCCGTCAGCTTGGGCAATTTGCAACACCTGATCGCCCATGGACGTCAGCATAACCTCGTCGCGCCCGTCACCCGTGATGTCGCGGCTGGCAATGCCCATCCCCCAGAGTGACACATCGGCCCACCCATCACGTTCGTCCAGAAACCGGCCCGCCGCGATGTCCCACATCTGTTCGGACCCGCCGGTAACATAATAATGGCGGTCGTTGGACAGGCGCAGCATCTGCCGCCCGCTGGCATCTTGCGCCGCAAGCATAGACAGCGGGCAAAAGCCGGGGGCGAGGGTTTGGGCGGCGTAGCCCCTATCGTCGGGCACAAGGATCGTATTGTCATCGCAGGCCTCGAACGGGCCATCGGGATCGGTGCGATCCACGTAATTTCCCACGGCCATGGTGGGGTGGCCATCATCTGTCCACCATGCGCTGAAGGCGGTGCTCCACCGGGTATAGGTCGGGATACCCCAATCGCGGGTGGCGTCGCTGAACGCGCAGTCCGGCCCGCCGCGCAGGGCCACATTCGCACCGGCGCGCAATACAAACAGATCGGTATAGGCATCACCGTCAATATTGATCGGGTAGGCCCCGGTGACGCCAAGCAGCGCAGGGATATCGCCCTGCTGAAACGTGAAATCGCCGGTGTTGACGATCAGCGTGGCGGGGTTCGTGCCCCCGGCGGCAAACACATCCGGCAACCCGTCATCGTTGCAATCAAACACGGCCAGCCCGCCGCCGACGAAATGCTCCCAACCGCCATCATAGGTGTGGGGCGGCAGGTTGGCCGACATATCTAGAAACTGCGGATCGGCCAGCGCGGGCGTGGCCAGCAGCGCCATAAAACCCAAGCCCCGCATCACGTCGCCGCCATATCCAGCCCGCCGACCAATGTGTCGCTCAGGGCTGATAACGCCGGCACGGTCGCCCCGCGCGCCCAGACCATATCATCCCAAGGGTGAATTTCGACGCGGCAGGGGCGGCGCCCCTTGGACAGGGTCAGGTTCGACATTTCGATCATCACTTCATCGGCGTAAAAATAATCGTACTGCGTGCGCTCGCCTGATAAAATAATCAACGGCGGGTCGAACAATTGCACGACGTTTGACAAGCCCACCGACAAATAGCGCCCCGCGCGGCGAAAAATCGTCTCGGCGGGGGCATTGCCAGCCTGTGCTTCCTCGAACAGAAGGTCGAGCAGGTCATCAGGTTCCAGACTGGCCGAAGAAATATCAAGGACCGTCGCTGCTTCGCGGGTCAGGGCATAGTTGCCGAGGTAAGCCTCCAGACAGCCCCGTTGGCCGCACCGGCACAACGCACCGTCCAGCTGCACCTTGGTGTGACCCAGCTCCATCCCCAGACCTTGCGCACCGCGATACAACTGGTTGTTCACCACCATGCCCATGCCTACGCCATTGTCGATGGTCACCACCGCAAAGTCCGATTTATCGCGCCCGAGGCCAAACCACATCTCCGCAAGGGTCAGCATATTTGTGTCGTTGTCCACGAACAGCGGGGCGGCAAAACGGGCGGCAAAGGCCTCGGCCAGTGGAACATTCCCCTCTTTCAGCAAAGACGACCAGCGCACCACGCCGCCCGTCTGCTCGACGATGCCGGGCAGGCCCAGCCCGACGCCGCGAATATCGCCTTCGGTTTTCCCGGCCTTGTCCAGCAATTGCGTGATCAGCTGGATCACTTCATCCACCATTTTGGCAATACTGCGCCGCGTCTCGCTCGCTGGCAGGGATTTTGTGGCGACCACATTGCCCGCAAAATCACACAGCACCGCAGAATGACGTCGCGAGGACAGTTTGATTCCGATCACGAAGGCCGCGTGCGGCACGACTTCCAGAGCAACGGGGGGGCGGCCACGCCCCATTTCGCGCGCCGGTTCATCGACCTCGCGCAACAGGCCCGCCGCAATCAGATCGGCGGTCAGCGTGGTCGCGCTGCCTGCGCTGATGTGCAGCGCGCGGGCAATATCGGTGCGCGCCGTGCGGCCACTTGCGCGGATATATTCGAAAATCTGTTGACGCAGGGGCAGGGCGCGCACTGTGTCATGGCGCAGCAAAGGCCCGCGGCCCGATGTATCCTCTGGATCGCCAATATAGTTCAGCATATAAATTTAAGGCCCTGTCACCGTCGCTCATTGCGCAATATCACCTAAGTGTAGCCTATAAATTTTAGCAGATGTGGAAATATTTGGGCGTTTCGCGGATTTTTTATTTTGCAAAATGAATTTAATAGGTGCTAGCCTTTGCTTATGCGAGTCGCATGACTCGTCCTTGGGGAAACCCGGGGGAACATCCTTGGGAGGAATAGAAATGAACAAGATTATCATTGCCGCTGCTGTTGCAGCTGCGGGTTTTGGCACGACGGCGTTTGCGCAAGACGACACACTGACCGTCGGCGTCAGCTGGTCGAACTTTCAGGAAGAGCGCTGGAAGACCGACGAAGCCGCGATCCGCGCCGCGCTGGAGGCCGCAGGTGCCACCTATATTTCCGCCGATGCGCAGTCGTCCTCGGCCAAGCAATTGTCCGACGTTGAAAGCTTGATTGCACAGGGTGCCGACGCGCTGATCATTCTGGCGCAGGATTCGGCCGCGATTGGCCCCGCTGTGGATGCCGCCGACGCCGAAGGTATTCCCGTTCTCGCCTATGACCGCCTGATCGAGGACAGCCGCGCGTTTTATCTGACGTTCGACAACGTCGAAGTGGGCCGTATGCAGGCCCGCGCCGTGTTTGCAGCACAGCCAGCAGGCAACTATGTGATGATCAAAGGCTCGCCCACAGACCCGAACGCAGACTTCCTGCGCGGTGGCCAGCAGGAAATCCTGCAAGAGGCGATTGATTCCGGCGCGATCACCATCGTCGATGAAGCCTACACCGACGGCTGGTTGCCCGCGAACGCACAGCGCAATATGGAACAGATCCTGACGGCGAATGACAACATGGTTGATGCGGTTGTCGCGTCCAACGATGGCACGGCTGGTGGTGTTGTGGCCGCGCTTACAGCGCAGGGCATGGAAGGTCTGGCCGTGTCGGGCCAAGATGGCGATCATGCCGCGCTGAACCGCGTCGCCCTTGGCACGCAGACGGTTTCGGTCTGGAAAGATGCCCGCGAGCTGGGCAGCGCCGCCGGTGAAATCGCGGCCGCGCTGGCCGCAGACAGCATGGGTATGGTCGACGGGGCCGTGATGTGGACATCGCCCGGTGGTACGGAAATGAACTCGATCTTCCTCGCGCCCGTACCGGTCACAGCCGACAACCTGTCTGTCGTGACAGATGCTGGCTGGATCACCGTCGAGGCCTTGTGCCAAGGTGTCACCGACGGCCCGGCCCCCTGTAGCTAAGGCCTGAAGTCTGCACACCCAGAAGGCCGCGACCGGCTTATGTGGTCGCGGCCTTCGCTTGGCAGCGCAGGGCCCCGCCGGCGCTGCGTGGCATTTTATTCAAGCGTTCCCGTCCTGACCCCATTGGCAAGAGTTCCGAAAGGACAACCACATGACAGCCAGTCCCACGGCCGCCGCACCAAATGTCGCGCCCAAAAAATCGTTTTTACAGTCGCTCGAGGTTGATTTGCGTCTGCTTGGCATGATCGGCGCGTTTCTGGCGGTCTGTCTGGTGTTCAACATGCTGACCGAGGGGCGGTTTTTAACGCCGCGCAATATTTTCAACCTGACGATCCAGACTGTGTCTGTCGCGATTATGGCAACGGGCATGGTGTTTGTCATTGTCACCCGCCACATTGATCTGTCGGTCGGTGCGCTGCTGGCGACCTGTACCGCCGTGATGGCCATGGCCCAAACACAGTGGTTGCCAAATATGCTGGGCCTTGAGCTGGGCCACCCGATGATCCCCTGGGTCACCATTGTCATCGGCCTTATCACCGGGGCCGTCATCGGTGGCGCGCAGGGCTGGTTGATCGGCTATCAGGCGATCCCTGCGTTCATCGTCACGCTGGGCGGTCTGCTGATCTGGCGCAACGTCGGCTGGTGGATGACCGACGGGGCCACAATCGGCCCGCTGGATCAGACGTTTATTTTGTTCGGGGGCATCACCGGCACCCTTGGTGCAGTCTGGAGCTGGGTTGTCGGCATCGTCGCCACGGTGCTGTCGCTGGCGGCCATGTGGTCGGCGCGGCGCACAAAAATCGGGCATGAATTTCCGGTAAAACCGCTTTGGGCCGAAGGGGTGATGATGGGCTTTGTGGCCGTCGCCATCCTCGGGTTCGTCGCCATTTTGAACGCCTACACCGTGCCTCAACGCGTCATCGCGCGCGATCCGTCGCTGTTTGGCTGCGAGGTGGCCGAAGGCTGCGTCGCCGCCTATGGGCTGCCCTATTCGGTGCTGGTGCTGATTGTGGTGGCCATCGTCATGACGGTGATCGCACTGCGCACCCGCCTTGGGCGCTACATATTCGCGACCGGTGGCAACCCTGACGCGGCTGAACTGTCTGGCATCAATACGCGCCTTCTGACGGTCAAGATTTTTGCGATGGTCGGCGTGTTGTCGGCCCTTGCGGGCGTCGTGGCCTCGGCGCGGCTGGGCTATCACACCAACGACATCGGCACGCTGGATGAATTGCGCGTCATTGCGGCGGCGGTCATTGGCGGCACAGCATTGTCGGGCGGCATTGGCACCATTTATGGCGCCATCATCGGCGCGCTGATCATGCAATCGTTGCAATCGGGCATGGCGATGGTGGGCGTCGATGCCCCTTATCAAAACATCGTCGTCGGCGCGGTTTTGGTCCTCGCCGTCTGGATCGACATTCAATATCGCAAGCGCACGGGGGTGAAGTGATGAAAACTCCATTGGTCGAAATGAAAAACGTCTCCATCGCGTTCGGGGGCGTGCGCGCGGTTGATAATGTCAGCATTGAATTGCACGCGGGCGAGGTTGTGGGCCTGCTTGGCCACAACGGCGCGGGCAAGTCCACGCTGATCAAGATGCTGTCGGGTGCCTACAAAATGGACTCTGGCGAGATTTTTATCGAAGGCAAGAAGGCCAGCATCAATTCGCCCCGCGACAGCCGCGATTACAATATCGAGACGATTTACCAAACATTGGCGCTGGCCGACAATCTTGATGCGGCTTCGAATTTATTCCTTGGTCGCGAATTGACCACGCCGTTCGGCTTCGTCGATGATGGCCGTATGGAGGCCGAAACCCGCAAGATCATGACGCGCCTGAACCCCAATTTCCGTAAGCTGAAAGAGCCTGTTTCGGCCCTGTCCGGCGGGCAGCGCCAATCGGTCGCCATCGCGCGCGCGGTCTATTTCAACGCCAAAATCCTGATCATGGATGAACCGACGGCGGCGCTGGGCGTGCATGAAACCGAAATGGTGGCCGATCTGATCAAGGAGCTGAAATCCCAAGGCCTCGGGATATTCCTGATCAGCCACGACACCCGCGAAATGATGGAGCTGTGCGACCGTGTTGCGGTGATGAAAAACGGCCAGATGGTGGGCACCGAACGGGTCGAGGACGTGACCGAAGACGACATTTTGTCGATGATTATCCTAGGCAAAAACCCGAAAGTGGCGGCATGAGTTTTATCGGCCTCGATCTTGGCACATCCTCGCTCAAGGCGCTTCTGATTGACGAAGACCAACGCGTTCTGGCCGAACATTCGGTACCGTTAACCGTGCAGCGCCCCCATGACGGCTGGTCCGAACAGGACCCGCACACGTGGGTCGATGCACTGTTTGTGGCTCTTGAAGCATTGGGAAAATCGCACGATCTGGGTGAGGTCAAAGGCATTGGATTGTCGGGCCATATGCATGGCGCAACTCTGCTGGACCCCGCGGGCGACGTGTTGCGCCCCTGTATATTGTGGAACGACACCCGCGCCAGCGTTGAGGCGGCGGATATGGACGCGGACCCGGAATTTCGCGCGCGTACGGGCAATATCGTGTTCCCCGGCTTTACGGCGCCAAAGGTGGAATGGGTTCGCCGCAACGAGCCTGATATTTTTGTAAAAGTCGCAAAGATACTGCTTCCAAAAGACTATCTGCGGTACGTCTTAACCGGCACTATGTTCGGCGATATGTCGGATGCCTCTGGGACTGGCTGGTTTAGCCCGCGTACGCGGGATTGGTCAGATGCGTTGCTGTCGGCCTGCCGGTTGACCCGCGACCATATGCCGGATCTTTCCGAAGGGTCCGCGCAGGCTGGCGTGGTCACGCATACCCGCGCTCGTGCCCTTGGCTTGCGCGACATTCCCGTGGCGGGCGGTGGCGGTGATAACGCGGCCAGTGCCATCGGTGCCGGTGTGGTGCGCGCGGGCGATGCGTTTGTGTCGTTGGGCACGTCGGGCGTTTTGTTTGCCGCCTCCGACAGCTACACCCCCGATCCGGCCAGCGCCGTGCACACGTTTTGCCACGCCGTGCCCGACACGTGGCACCAGATGGGCGTGATTTTGGCGGCGACGGATGCCTTGCAATGGCTGTCGCGGCTGACCGGTCAATCGGCGGCTGAATTGACCGCCGATCTGGGCGATCTGCGCGCGCCTACACGCACGCTGTTCCTGCCCTATCTTGGGGGCGAGCGCACGCCGCACAACGATGCCACCATGCGCGGGCAATTCCTGCACCTTGATCATGCCACCGACGCCAAACAGGCCACCCGCGCGGTGCTGGAAGGGGTGGCCTTTGCGTTCGCCGATTGCCAGATCGCCCTGCAATCCACTGGTACGGTGATCGAAAGCGCGCTGGCCATGGGGGGCGGTGCCAAGTCCGACTACTGGCTTGATGTTATCGCCACCACTTTGGGCATTTCGTTGAAGGTGCCAAAGGCGGGCGATTTTGGCGCGGCGCTGGGCGCTGCCCGCCTTGCCATCATGGCCGCAACGGGGGCGGGCGTGGACATTGCAACGCAACCCGCGCTCGCCAAAACCATTGACCCCAACGCCACCTTGGCCCCCGCATTCTGCGCGGCCCACGCCCGCTACCGCGCGGCCTACACCACCCTGAAGGACATAACATGAGCGACTTTTTCAACGGCATCCCGCAGATCAAATTCGAGGGGCCGGACAGTGACAATGATTACGCGTTTCGCCACTACGACGCGGATGCGGTGGTCATGGGCAAGCCGATGAAGGAGCAGTTGCGCTTCGCCGCCGCCTATTGGCATTCCTTCGCGTGGCCCGGTGGCGACCCTTTTGGCGGGCAGACCTTCGATCGACCGTGGTTTGACGAATCGGGGTTTGGCGACACGACAGAGGCCGCAAAACTAAAGGCCGACGTCGCGTTCGAGATGTTTCAAATCCTCGGCGTGCCGTATTTCTGTTTTCACGACGAAGACGTACGCCCGCAGGGGGCCACCTTCGCCGAAACCACCAAAAACCTTGAAACTATCGTCGATTATTTTGCGCAAAAGATGGACGACACAGGCGTAAAACTCCTCTGGGGCACGGCGAACCTGTTTTCGCACCGTCGCTACATGTCCGGTGCGGCCACAAACCCCGACCCCGATGTGTTTGCCTATTCCGCCGCCACCATCAAAACCTGCATGGATGCGACGATCAAGCTGGGGGGTGAAAACTACGTGCTTTGGGGTGGGCGCGAGGGGTATGAAACCCTGCTGAACACCGACATGGGCCGCGAACGCCAGCAGGCGGGCCGGATGTTGCAAATGGTCGTTGATTACAAACACAAGACGGGGTTCAAGGGCGCGATCCTGATTGAACCCAAACCGCAAGAACCGATGAAGCATCAATATGACTACGATGTGGCGACGGTGTATGGCTTCCTCAAGGACTTCGGGCTGGAGGGCGAGGTGCAGGTGAACATCGAACAGGGCCATGCGATTTTGGCGGGCCATTCGTTTGAACACGAGTTGGCCTTGGCGCGGGAATTGGGCATTTTCGGATCGATCGACATGAACCGCAACGATTACCAATCCGGTTGGGACACCGACCAGTTTCCAAACAATGTGCCCGAAATGACGCTGGCGTTTTACGAGGTGTTGCGCGCAGGCGGTTTCACCACAGGTGGCACCAATTTCGACGCAAAACTGCGCCGCCAATCATTGGATGCGGAAGATTTGATTTTGGCCCATGTGGGCGGGATGGATGCCTGCGCTGCGGGGCTGAAAGCCGCCGCCGCGATGCTGGAGGACGGCAAGTTGGAAGCGGCCCGCGACGCGCGTTATGCGGGTTGGGACGCAGCAGGGGGCAAGGCGCTGATGAGCACAGACCTGTCGGCGATTTATGACGGCGTTGTGGCACAAAACCTTGATCCGCAACCGGTTTCAGGCCGTCAGGAACGGCTTGAAAACCTGGTCAACCGCTACCTCTAGGTGCGGGGTGGCTTTGCGCCGCCCTTGCCCTTGGCTACCTTTATGGCTGCATCACGTGCACGGTTCTTCTTGCTGGATGGCTTTCCGGCGGGTGGTTTGCTGGCCGGATGCCCGCCACCGGACGGTTTGGCGAAAGGTGGCTTGCCGCCCGGTTTATTGCCCGGTTTGCCGCCCGGTTTGCCGCTGGGTTTTGCGGCAGGTTTGCTCCAACTGGGTTTGCCTTCGCCGGTTTTGGCCGCTGCGGGTTTGTACGGTTTCTTGGCTGCCGGTGCGCTGACGGCCCCATCGCGCGTGTCATCGAATTGCTTCTTCTTGTAGGCCGGCTTGGCACCTGCGGGCTTGGCACCCGTTGGTTTTGCACCGGGCTTGGGCTTTTTCGCACGCGGTGCAGGGGCGTCATCGTATTGGACCGGCTTGGTCGTGCCCTGCGGTTTAGGCGTGCCTTGCGGTTTGGGCGTGTACGGCTTTGGCGCATCGTCGCGCGGGGCCTCGACGCGGGGCTTGTCCCATGTCTTTTTCGCGCGCGGTGGTCCGCTTTCGATGTTTGGCTTGCCCGACAGACGGGTCAGTGCCGCACCGTCTTCCAGCGTCATCTTCGGGCCGATGGCGGCCAGAAATCCGGCCACCGCGCTTTCGCGAAGTTCGATCATCGAGGTGTCGGGCTGGATGCGGATCGCGCCGATATCGTCCTTGGTGATGTTGCCCATTTTGCAGACCATCGGCAAAATCCGGCGCGGTTCTGCGCCCGCTGCGTGGCCACCGGCGATTGAAAACCACACGCTTGGCCCGAAAGCCTGACGTGGGGCCGGGGGGGCTGCCACATCGGACAGATCCTCGGGGGCTGTGTTGCGTTCGCGGTACAGGCGCAGGTAGGACGCCGCGATTTGTTCGGCGGTGAAGGCGTCGGTCAGCTTGTCGACGGTATCACGCTCGCCCTCGGCCACGGGTTCTTGCCAGGATGCGTTGCCCAACATGCGTTCTTCGTCTTTTGCCAAAACCTCGTCGGCACCGGGGGCATTAGCCCATTCGGCGGTCAGCTTGGCCCAGCCCAACAGGCGCTCGGCCTTTTTGCGTGAGGCGGGTGGCACGATCAATGCAGACACACCTTTGCGCCCCGCGCGCCCGGTCCGCCCCGAGCGGTGCAGCAATGTGTCTTGGTTCGTCGGCAATTCCGCGTGGATCACCAGTTCGAGGTTCGGCAAGTCGATGCCGCGCGCTGCAACGTCTGTGGCGACACACACGCGCGCGCGCCCGTCGCGCATGGCCTGCAAGGCGTGCGTGCGTTCGGATTGCGACAATTCACCGGACAGCGCGACAACAGCAAGCCCGCGATTGGACAAACGCGTCGTCAACCGGTTGACGGTGGCGCGGGTGTTGCAGAACACGATGGCATTGGGTGCCTCGTAATAGCGCAGCACGTTCATGATGGCGTTTTCGCCGTCGCGCGCGGACACCTGCAGGGCGCGGTATTCGATATCGGCGTGCTGTTTTTCACCGGACACGGTGGCGATGCGCATCGCGTCTTTCTGATAGGATTTCGCCAGTTTCGCGATGGTCGCGGGGACCGTCGCGGAAAACATCAGGGTCTGGCGCTCCGCTGGGGCGCTGTCCAGAATAAACTCCAGATCCTCGCGAAACCCGAGGTCGAGCATTTCATCCGCTTCGTCCAGCACAACCGCTTTCAGGCTGTCCATGTCGATGGATTTGCGCATCACGTGGTCGCGCAAGCGGCCCGGCGTGGCGACGACGATGTGGCTGCCGCGTTCCAGCGCGCGGCGTTCATCGCGCATGTCCATGCCGCCCACGGTGGACACAACGACTGCGCCAGCTGCTTTATACAACCAGTCCAACTCGCGTTTCACCTGCAAGGCCAATTCGCGGGTTGGCGCAATCACCAGGGCCAGCGGCGCGCCTGCGCGATCAAACGTATCGCTGTCGCCCAGGATTTGCGGCGCAATCGCCAGACCGAAGCCGATGGTTTTGCCCGATCCGGTTTGCGCGGACACCAACAGGTCGCGGCCCGCAACATCGGGGTCCAGACACGCCTCCTGAACGGCTGTCAGTGTGTCGTATCCTTTTGCGGCAAGCGCATCTGCTAGTGTCTTCTTCACGCAGCATTCCTCATGTGTCAGCTCGGCCCGCATCGGGCCTAAAGCGCGCAGGTATCCCGTTGCGGACCCTTTGTATAGTGCAGCGCGATTTGCACGCCATTGGTGGGCAGCGGCCATGCACAGCGCAAAGGGCAGATCGGGCGCGCAGGATGGCTGATTTCGATGAACCAAAAACAGGTGTTTCGCACTTTGCCCGATAAACGACATGGAACGCCTTATTTTGCTGCAGTTCGACGGGTGCGTAATGCCAGAAACGCAACGTGCCTAAGGCCAGTGTGGATAAATGATTTGACGTTGGGTTGCATCGCTCCTTAGCCTTGGAACGCCAGCATACGGCTCCGGGTCACGGAGCGAAAAAGCGTCTGGCAACAGATCAACCAACAGGGGATCAACATGATCAAATCAACAACACGCGCTATTTTGCTCGGGGCGGTTGCCGCATTGTCCGGCGCCACCGCAATGGCGCAGAGCGATTCTATCACCGTCGGCTATTTCCTCGAATGGCCCATGCCGTTTCAATTTGCCAAGGTTAACGGCACGTACGAAGAAGCGCTGGGCATGGAAATCAACTGGGTCAGCTTTGACACGGGAACTGCAATGTCGGCTGCGATGGCGTCGGGCGATGTGCAATTGTCGGTCAGCCAGGGCGTGCCGCCCTTCGTGGTCGCGACATCTGCGGGTCAAGACCTTCAAATGCTAGACGTCGCTGTGTCTTACGCGGACAACGACAACTGCGTGGTGCGTTCCGCGCTAGAAATTGACGCCTCGACGGCCGGTGATCTGGCAGGCGCGCGCGTTGCCGTGCCGCTGGGCACCGCCGCGCATTACGGCTTCTTGCGCCAGATGGACCATTTCGGCGTAGATGTGTCCACGCTTGAGGTTGTCGATATGTCCCCACCGGATGGCGCTGCCGCAATCGCGCAAGGGTCCATCGACATGATGTGTGGCTGGGGCGGTTCGTTGCGCCGCGCCAAGGAACATGGCAACACATTGCTGACCGGCGATGAGAAGACCGAGCTTGGTATTCTGGTGTTCGACGTCACGTCCGCGCCCACAGCCTGGGTTGCCGAGAACGAAGAAACAGTCGCCAAGTTCCTCGCCGTGACGGCAGAAGCCAACGCGATGTGGAATTCCGGTGAAAACACCGACGTCATGTTGCCGGTCATCGCGCAAGACGCCGGTATGGATGTTGAAGCGACTGCCGAAACGCTGGCGACCTTCGTGTTCCCGTCTGTCGAAGATCAGCTGGGTGATGCATGGCTTGGCGCCGCTGCGCCTGCTTTCCTGCAAGGTGTTGCAGCGGTTTTTGTTGATGCGGGCTCGATTGACGGCGCGCTTGAGTCGTATGCGGGCGCGATCAACACTGCCCCCCTTGCGGCTGCAAACGATATGTAAGACCACGCTACGGATTGGCCCGGCGCATGTGTGCCGGGCCTTTACGGTTTAGGCCGAGACAAAAAATATGCTTCGGCGTTTATCTGCGCCACACCTCATTTCGCGCGCCAGTCGCGCAAGGGAGCCCCCCCAAATGTCATCAACGACCGGACTAACCATCGAAAACCTTTCGATGCGCTTTGATTTGCCCAATGGCGGGCATGTTCAGGCGCTTCAGGGGGTCTCTCTCGACCTGAAGGCGGGCGAATTACTCAGCGTGCTGGGGCCGTCGGGCTGCGGTAAGACGACATTGCTTAACATCGTCGCAGGCTTTTTGGCGCAGACCGAGGGAACGCTGATGTTGAACGGTCATGAAATCAATGGTCCCGACGCCGAACGCGGCATGGTGTTTCAGGCCGGTGCCTTGTTCGAATGGATGTCGGTGCGCGACAATGTCAGCTTCGGGCCGCGCATGGCTGGGCGTAAGGCCAAAGATTACATGGGCAACGTCGATCACCTGCTCGAAGTCGTCGGCCTGCAAGATTTCAAAGAAAAGATGGTCTATGAGCTGTCGGGCGGGATGCAGCAGCGCGTGGCACTTGCCCGCTGTCTGGCCAATGACCCCGACGTTATTTTGATGGACGAACCGCTGGGCGCGCTGGATGCGTTGACCCGCGAAAAGATGCAAAGCCTTGTGCTGAAGCTGTGGAAAGAGACCGGCAAGACGATCATCCTGATCACCCACTCGGTCGAAGAAGCGCTGTTGTTGGGCGAACGCCTGATCGTGATGGCGCCGCGCCCCGGGCGCATCCACCGCGAATACCGCCTGCCGTTTGCAGATATGGGCGTCAACGCCGACCTGCGCGAGGTGAAAAAACATCCCGATTACGCCCCCACCCGCGAGGAAATCCTGAATATGATCTGGGACATGGAAGAGGAAATCATGGGCACCGCAGGGGAGGAGGCGTAACATGGACAGCACCGTTAACCTGCTTTGCACCCGCGAACGTCTGGGCGAAACCGTCACCGAACTCCGCGCCACGCCCGTGCCCGAGGGCCAGATCGTCGGCGATACATTTGTCCCCGCCGAGGGCTGTATCGTGGCCACTGGTTGGGAAACATTTAGCTATCAATTCGGCACACTTGGCACCGAGCTTTGGGGCGAAACCAAAACCGTTTTTGCCAGTGCGGCCAGCGCGTTGCCCTCAATCGCGATTTATATTCTGGTCATTCTGGCCTGCATGTTCATCTACCGCGCGGTCAAATCCGGCCTGACGAAAACCGCCGATTACACCTCGCTCAAAACCGTGACGTTTGGTGATGAAAGCGCTGTGCGCTCGGATTTGCCCGCTTCGATCCTGTCGATTGTGCTGATTTTCATCATCTGGGGCAGTTTTACCGGGTCGGCCCTGTTGCCCGGCTTTTTGCACCTGCCCGCGCCCTTTGTTGGCGAAAGCAGCTTTACCTACACGCTTGAGGATGCGGACGGCAACCGCGACGACGCGGAGGTGTTTATTCGTGTCATTCCCGCCGGTGCTGCCGCATCGGATATGGTGTTTGATCCGGGCGCGGGGCTGGCCAAAAACGATGGCGCAGAAATTGGAATCTACCGCAGCGACAACATTTTGTGGGACAGCAACGATGACGTGACACGGCGCGCAAACGGCGCGCGCATCGTAGCCATCAACGGCGCGGAATTCGATTACGCCTTTGGCACGGACGGCGCAGGCCGCGCACCGTCCTTCAACGTCGGGTTTGCCCGTGTGGCGATCACCGATCGCGGTTCCATCAACGTGGTGCCCGATCAGGGCTGGCAGATGCAGCCGCTGTATTTGCCCGCCCCCGAGGTGGTCTGGACCCGGTTCATCGAGATCGCGAAATACGGCTACCAGAACGTCTATCTGACCGTTCACCTCGGGTTTTCGCTGTTTCGCGTGATCGTGGGGTTCCTGCTGGGCGCGGCGGTTGGCATTCCGCTGGGCTATGCCATGGGCCTGTCCAACTGGTTTCGCGGCTGGTTTGACCCGATCGTGGAATTCATGCGCCCTGTGCCCCCGCTCGCTTTGATCCCGCTGGTCATTATCTGGTTTGGCATCGGCGAGGTCGGCAAGATCTTCCTGCTGTTCCTTGCCGCGTTGTGGATCATGGCCATCGCCGCACGCTCCGGCGTGTCGGGCGTGCGCATCACCAAGGTGCACGCGGCCTATTCGCTTGGGGCGTCGCGCTGGCAAATCCTGCGCCATGTGATTATTCCCAACAGCCTGCCGGAAATCTTCACAGGCGCGCGGGTTGCCATGGGGGTGTGCTGGGGCACGGTTGTGGCCGCCGAACTGGTCGCCGCCGAAGAGGGCATCGGCAAAATGATCACGACTGCCTCGAAATTCCAGAACACGGACATCATCCTGCTGGGCGTCATCATCATCGGCCTCGTCGGCTTTGGCATCGACATGCTGATGCGCTGGGCCGAACGCCGCCTGGTGCCATGGAAGGGCAAGGGCTGAACCGGCCATCTGGCCGGCGAAAGGTCCAGTGGACCTTTCGAAGCCCTTGCGGGCGGAGCCCCGGACAGGGCTAGTCCGAGCTTCGCTCGGCAAAAGGTCCGGGGGACCTTTTGTAGCCTTTGAGGGCGGAGCCCCGGCGCATCGTGCATCGCAACACAGTTCATAAAAAAAGGGCCGGTGCATCACCGCACCGGCCCTTTCCATTTCTTTAAGGCCGCTTAGTTCAACGCAGCATCCGTAATCACCGTCGTAAATGCCCCAACAGGTTCCGCTGAAATCACCGGATCGGAGCCACCCGCCAACAATGTGGCAACCGTGCGCTCGTAGGCTTCGATGTCCAGCGCGCCGGTTCCACCTGCGGTCAGCAAGGCAACCTCGGCCATCATGCGCGCCTGTGCCGCCTCGGACTGCGCACCTGTTTCATCGTATTCCATGATGATTGCGGCGGCTTCGGCCACGTTCTCCTCGGCGTAGCGCCAGCCCTCCATCGACGCGCGCACGAAGCGCACCATTTTGTCGACGAACACCGGATCTTCGAGGTTCGCTTCCAGCGCCCAAATGCCGTCTTCCAACGTGGCGACGCCTTGGTCCTCATATTTGAACGTGATCAGCTCGTCAGGGTTCACGCCCGCATCCAGCACCTGACCGTATTCGTTATAGGTCATGGTCGAAATGCAATCGGCCTGCCGCTGCAACAGCGGGTCCACGTTGAAGCCTTGGCGCAACACGGTCACGCCCTCCTCGCCGCCGTCTGTCGGAATGCCAGCCTGGCTCATCCAGCTGAGGAACGGATATTCGTTGCCAAAGAACCAAACGCCGATGGTCTTGCCGCGGAAATCCTCGACGGTTTCGATGCCGGTGTCTTTCCAGCAGGTCAGCATCAGGCCCGAGCTGTTGAAGGGCTGCGCGATGTTCACCACCGGCAATCCTTTTTCGCGCGCCGCGAGGGCAGAGGGCATCCAGTTCAGCATGATGTCAGCACCACCGCCCGCCAAAACCTGTGGTGGGGCAATGTCGGGGCCGCCGGGCAGGATAGTGACATTCAGGCCCTCGGCCTCATAAAACCCTTTGTCGAGCGCTACATAATAGCCCGCAAACTGCGCCTGCGTGACCCACTGCAATTGCAGCGTGACGTCGTTTTCATCGGCATGCAGGGCGGTGCCCCCCAAACCGGCAGCAACCGCAGCGAGTGTTAGGAAATTCTTCATGTTTGACCTCCAAGTGTCAGATTTGAAAGGCCCCGGTTTGCCGGGGTTGGTCTTTTTAACGTTGTGACGGGTGCCAGAAGGTCACCCGTTTTTCCAAGGCGGCGATGGCACCGTAAAACGCCGATCCGGCAATCGCGGCCACGACAATTTCGGCCCAAACCATATCAAGCGCAAGCTGCCCGACCGATGTCGAGATGCGAAAACCCATCCCCACCGTCGGAGAACCGAAAAATTCAGCAACAATGGCCCCGATCAGGGCAAGTGTTGTCGCAATTTTCAGCCCGTTGAAGATGAACGGCAGGGCGGCTGGCACGCGCAGTTTCAACAAGGTCGGCCAATAGCCCGCGCCATAGGTGCGCATCAGGTCGCGCTGCATGCCGCTGGTGTCTTTCAGCCCCGCTACGGTGTTCACGAGGATCGGGAAAAACACCATCACCCCCACGACAGCCGCCTTGGAGTGCCAATCGCTGCCCAGCCATTTCACGAAAATAGGGGCCGTGCCGACGATAGGCAGGGCGGCCATGAACGCGCCCACAGGCAGGATGCCCTTGGTCAAAAACGGGCTGCGATCCGCCAGCAGGGCCACGGCGAAGGCGGCGATCATGCCCAGCACATAACCGGTCATCGCGCCTTTCAGGATCGTCTGTTCGAAATCCGCCCAGAGTATTGGAAGCGACGATGCGAAACGCGCGGCAATCGCGGACGGGGGTGGCAGGATGATGGGGCTGACGTTCAGCATGCTCACCAGAACCTGCCACATCGCAATGATCGTCACCCCGAAAATCACCGGAATCAG
>Ga0136559_1000284_pt1 | contig 17706 bp, 18 predicted proteins | sample AntRauMeHopE1496_FD_104633 | JGI IMG/M metagenome (GOLD analysis project Ga0136559, IMG submission 104633) | Saline lake microbial communities from Rauer Islands, Antarctica - Metagenome Hop E1 #496 | ecosystem: Environmental > Aquatic > Non-marine Saline and Alkaline > Saline | place... | reverse complement strand
GCTCTTTTGTTAAGTGTTATAGCCTGTGAGAAAGAGGTAATAGATGATCCCACTCAAGGACTTGTTTAAAAAGCGTTAACGGTTGACAGGGACGCTGAAATTATATCAAATCCTTATGAAATAAACCACATGGAAAATGTCCTAAATCAAATTAAACAAATGTCCTTACAATATAATGAGGACAACGATTGTAATGTCGGTTTAAATACAAACGCTTTTAATATTGAACCTAATTACAAGTACATTAAATTTAACCCAGCAAACGAGGAGCAAGAAGCGCTCTTGCGTGCAGATGAAACGTTGCCTCTTGTAGATTACCCATTAAGTTATCAAAGTGCAGATCATTATTATATAGCGACAAATACAGAACCACCAACCGAAAGTGAGCTACCCTCTTATTATACAAGTGTAGCTCTTAATAAACAATTACCTGCAGTGCCCTACGAAGAGTTGCAGCTTATGTACCTGCCAGATGAAGATTTATATTTTCAGAACGTAGAAAATGAAAATATACCTACACAAGAAGGTAAAATAGCATCTAAATTAGACTTACTGAATCATTTATATACCCTTGCATACCAGCATAGTGATAACGGTAATTTATTACCTCCCGATGTTATGGAGGAAAATGAAAATGGACTTCAAGCTAAATTTTTTGGAATTAGTTTCAGAGGTTTATGGACTCCTAGTGGTCACATAGAAATTTGGGATGAAAATATCGTGCGCAACACAACCAGTACCGTTACAGAAATTGTAGGCTATGAAACGGTACCTTGTACAGGTGAAACAGATTTTAACGAAACGGTGCATTATGGCGACGGAGATGGTTATCCAAGTACTTCGGGATCATCAAATCCAATGGGAGGTGAGCTAGAATTTATAGATAATACTAGGATATGTAGAAAACCGATATTTGAAACTAGTACTATAAATGGTACTACGAGCTATACACCACTAGTAGGTGCACAAGTTTTAATTCGCGACACTTTTACACTAGGCAACGCTATTACAAACTCAAATGGTGATTTTACACATAGACGTAAGCGACCAGCGGTAAGATATGTGTTGCAGTGGGAACGATATCATTATAGTATCAGAGACGGCATATGGCAAGCTGAAACTGGAGGTCCAAAAATGCGTGAGAGAGCTTGGTTTAAACAAATACGTGGCGGTGAAGAAGCATATCACGCTAATATCCACCGTGGGGCGTTTACGTATTATTATGAAAATTTGCCAGGTTTAAGGTTTCCAGCTACTTCATTAGAACTTCAATCACAAATGAAATTGGCTGCCGTGGAAGAATCTGGTTCCTCAAGTCATGTTCCTTTTCGTCGTTTCGTATTTAGTTCAGTAATTAAAATAAAACGATGGAACGAGCCTACAAGCGACATTGTTGGGACAACAATACATGAACTGGCGCATAGTGTTCATTGGGCAATTGATAGAACAAGTTATAATAATATTGTCTGGGATGCCTATATTGATCCAACATTAAGCGGTGGTTTAGGTCCGACCGCAAATAATAATAGGCGGCTTTTAGAATCATGGGCTATGCATATTGAGTTGCTATATACAGCAGAGTTTTATAATAGACTAGGAGTGATTACGCCAATTTATCTAGGTCTATTACAAGAACGCACTATAAATGAAGACATTCACTACACAACTGGAATTTTTGATTTAACAGATGATAGTAATCAACGTTTTGTTTTTAGTAATTTCAATCTTCCAAACGATCCAGCCGAAGGTTATACTCCAAGACAATTACAGGATGCACTACATGGAGCTAGATCGTGGAATCAATATAGAAACAACATCAAATCTCTGAATATTGATAACCCAAATGATATAGATGTTTTATTTGCAAATTGGTAGCTATGAAAAGAATGTTTTTAGGAATATTGATTTTAACATCCTTGCACTCTTGTGTGCGGGAAGTTGAAACAATATCGTGTATTAAGTATATAAATGATACTAACCACTCAATTGTTATTGAAATTTACGATGGTAGTAGAACTTCAACATTTGAAAGACGTGTAAAGGAATCTATTAATACCCAATCTACAGGTCTGTTCTACTCTGAATGTGTTTCAAGAAGAGGGCCTTATCCCCCTCAACTTTTTTTTGCAACAGATTCTATTGTTGTTAAATTTGATAGCCAGCGCCTTTTGGTTTCTACCAGTTCAGAATTAGGTCTTATCTCTACTGGACTATTAAATAGGGATAATTACGTAGTAGAAGGAACTACCTACACTTACACCTTCACCCAACAAGACTACGATAACGCAATGCCTTTTTAAAAATGAAAACTATGAAAACAACATTTAAACTGTATGCACTCGCTTTTTTAAGCCTCACTCTTTTTTCTTGTGATCCAGACGATGACAACAACCCACCAGCAACAGTTGCCGAGGCTAACAACTTTAAAATAGGGAATAACACCTATCCCATGGCTAGAGGTTTTAGGACGGGTAGCGCACCAGACAGACCTGGGTTGTTTGTCACAAATGCTGTGCTTACCAGCAGCAGTATTACCTTAGACAGCAATGCTGAACTTGCTGGAACGGGTAACATCGTTGTATTTGAATTTTATACCGCTTTAAATAATGGTTTACAACCCGGAGTGTATAATCTGGATAATGTAAACGACCAGGCACAAACGGTTTACGTTTACACCGGTGTAGGTTACGACGGCAGCACAGGCGACGCTGCGTCACCAGACGATATTTTTGAAGGAACTATTACTGTAGAGGTACTCGCAGGTGGTGATTTTAAAATCACAGGTCGCGGTCGTGCAGACGATGCAGACGCAACTTTTACTGTTAGTTACACGGGTGCGCTGCAATTAGTGAATCAGTAGCATCGGTTAATCGCGTCAACTTTAATAAATAGTAAACCCGGCAAGGCATAAAAATCGTGCTGGGATTTTTTAACATCATGCTGGTTTATGAATTATTCGGCAAAACACCAACCCTTCTTATACTTAAAATCATAAGACTCAAAATGCATTTTAAGGATAAAGTAAATTCATCACCAGCAAAATAAGGCTTTTTGACATCGTGAACATATTTTGATGTTTAGCACATTGCTATTCATTTTATTACTAATTTTACGTTGTATTTAAGACCAGCGTCTTTACGAAAACGAACATTTTCAAATCAGTTCACGTGGCGGCATTTATTTTTTTATTTGCGTTCACCAGTTGTAATAACGAGGTAACAACTGATGGGCAAAACGCATCCAACGCTCCATTTTATGGGCTTACAACAGCTTTTAAAATGGTAGAGAACGAGCTCAAGTTGGCCAATAGCATGCAGCTGGCCGCTGGCACGCAATAGCGCCCTACAAACGAGCAGCTTAACGAGGTCGCGTTTAAACTGCCTGCGGGCTACGCCTTTTTAAGGGTTTATAGCACAACAAATGCCACGGCTAAAACCGTATTTTGACAATAAATATGCAGCATAATTTTCAAAACCACATCAAATTTAATGTCGATACATACCCGAAAATCAATTGGTTGCTAGTAAAAGAAGGCTTTTTCAGAGAATATAATATTTCTAAAATCCCTTGCACAGCTTTAACTTTAACTTTCATTTTAAAAACACGATAATTATGAAAACAAACACTTTTAAAACAGTATGTGCGGCGGGATTAATTTTTTTAGTAGCGTTAATAGGTTGTACTAACGAGGCTACTAATGAAGAACAAAACCTACTTATGGATCCGTTTGAGCAGCTTACAACTACTTTTAAAACTTTGGAGAACGAGCTGAGTTTAGGCGATAACATGCATTTGCCCGATGGCACACAATGGCGCGCTACAAACGAGCAGCTAAACGAGGTCGAGTTTAAACTGCCGGTAGGTTACGCCTTTTTAATGGTTCATGGTACAACAAATGCTACGGCCAAAACAAACATAGCGACATTATATACCTGCGTGTGTACCGGTACCGGCACGAGTAAAATATTTGTTTTAAATAACATGGTGGGTTGTTTACAAAATACCTGTGATGGTAACACCCTAGGACAACATACAACCTCTACTGATGGAATGTTTGCAACTAAGGTCGTGCAATTAGAGGAGTAAATAAAGTTAAATGGCATCATTCTAAGCAGCATTAGTACATTTAATCTAAACTAAATGATTTTTAGAAGCAACTATTTCCATTAGTACATCACTATTCAAGTTAAAAGACCCAGTACGGGATAAAAACCGTGCTGGGATTTTTTATTTCCATGCTTTTGTAACAAATTTGCCATGAACGTAACTTATACCCAAACCACCACAACATGTTTAAACAGTTTCTCAATCTAGAATGGAAAAGCTTTATAAGAAGTGCCGCCTTTAAGCAAAACCTCGTTTTCAAAATATTTATAGGGTTATTTGCGCTTCTTATTCTTGCCGAAATGCTAGGCGCAGGCGCATTTGCTTTTTTTATCATAAAAAAACTTATTGAAGAAGGTGTAGTAAAGGCTACAGACCCATTTATGGTGGTAAATAAGTTTCTTATATACTGGTTTGCGATGGACTTGTTAATTAGGTATTTCATGCAAAAAATGCCAGTGGCAAACATTAAGCCCTTGCTATACTTACCATTTACTAAAGGCAAAATTGTGCAGTATGCACTTGCTAAAACAGGAACCTCGTTTTTTAACGTCTTACCAGCGTTCTTTTTTATACCTTTCAGCATCGTGTTGCTTATAGAAGGTTACAACCCGGTAGGCGTGTTAAGTTGGCATCTTGCTATGCTGGGCATTACACTTACTTTTAATTTTTTAAACGTTTTTCTTAATAACGTAGATAAGGTTTTTTACCCTGTTGCCATTATCCTAGGGGCTGCTGGTCTAGCACATTATTATGGCTATTTTGACATCACGCTATATACACAACCCGTATTTGCTTTTTTCTATGAACAGCCGTGGAGTTTTATAATACCACTTGCCCTTGCAGTTTTTACCTGCTGGTATGCATATCATTATTTTTTAAAACAATTGTATCTGGACGCTGGTCTTGCTACTGCGGTGCAACATGCAACCACTGAAGATTTAAGTTTCCTAGACCGTTTTGGAAACATTGCTGTTTATTTAAAAAACGATATTAAACTCATTAAACGTAACAAGCGTGCGCGTACCACTTTTATTATGGGTTTTGCCTTTGTTGCTTATGGTATCTTTTTTATGAGCGATATATATGACGGTATAAATGGTATGAAAGTGTTTGCAAGCTTGTTTTGTACAGGTGGTTTCTTGTTCACCTTTGGTGGGCTTGTGCCTAGCTGGGACAGTAGTTATTACAAACTCATGATGTCGCAAAACATACCCTACAAAGACTTTTTACTCTCTAAATGGTGGCTTATGGTTATCGCTACCGCGTTTAGTTTTGTGCTTTGTAGTGCGTACCTTTTTGTAGGGTTAGACTGGTGGTTTGCGATGTTTGCCGCAGCCATTTATAACATAGGCTTTAACTCGTCTGTAGTATTACTGGGAGGCGCTTTTGTAAAAACGCCCATAGATTTAACGAGCAATAAAAAAGCTTTTGGCGACTCTAAAGCGTTTAATATAAAAACCTTACTCCTTACCATTCCCAAGTTAGCGCTGCCCGTAATTATTTATTACGCATTTGCATTACCGTTTAACGAGACCGCCGGATTCGTAGCTATTGCCGTAACAGGACTGCTTGGCTTGTTGTTGAGAGATCGCATTTTTACCATCATAGAAAATATTTACAAGCAAGAAAAATATGACACCATCGCTGCTTATGCGCAAAAAGATTAATACACTCACAAGGCTATAAATGAGGCCATGTTATTATGTATTTCGCTTTCGCGAAAGCGAAACAACAAAAAGTTTATGCCACACGAGTAAAAAGATAAAGAAGTCGATAACATAAAAACGCGTACACGAAAGCGTAAAACAAAGAAGTTTATGCCGCATGAACAACATAAGGATAGTTATTAAACACACAAGTAAATACAAATCGCGGCACAAAGGCGAACACATTAAAATCACTCAGAACACTTACAATTATGATCACAATACACAATCTTAAAAAAGCGTACAACGGCACAACGGTACTGGACATAGAACACCTAGAAATAGAAAAAGGACAAGCCATAGGCCTGGTAGGGAATAACGGCGCCGGTAAAACAACCTTGTTCTCGTTGCTGCTGGATCTAATACAAGCAAACGGCGGTCACATTATTTCAAATGGTGTTCAGGTAAATGAAAGTGAAGACTGGAAACCTTTTACCAGCGCATTTGTAGACGAGAGTTTCCTTATAGGGTACCTCACGCCCGAAGAATATTTTTACTTCATAGGTGAGCTGCGAGGACTTAATAAAGCTGATGTAGATGCGCTCGTGGCAAGCTATTCTGACTTTTTTAACGGCGAGGCCGTAGGGCAGAACAAGTACTTGCGCGACCTGTCTAAAGGAAACCAGAAAAAGGTAGGAATCATAGCCAGTCTTATAGGCAATCCTAAAGTAATTATTTTAGATGAGCCGTTTGCAAACCTGGATCCATCTACCCAAATAAGACTCAAGAAAATAATAAAAGAACTTGCAGACGATCCAGAGGTTACCATACTCGTTTCTAGCCACGACCTGATTCACGTTACCGAAGTTACAAAGCGCATTGTGCTGCTTGAAAAAGGCCGTGTTGTTAAGGACATGACTAAAGATTCTGGAACCTTTGCACAACTCGAGCAGTATTTCTTGGGCATTTCTGAAGCACACGCACCCGTTCCAGTAGAAACCGTGGTTGAAAATGAGATGATTACAGACAAGGTAGTAGAATAGTTCTTTAATTAAAACGGCAGTTAATACGATAAGATCTGTCAGATTGCTGTAATCCTGATACTATCGTTGCCATTATATAAAGTCAGCCGTAGTTTCCGTATTACTTCGACAATAAGCAGCAAAAGCCTTTAGGTTTCGTACTGAGCATGTAAAAGTGCTGCTGCATGGAAACTGCAATAAAAGCTACCAGTGCGCGCACCCTTACGATGGTGCATCGCGCCCCCTTGTAATGCGTTTTGTCGAAGCGCCAAAGCGTTTGGGTAATGAAAACAGAAATTAAAGTTCATCGCTAGGATGCTCTTTAAGCGTTACACGGGGTGCGTTTATAGAAGTATAAAGCGGATTTTAAACGACAAAAGCAACAAAAGCGGTTGTTTTGCACAATTTAATAGCGCTATATTTTAAAAAGCCATCACCTAAACCGCAACTACAGTATTCTTGCACAGCCAGCAGCATTGTTTGTTTAAATAGTTCTAATTTTGCCACGGCTAGGCAACTTTTAAACAGAGCAGCCAGCCTTACTATACACGCTTTACAAAACATAGCATTATGTCCCCTAAAATTAAAATGTACCTGTACTACTCTCTTAGTTTTTTAGTAATTTATTTAATAACGCTGCTTATCGTTCGCACATTTGTAGAACCTACTAACTGGACCCGTTTTATACCTATCGTTGTTGCTTTTATCTTTTCTTTAAAGCCGCATATAGAAGACGCGCAGTCGGGCAGGCGTTACGGGCTTAAAAATTTATTCTCTAAGAAAATCTGGTACCTGAACTAGCTTTTTTTAAAAAAACGGTACTTTTGAGGTTTACGCGCAATGGCAAGTTGCATAAAAAAAATGCTATTTTTACGGCATAACAATATAGAATTACGGTTTACGTTGATATAGTTGGATAAAGCAGCCCATTTGAAACCCATACTCAAGAACATATTTTACAGTGCTTTTGCACTGCTGCTTATAGCAAGCTGCAGCCGCAAGAAAAACAGCTTTATAAGTCGCAACCTGCATGCAGTGGCCACGGAGTATAATGTGCTTTATAACGGCGATCTCGCACTCAAGGCGGGTCTAGACCAGCTAGAGGCTACTTATGTAGACGATTATTGGAGCGTTCTGCCGGTAGAACGCCTGAAGGTAAAGGACGAGGTTTTTCTGCCGGGCGACAAACCCGCCGACCCTAACTTTGAACGTGCCGAAGAAAAAGCCGTTAAAGCCGTACAAAAACATTCCATGCTCATAGACGAGCAAGAGTACAACCCGCAAGTAGACGATGCATACCTGTTGTTAGGTAAAGCGCGCTATTATGACCAGCGCTACATAAACGCGCTCGAGGCATTTAATTATATCTTACAGTTTATGCCCGACAGCGATAATAGACGACTAGCACTCGTGTGGCGGGAGCGTACAAACATGCGCCTAGATAACAATGAGACCGCCATACGCAACCTGCAAAAACTCTTAAAAGAAGACGAAGCCAGTTTCCGTAGAGAAGATTTTGCAATCGCAAACGCCACCTTGTCTCAAGCATATCTCAACCTTAAACAAGTAGACAGCGCCATTGTGTACATGAATAAGGCCGCATCGCAAACCAGAAATAAAGAAACCGTAGCCCGTTATAAATTTATCGCAGCACAACTATTTGCAAAAGCGGGTAATCGCGACAGTGCCTTTGTAAAATATGATGAGCTCATTAAGTTACACCGCAACATCCCTAGACGCTATTACGTTAATGCATACATAGAAAAAATAAAGCTCTTTAATGAATCTACAGACAGTAAAGAAGCATTGCTAGCAACCATCACAAAACTCGAGGAAAATAGAGAAAACAGACCTTGGCTAGACGCTATTTATGCGCGTAAAGCTATGTATCATCAAAACCAAGATGCTATAAAGCAAGCTGTAACCTACTACAATAAAGCCTTGCGAGCACCTGGAACCGACACCTATTTGCGAGGTAATAACTACGCTGCACTAGGCGATATAAGTTTTAACCAGGCTTTGTATGAGCGCTCTGGTAAGTATTTTGACAGTGCTTATGCAAACTATAAAGAGCGCACGCCAGAGTACCGTCTTACAGGTAAAAAAATCACAAATCTAGAAGACGTTATTCTTTACGAAGGTCGCCGCCGTTATGCCGACAGCATCTTTAACGTAATCGCTATGAGTAAAGAAGAGCAAGAGACGTACTATCAGAATTACATTACAACACTTAAAGAAGAAGAAGAGCGCATCGAGCGACAAGCAGCTATAGAAGAGGCAAAAGAGGCTCAAAACCAGAACGCATTTCAAACCATATCGCAAAACAATAGTATTAAAAGACCCAGCGCAGGACCCGGTCTGGCTGCATCTACACCCGGTATTGCACAAAATGGTACACAGGCAAGCACCTTTTATTTCTACAACCAAGGTGTAGTTGACAAGGGGAAGCGTGATTTTAGGGGTAGATGGGGCAGGCGCAAACTAGAGGACAACTGGCGGCGCAAGAATAAAAAAACAGAGCTTACCACTGAGCAAGCGGTTGTAGCGCAAGTGGTTGTAGAAGAAGTAATACGTCCAGAATATACCACTGCCTTTTATATAAACGAGCTACCTAAAGGCAAAATGGTGTTAGATTCTATTGCAAAGGCAACTGATTTTGCATACTACCAGTTAGGGGTTATTTATAAAGAAAAATTTAAGCGCAATGACCTTGCGATAAACCGTTTTACGACGCTTATAGACCGCAAACCAGAAGAGAAAATCTTGCTGCCCACACTGTATAATTTGTACCTTATTTATAAAGAAAGTAACGCTTTCGCGAAAGCGGAATCACTAAAAGCACTCATAATATCAACATATCCAGGTACCCGCTATGCACAAATATTGAGCAATCCCGACGTGATGATAGACGATAATGCAAGCCCGATCGCAGTTTATAACAGGCTCTACAAAGAATATGAAAAACAAAACCACCAGGTAGTTATATTACAAGCAGAGAATTATGTGAAATTGTTTAACGGTGACGAGATTGTGCCTCGACTAGAACTCTTAAAATCGTTTGCAGCAGGCAGGCTGTACGGTTACGATGAGTATAAAAAAGGGATAGATTATGTAGCCCTTAATTTTCCGAATACAGAAGTGGGTAAAAGCGCGCAACAACTTGTTACAGATGCTGAATCATTGCGCATTCCTAGAGTATTTATGCCAGATAAAGACTTAGCCGACTTTAAACTTATTTATAGAATGCCGCTCGACGAAAGGGAAACCACGAACATGATCGTAGCTGCCCTTAATGAAGCTATTGTTCAAGAAAATTATGGATTTAAGGTTTCTGTAGATGTGTATTCTCCTGCAGAATCTATTGTTGTAGTTCATGGTCTTACCAGTAAAATGGGTGCGCAAGGACTTGCAGCGTTTATGAACAAACCCGAAAATAAGTATAACATCAAACAGCCTTTTATAGCCATAGCCACAGAGAATTATAAAACAATACAGATTTATAAGAATCTGGATGCTTATGAAAAAGAAATGCTCTAAAACACTAAAAGAATGTTCAATAAAGGAAAAGTAGAAGACCAGGTACCTGGCAGATCACAAAATCGTATAAGCCATGGAACGACCATAGAAGGCGATTTAAGCAGCGACGGTGGTTTTAGAATAGATGGAACAATTTTGGGAAGCGTGAAAACAGCTGCCAAAGTAGTTATAGGAAAAGATGGCATAATCACGGGCCAGTTAGAATGTAAAAATGCAGACATAGAGGGCGTCTTCACAGGGAAACTGCTCGTACATGGTTTACTTACCTTAAAAGCAACCGCAAGTATAGAAGGTGATGTGGTTACAAATAAACTTAGCGTAGAACCAGGTGCGCTCTTTAATGCTACTTGCAAAATGGGAACAGGTGTAAAATCCCTTGCCGACTCAAAAGAGAAAACTGCTTAACACGTTCAGATCATGTTTAAGAATCTTTTAATTTTTGCGGTAACCTTGTTTTGTCTGTCATGCAGTAGCGGCGACGTTGCTAGTAAAGAAAGTGACTTTTTAAGATTAGCGTTACAACTCGATACGCTAAAACAAGAGCTAACACAAACCGCTTGTGTAGCTGCAAGCGACTGGAGCTTTGTTGCTTACGGCGCTAAAGCCTGTGGCGGCCCGCAAGGTTTTATCGCGTATCCTATAAATGCCGTAGCTACTACCTTTTTAAACCGCATACAAGCATACACGGTTTTTGAAAACGAGTTAAATCTAAAATGGGGGGTTACGTCAGACTGTGCCGTAAACCTGCCGCCGGCCTCAGTGCAGTGTATAGATGGTGTTCCCGTATTGATTTATTAGTACCTTGCCACGCGGTATAAAAACGGCCCTTTACCTATGAACTTCTACCTAAAATCCTTTTTAATAATTACTGCGATAGCGTTGTTGCTACTGGGCATTCATAGCGCAGTGAGCGCAAACCCGGCATTTTCGTTAATAAAGGTATATGCATTTATAAGCATTGCTACCTTTGCGAGCGTGTCTGCATTAAAGTTTGCACACCAGGTTGCAGCAAACCAAATAGCACTGGTCTACCTGGCCACGATGATGGTTAAAATGGGACTCGCTATTCTCATTTTCCCGCAATTAATAGATGACACAGTAAAACTGAGCAAACTAGAATTGCTAGAGTTTTTAGTTCCGTACTTCCTTTTTTTAGGCTTAGAAGCGCTTGTGGTTGTTAAATGGCTTAATAAATCTGAACTAGGAGCCTGATTTACAATTAAATCGCCTTTGAAAATATTGCTTATTTAAACCCTATTTCTCAAAATATTTTGCACTACATTTGCACCCGAATTAAGAGACCTAAAAATTTAAGGTGTAATAGATGTTTAAAGCTTATTTAAAATCCGCGTTTTTTGTAATGGTTTTTGCCGCTGGTGTTCAGGTTACTGCACAACAAAAGCAACCTACAGATAACAGTCATGAAACTAGTGAATCTCAAGTTACTGACGGTGGACGAGTAAATACTCCCGAAGAGATTAATGAGTACATTGCGCACCACTTAAAAGACGCGCATGATTTTCACCTTTTCTCGTATACAAATGATGCTGGAGAGCGCAAGCATGTAGGTTTTCCATTACCTGTGATCGTGTGGTCTAGTGAGGGGTTAAAAACATTTATGTCGTCTGCATTTCACCATGATGATGATGGTCATGTTTTTGTAGAAAAAGGCGGTGCTACACTTACAAAGTTTCATTCTAAAATTTACGAGGTTGAACCTGGTGCGACAGCTCTTACCTTAGATGACGAGGAGCACCCAACAAACGCGACAAAATTGTTAGATTTCTCGATTACAAAATCATTGTTTGGATCGTTAATGGTAGGTCTCATCATCTTCTTGTTGTTTAGCGGTCTTGCAAAACAGTATAAAAAGAAAAGTATCCCGACCGGTTCAGGTCGTTTTTTAGAACCACTTGTTCTTTACGTGCGCGATGAGATCGCGCGACCTAACATAGGTGAGGAAAAGCACAAGAAATACATGCCTTACCTGCTCACGGTTTTCTTCTTCATATGGATATCTAACCTTTTAGGGTTAACACCGTTAGGATTTAACATCACAGGACAAATCGCGGTTACGGTCTGTCTAGCTTTATTTACATTCTTCATTGTTCAGTTTAGTGGTAATAAAGATTACTGGAAACACATTTTCTGGATGCCAGACGTTCCAGTACTTATGAAAATAGCACTGATACCCATAGAGGTTTTGGGGATATTCACAAAACCCTTCTCCCTATTAATACGTTTGTTTGCAAACATAACTGCTGGTCACTTTGTAGTTATGAGCCTTATAGCACTTATGATTGTCCTGAAAGCACAGTTTGGTGCATTCGGTTCTACAGGCATATCCTTATTATTATCACTGTTTATATCAGTTATAGAAATTTTAGTAGCCTTTTTACAGGCATTTATCTTTACTATGTTATCTGCCCTATTTATAGGTATGGCGGTTGCAGAGCATGATCACCACGAGCATGCTGGCAGTTCTGAAGATGACTTAGATGAGGTAAGAGAACGTTTTGTTTAATTTTTAAATATTTTGTTATGTACAATTTAATTGGAGCAGGTCTTATCGTTATCGGTGGTGGTATCGGTCTTGGTCAAATCGGAGGAAAAGCGATGGAAGCTATCGCTCGTCAACCAGAAGCAGCTGGAAAAATTCAGACTGCGATGATCATTATCGGTGCACTTCTAGAAGGACTTGCATTTGGAGCACTTATCTTAGGTAAGTAGTCCAAACAGCTTAAACAGCAAGAACACATTCCCGTAACGGTTGGTTACGGGACGTGTTTCTTAAAAATGAAAACACAAATCACAAAGTACTAGAGGTAATGAATTTATTAGAAGATTTTTCGATTGGGTTGTTTGCGATGCAAGCTATCATTCTGGTGATACTTATTTTGCTGTTAGGCAAGTTTGCATGGAAACCTATTTTAGGGAGTTTAGACGACCGGGAACAAGGTATCGCAAATGCACTTGCCGCTGCTGAAAACGCAAAGCTAGAAATGGCAAAGCTAGAAGCCTCTAACAAGGCTGCCGCTCAAGACGCACGCATGCAACGTGACGTAATGCTCAAAGAAGCACGCGAAATCAAAGACAAAATGATAGCCGACGCTGCTGCGCAAGCCCAAGAAAAAGCAGACATTATAATCGCAAATGCACAAGAAGCCATCGAGGCCGAAAAGAAAGCAGCCCTAGCTGACATTAAAAGACAGGTCGCTATACTATCTGTAGATATCGCCGAGAAAATTACCCAAAAGGAACTTTCTGAAAAAGATGCGCAAAACGCACTCATAGAGAAATTACTAGCAGGCGCAAATATTTAGAACCATGAGAATATCAAGAGCTGCATCACGTTACGCAAAAGCGATTCTTAGTCTAGCAACAGACCAGGGTGCTGCGGTTGCCGTTAATAACGACATGAAAAGCGTTCTCGTGACTGTTTCTAAAAACAAGGAGTTGCAAGACTTTCTTAAAAGCCCTGTAGTGACTGGTGATAAAAAACTAGGTGCGCTGGAGCTTATATTTAAAGACGTAAACGCACTTACTGTAAAATCCTTTGGATTGCTGGTAACAAACAAGCGTGTAGATATACTGGCTGACGTAGCGACACAATATATCGTTCTTTTTGAAGAAATGAACAAACGCGTTATCGCAACCGTTACTACGGCTGTACCACTAGACGCCGCACTAGAACAAAAAGTTCTGGAAAAAGCCGAAGCGCTTGCAGGTAAAGAGGTAACACTTGAAAAACTTGTGGACCCGGCAATTATTGGTGGATTTATATTGCGCGTGGGTGATCAAGAAATTAATGCAAGTGTGCAAAGTAAACTAAGTGGTCTTAAAAGAGCATTTACGCAGTAGGAATTACGCTTTCGCGAAAGCGGTCACTAAACAACCACCCAGCGATTTAAAATTTAAAAAAAGGTCCGTAAAGACCATCAATAAGTATAAAAATAGCATTATGGCAGAAGTAAATCCAGCAGAAGTATCTGCAATACTTAAGCAACAACTAGCAGGTTTTGACGCAGGCGCATCTCTTGATGAAGTAGGAACTGTGCTTACCGTAGGCGATGGTATCTCACGTGTTTACGGTCTTTCTAACGCCCAGTATGGTGAGCTTGTTGCGTTTAGCAACGGTATGGAAGGTATCGTTCTTAACCTTGAAGAAGATAACGTAGGTGTGGTACTTTTAGGCCCAACTACGGGTATTGCTGAAGGTGATACGGTAAAACGTACCCAGCGTATCGCTTCGCTCAAAGTAGGCGAAGGCATAGTAGGTCGTGTAGTGAACACACTAGGCGAGCCTATAGATGGTAAAGGTGCTATAGAAGGCGACCTTTATGAAATGCCATTAGAGCGCAAAGCGCCTGGGGTTATTTTCAGACAACCTGTAACAGAGCCGTTGCAAACAGGTATCAAGTCTATTGATGCGATGATTCCTGTGGGCCGTGGACAACGGGAGCTTGTGATAGGTGACCGCCAGACAGGTAAGACCACCGTTTGTATAGACACCATTCTAAACCAAAAAGAATTTTACGACGCCGGGGAACCTGTTTATTGTATTTATGTTGCGATAGGGCAAAAAGCATCTACCGTAGCAAACATTGCAAAAGTACTTGAAGAAAAAGGCGCACTAGCCTATACGACTATTGTTGCTGCAAACGCATCTGACCCGGCTGCGATGCAGGTTTATGCACCATTTGCAGGGGCGTCTATAGGTGAGTATTTCCGTGATACGGGTCGTCCAGCACTTATTATTTATGATGACCTTTCTAAGCAAGCAGTTGCCTACCGTGAGGTTTCTCTTTTACTACGTCGTCCACCAGGGCGTGAAGCATATCCTGGCGACGTTTTTTACCTGCACTCACGTTTATTAGAGCGTGCAGCAAAGATTATTGCCGACGATGAGATTGCAAAAACGATGAACGATTTACCAGAAAGCTTAAAATCTATCGTTAAAGGTGGTGGCTCGCTCACGGCGCTACCTATCATTGAAACACAAGCTGGCGACGTGTCTGCTTATATTCCTACAAACGTAATTTCTATTACAGACGGCCAAATTTTCTTAGACGGTGATTTATTCAACTCGGGTGTACGTCCGGCTATTAACGTAGGTATCTCCGTATCACGTGTAGGAGGTAATGCACAAATTAAGTCCATGAAAAAAGTAGCTGGTACGCTTAAACTAGACCAGGCAGCTTTCCGTGAACTTGAGGCATTTGCAAAATTTGGTTCTGATTTAGATGCAGTAACGTTAGGTATTATAGAAAAAGGACGTCGTAATGTAGAAATCTTAAAGCAACCAGAAAACACACCGTTTACGGTAGAAGACCAAGTAGCTATTATTTACGCAGGTTCTAAGAATTTACTTAGAAACGTGCCCGTAGCTAAAATAAAAGAATTTCAAACAGATTACCTAGAATTGTTAAATGCAAAGCACCGCAATATCCTAGACGATATTAAGGCAGGTAAATTAACAGACGAGGTTATAGATACCCTGACTGCAGTTGCGAAGGATTTATCTTCGCGGTATTAATTCAGAATGATGAATTAAGAATTCTGAATTGGGATACAGACCTCGAAATAATGCAGTTGTAGATAAGTCATTTTACCTAGCATGTGATATTGTAAAATTTTGTACAATACTGCGCAATGATAGAGATTATGAAATTGCAAGTCAACTCATTCGTTCTGGTACAAGTGTAGGTGCTAACACTAGAGAATCGCAGCGTGGTTCTAGCACAAAGGATTTTGCTAACAAATTAAAAATAGCTTTAAAGGAAGCAGAAGAAGTAGAATATTGGTTAGATATTATAGATGCTACCAGAGATTATGACCTTAAGGAACTTTATAAAAAAACCGATGAGGTAATTAGATTATTGGTAAGTATTATTAAATCGACAAATTCATAATTCAGCATTCTGAATTCATAATTAAAACTATGGCGAACTTAAAAGAAATAAGAAACAGAATATCATCGGTTAGTTCCACGATGCAAATCACCAGTGCCATGAAAATGGTAAGTGCTGCAAAGTTGAAAAAGGCGCAAGACGCTATCACAGCCATGAGACCGTACTCAGATAAACTTACAGAGATTCTACAAAATCTAAGTGAGAGCATGGAGGGCGATTCAGTAAGCGTGTATACAAAACAACGTGATGTGAACAAGGCACTCGTTGTAGCAATCGCATCTAATCGTGGTCTTGCAGGTGCTTTTAACTCTAACATCATGAAGGAACTCGTGAGACTTAACAACAACGAGCTTGCCGGTGTTGCAGTTTCCTACATGACCATAGGTAAAAAAGCAAATGATTTTGCAAAAAGAACCAACAACGTACAGGCTAACCACAGTAGCTTATTTGACGATTTATCTTTTGATAAAGTAGCTGTTATTGCTGAGGAGTTAATGGAGCTTTATGCCGCAGGAACTTTTGATAAGATTATTATTGTTTATAACAGTTTTAAAAACGCAGCGACACAAGTTGTTATGACTGAAGACTTCTTACCGCTTAAACCTATCTTAAAACCGGTTGCGGAGGGGTTAAAGGTAGAGCTGGACTATATCTATGAACCTTCTAAAGAAGAAATCATCGAGCAGTTAATCCCTAAATCCCTAAAGACACAATTATATAAAGGTGTTAGGGATTCTTGGGCAAGTGAGCACGGTGCTCGCATGACAGCCATGCACAAGGCTACAGACAACGCTACAGAGCTTAGAGATCAGCTTAAACTAACCTACAACAAAGCACGGCAAGCAAGTATTACAAACGAAATCCTAGAAATCGTGGGTGGTGCTGAGGCATTGAATGACTAATAAAATGTATTACTTGAGAAACCCGATATAGTAAACTACAAACCTTTAGGTTTCGCAAGTACATTGGATTTCCCGATGTATTTTGCGCAAGTTGGTAGAGATTACCAGGTGAATATTCAAAACCTGAGTTTATGGAAAGTATCTTTGAGTTTATGTGAAACTCGTTGCTTTGAGATTTACGAATCTCTGAATCGTATAATCACAACTGGTTCTTTAGTGCCTGATCCAACAGATTATTTGGGAAAAGAATCGGTTAGTGACGCGCTTTTAATGGACCTAGAGAAATTTATTAAAATGTAGTTCGGACCTTATCATCTAACAAAACTTGTAATCGATAAAATGTCAAAAATGTAATCAACTTTTTTAACATTTCAACTTTGTTACTGATGCTAGCTCACATCGCTATTGCAATCTTTTTTATCAATCACTTCCAGACCTCATTGCCACACACGTTGATATGGTTGAAAAAGTACAAAGTTGTGGACTTAAAGCATCTATTTTTTCTTTCCGTTTTTGAGCATTGTATCCTACATATTCCTTTCAATTATAATTTACCGTACTATAAAAGCTATAAAGAAAG
>Ga0136559_1000283_pt1 | contig 17737 bp, 10 predicted proteins | sample AntRauMeHopE1496_FD_104633 | JGI IMG/M metagenome (GOLD analysis project Ga0136559, IMG submission 104633) | Saline lake microbial communities from Rauer Islands, Antarctica - Metagenome Hop E1 #496 | ecosystem: Environmental > Aquatic > Non-marine Saline and Alkaline > Saline | place... | reverse complement strand
GGTGTCTGTGATGAGTTGAGAAGCTCTTTTTAGTCGTACGGTCTGTATGAAATCATTTGGTGTAAGGCCCGAAAGTGCTCTGAATTTTTCGAAAATCAGCGTACGACTATAGCCCAACTCTTTTACGAAGTCGTTTACCGAAAATTCCGTATTGTCTATATTGCTTTCAACAGTCTCTATGGCAGTTTTTAAAAACTTCTGATCCGACGGAGCAAAATGTACTTTGCTTGGCTCCAAACTTAGCGTCTGCGCAAATTGTGCATGATATTGTGCACGGCTTGAGAGCAGATTTCTGATCTTCAGCTTAAGTAGATCCAATTCAAATGGCTTGACTAAGTAATCGTCCGCTCCAGATTCGTAGCCCTCCAGCTTATGGTCATGTGATCCTCTCGCAGTGAGCAATAGGAATTGTATATGACTGGTGGCAATATCCTGCTTTACTTTGCGACAAAATTCTATGCCATTCATCACCGGCATCATCACATCAGAGACGATTAGATCGGGCTTCTCCATAGCCAGTATATCCAAAGCCTCCTGACCATTAGAAGCAGTGATGACGGAAAATGTCTCGCCAAGGTCTTCGGCAATAAGAGAAAGTAATTCAGGATTATCCTCTACAATCAATAGCTTCCGATTCAGGAACTGAGGGTCGGTATTCACTTCCACTCCCCACTTTTTTCGCTCCTCTGATACGGGAGAATTGAGACTCACCTGAAACTGATCAGGTATCAAGCTATACTCCGTTTCTTCACTTATCAATTTCGGATCAAAATGGGTATTGCCTAATTGCAGGAACACCTGAAAAACGGTTAATTCTGTATTCTCACTGTCCACCTCAAGTATTCCGTAATGGAGATCAACCAGGTTTTTGGAAATGGATAAACCAATACCTGTACCTTCCTCATAGATTTGCCCTTTTCGCTTGATCTGGTAGAACCGTTCGAATAGATGCTCTAAGTGCTTTTTTTCAATACCTATACCATTGTCAGTGACTGATATTAAAACTCCAGGTTTTAGTTCCTTTTCTCCAGGCGGTACAAAACTCGCTGCTGTCACAATTAGCTTGATTTCTCCTTTTTCTCCAGTAAACTTGAAGGCATTATAAATTAGATTGTAGATTACTTTTTGGAATTGTGCAGGGTCTAGCCATACTTTTTGAGGGGTATCGGGCGATACATTGTACTCTAATTGAATGTTCTTTTCTGAAGCTAACGCGTCAAAAGAAGTGATAATTTGCTGTAAATAAGGCTTGATTTCTACTTCTTCTACTTGCAATTCCAAGTGGCCAGTCTCTTGCTTTCTGAAATCCAGAAGTTGGTTGATCAATCCTAGCAGCCTTTTCGAATTGGAATGAATGGAGTCCAATTGTTTCATGACCGGATCAGGAAGATCTCTTCGAAGATTGAGCTTTTCCAGTGGAGTGTGAATCAGCATGAGTGGAGTGCGAAGCTCGTGTGAGATATTGGTAAAAAATCTGATTTTCAACTGATTCAATTCTGCTTGTTTTTCCTTGTCGATTCTTTCAAACTGAAGGTCATTACGTAGTTTCAGACGCCAAGAGATGAATTTCTTGATTTGATAGGTCGCTATTACTATAATCAGCGCATAGGCCAAATACGCCCAAATAGTCAAATACCAGGGTGGAGAAATGATAATGGCTAGTTCAGAAGAAGAGGAGGAGCTTAGGTTGTTTTCATAGATCGCCTTCACTTTGAAAGTATAGTTCCCTGGAGACAAATTGGTATAGGTAGCAAATCTTCGATTCTGATCGGCTGTAACCCAATCTAGATCATAGCCTTCCAGCTGATAACTGTATCGGATATGATTTTGACCGGAATATTCTAATGTACTGAACTGAAGTTCCAGATTGTTTTCGTCATATTCTAAATAAAGTGTCTCAGTATATGAAATGCTTTGTGGTAATATCTCGTGGTCATTTAATTGGCTTCCCGGTAAAATCTCTGTGTTTAGAATTTTTAAATCTGTAATAACTGGCTGTTTAGGAATGGTTTCTGGTGTAATTCGCTCTGGAAAAAAACTTGAAAACCCATTGGTACCGCCAAAGTATAGCTTGCCTTGATAATCTTTGAATGCAGAGCCCAGATTGAATTCATTGGATTGTAAGCCATCATCTTCAGTGAAATTTCTGAACGTCTCGTTGGATGGGTCAAATGCAGACAAGCCATTCACGGTACTGATCCAAAGCTGTCCTGAATTGTCCTGAAGTATCGACTTGACAAGGTCACTGGGCAGTCCGTCTCTTACTCTCCAGCTTTTGAATTTACCCGACTGCTGATCCAGACGATTGAGTCCACCACCAAATGTTCCCACCCATATCGTTCCATCCTTAGATTCGATGAGCGAGGTGATGATGTTATTGCTAAGCGATTGCGGATCTTCTGGATCATTGACAAAGTATTGGAATTGTCCCGTTTTTGAGTCCATTTTATTCAGTCCCGCACCATAAGTACCGATCCATAGATTTCCCTTTGGATCAAATAGCAGCGATCGGATATCACTAAAGTTGGGGCTTAGTCCATTATTGGTTCCATTCTGTTTGAAGCGAATCACTTTACCTGAGACAGGATCCAACTTGTTCAGCCCACCGCCATTAGCCGTTCCTATCCAGATCATTCCGGCGGTATCTTCTGCCAGTGCCCACACTTCATCTTTGGACAGCGACTGTGGGATGGTGGGTTCATTCATATAAGATTTCATCTCTCGACGTAGGGGATCGTAGACATTTATTCCTCCGCCATCTGTCCCGATCCAGATTTTGTTATCGCTACTTTGCAACAGTGCCTGTACGTTGTTGGAATTCAACGGAACTGTCGTGGAGGAATTGAAATATTGAAAACTGGACGCATCTGAGGGCAACAAATTCAAACCTCCGTTGAAAAGCCCGACCCAAAGATTTCCGGACCGATCTTTCAAAATCGACTTAACCATTTTACCCGACAGTCCGATTTTCTGCCGAGGATCATAGCGATAGTGCTCAAACTGCTGCTGACTCGGCGACACTTTGTTGAGACCTTCGCCGGAGTACATCCCAAGCCATATATTTTTTCTTCCGTCTTCGTAAATGGTATATACCGAGTTGCCATTTAGGCTGTAAGGATCTGCGGGATCGTCTGCAAGATTGGTGATGACATTGCCATTCAAGGAAAGGATATAGAGTCCACCGCCCAGTGTCCCTACCCAAAGCTGGTTTTGGGCTACTGCTTTGATCGAAGTGATGTTAATACTCGACTGCCGAAGTGTATTGGGATCAGTTGGGAATTTGACTTGTTTGAATTCTTCCGTTTTAGAATTTCTGACCCATAGCCCACGATTTTCAGTTCCTACCCACAGTTTCCCTAAATCATCTTCCAAAAAAGTCTTAACCGAAATCACAGGCTTGGATTCTTCCCCTATTTTCAAAGAAGACCATTCTGACTTCTCTGAGTTGTAAAAGTAGGCTCCCCCAGCAGCAGTTCCAGCGTAGCGAGTCCCATCTTTCCCTATGTAAACAGACCATATTTTGTCAGTCAGTCGGGAGTTGGACGAGTCAAAAATCTTCAATTGTACTCTACTCAAATATTCCGATAATGAAATACCTCTTTCCTCAGGAAGACTGAGCTGCATCAAGCCCTCGTTTTGTGTTCCGACCCACAGTTTACCTTCTTGGTCAAATACGAGCGAGGATATTTTTTGCGAGTTTAGATTTTGGAGATTGACTTTATCTCCTTCATAGGGATAAAAATTTTCGCTAGCGGGATCAAAGACCGAAACGCCTCCTCCTTCAGTTCCCACCCAAAGGTATTGATGCGAGTCCGAGATGATTGCACGGATCACATTGCTGGAGATGCTGGTGGAATCCGAAGGGTCGTGCCGAAAATTCCTGAACTGATATCCATCAAATCTTGCCAATCCATCATCAGTTCCCATCCAAAGAAAGCCTTTTTCATCCTGAGCGATGGCAAGAATGGAATTTTGAGGAAGCCCATCTTTAGAGGTATAGTGGGTAAACTTATAGGAGTAAGTAGAAGAGTTAGTTCCAAGCGACTGGGCATGACTGTCTAAAAAGCATCCTAAGCATAAAAGGGTGGCAAGAAACCGAATAATCATTTGTCGTAGATGCAGTTCAATAAGAAATGGGTGAGGTGGGCTTATTAAAAATAAGGTACAGTAAACTCCACAAAAAAAAAGAGGAGGCGGCGAAATTTCTTCATGAAAAAGCTGATTTAGTCCCACTTTCGATCAAATTACTCTCTTTTGGATGATTTATACATCTTTTTAGGACAATTGGCACCCCTCTTTTGTACAAGTATTTTCTAAGTTGCTCAGGATTACAAAAGAGAAAGATCAAAAGCCAAGACGCTAAAGGATGATGTTTTTAGCTTTTATTCTTTTGTCTTCTGACCAAAATACGGAAGGTTCTTAGCCTTTCGATTAGTGCTAAATAAGTCATTTTAGTTTTGGTGGAGATCCTGAATTTCAATCTCAGCTAGTTTTTTCTTTTTCAGAAAGAGAATCTGAATTTGATAAAGAGGGACGAAAAGAGTTAATAATTAGTGCTTCTCAATTGATGAAATCTTGGATAGTACCGATTTATATGGTTTTGGAAAAAGGGTATGTGATTTTCCACTTTATTGCCAGTAAGCAGAGAATAGCAAATATTAGTGCAGCGTTTCTATCTTCTGTTCTGAAAGGAGAACAAAATAAAGCTACTGGTGCAATTGCGGATAAACATGAAGAATAATAGTAAATAGATTGGGTAATAGGAAAAAGGGCGATTTTTATCGCTCTCTTTTTTCACTTCGTGATATTATGAAAGACAATAAAATTAAAGGCCTAATTGCGGCCACATTTTCTCCATTTGATCAGTCTGGAGATTTGAATCTGGATATTATACCAGCCTATTATTCACATTTGGTTGATCAGATGGTGGATGGGGCTTTTATCTGTGGGACGACCGGGGAAGGATCTGCGCTTACTTTCGAAGAGAAGCGAGATACGATCACGGCTTGGAGTCGGCATCACTCCGATAACTTTAAGGTCATGGCTATGGTGTCGGGGACTTGCCAAAAAGAAGCGGTAGCATTGGCTGGAATTGCCAGCAAACTGAAAATTCATGGAATCGCCATCAATGCTCCGTACTATTTCAAGCCTGGATCAGTCACGCAGCTAGTTGATTACCTAGCACCTATTGCCGAATCTGCTCCCGAACTGGCAGTTTATTTTTACCATATACCGCTGCTGACAGGAGTTCAACTTTCCATGTTAGAGCTTTTGGATCTTGCTGGTAAAAGAATCCCAAATTTTGTCGGGATCAAATACACTCACAATGATCTGATGGAGTTCAATAGATGTTTAAGATTTCAGGGTGGTCGCTATGACTTGCTATGGGGTTGGGATGAAACCTATCTGGCAGGTCGGGTCATGGGAGCTCAAGGCGCTGTGGGAAGTACCTACAATTTTGCAGCTTCCATCTATCAAAATATAGATAAGTATCTGAGGGAAGGTAATCACCTAAAGGCATTGGAATGGCAACAAAAATCCATTGATTTTATCAGCCTTTATGGTCGATTTGGTGGAGGTGCTGCCGGAAAAGCGATCTTAAAATTATGCGGAATAGACTGTGGAGACTTTCGTCCACCTATGACTAGCCTTTCCGATCAGGAATTCTCCCAGTTGAGAAATGCACTCGAAGACTTAAATTTTTTTGAGGACATCTCTCAATCAATAATCTCTTAAAGTCAGTACTTTATTCTCGCATTGTGAAAATTATTTTCAGGCTACAGGTTCTCTTTCTCCTCACATTTTATCAGCCAGTCTTGGCAGGTGATCAGCTGATGATGAACTGGGAAAAAGTAGCCATACTTCCTAAGGATATTTCAGGCAAAGATGCGCTTGGCTTTGCAGGTATGTTTACAGGAGTTCACCTGGATGTCATTATTTTAGCTGGAGGGGCCAATTTTCCCGACAAGATGCCATGGGATGGTGGGGAAAAACAGTGGTGGAATGACATCTATTTATTGGAAAAATCTGGAGAAGAATTTACTTGGAAAACTGATTTCAAGTCCAAATTACCCATAAATCTTGCCTATGGCAGTGCAGTAAGCACACCCGGAGGGGTCATTATCATAGGTGGAGAAAATACTTCAGGGCCACAATCGGCAGTATATCGCTTGTCTTGGAATCCCAAAACATCCGAATTGTACGTTTCCGAAATGCCTCCATTGCCAGTAGCAGTTTCCCATAGCAGTGCAGCTCTGATCGGTACCAAAGTCTATGTAGTCGCCGGTGAATCCACCAGCACTGTTGCCCATTTCTGGATGCTTGACCTTCAGGATACGGATTCAAAATGGCAAGTTTTGCCGCTCTGGAATGGTCCTGCTCGATCAAATGCAGGCCTCGTAACACAGGTCATAGCGGGCGAAGCTGTCCTGTATCTGATGGGAGGTCGTCAAAAGATGAGCTCAGGAATAAGTGAGCTCTATTCCGATATTCACATTTACCATCCTTCTACACGCACTTGGGAAGCAGCAGGCGACATGCGGGATGCTGAAAATCAAAAGATGACTTTATCGGCCTTTTCGATTTCTTCAACCAGTTCGGGGCATATATTGATCTTCGGTGGGGTGACCGGTCTGTATTTTAGTCAGTTGGAAAAAATAGCCTTGGAGCTTCGCTCTGATGTATTGGACTCAAAAGTAAAAGAAGAGCTCGAGGCCAAACGATTAGCCATTTTGCAAAATCATCCAGGTTTTAGTAAAAAAGTATTTGCCTATCATGCAGTGACCAAAACTTGGAGTCGGCTCGAAGATCTAAGTTTCGATTCTCCGGTCAATACCATGGCGATAAGCTATCAAGATGAAATAATTCTACCTTCTGGAGAGATCTCGCCTGGAGTCCGAACTCCTAATATTTGGAAGTTGAAATTGCAAAATATAGAGGCCTTCGGGATGCTCAATAGTGCTATTCTCATAGGATACTTGGGACTATTGGTCGTCATTGGGATACTTGTATCGCGCAAGCAGCGGACGGCAGGGGATTTTTTCAAAGCTGGCGGTAGGATACCTTGGTGGGCAGCTGGGCTTTCCGTTTTTGGCACCCAGTTGAGTGCTATTACTTTCATGGCTGTTCCTGCAAAAACGTTTGCCACGGACTGGACACTTTTTATGCTATTGATGACGATTATCATGATTGCACCACTTGTGATTTACTTGTTTTTACCATTTTTCCGTAGGCTAAATCTCACCACATCTTATGAATACCTAGAACTTCGGTTTAGTCCTCTTGTCCGAACGTTGGGTAGTCTGATCTATACTTTGCTTCAGCTAGGAAGATTGGGAATCGTCCTTTTACTTCCATCGCTTGCACTATCGGTGGTGACTGGAATCGAAGTAGAGACCTGTATTTTAATCATGGGCTTGTTAAGCATATTTTACACCGTCATCGGTGGAATTGAAGCTGTGATTTGGACCGATGTGTTGCAGGTTCTTGTACTGCTCAGTGGGGCTTTGATCTGCCTTATCTTTATGATCGTGAAGGTGGATTATAGCATGTCCGACTGGATCACTTTGGCACGAGACAGTGGTAAAATGAAGATTTTTGATTGGAGCTTTGATTTATCCGGAACAGCGGTTTGGGTTGTGTTGATTGGAGGTTTGTCCTCCAATTTGGTGCAGTATGGCAGTGATCAGACTGTGATTCAACGGTATTTGACCACCAAAGACGAAGCGAGCGCGGCAAAGGGAATTCGGGTTGGGGCTTGGATGGCTTTGCCATCAGCACTTATTTTCTTCTCTATAGGCACAGCACTTTATGTTTTTTACAGTCAACATCCGCAAGATCTACCTCCTGGTAACCATACTACTGACAGTATATTCCCTTGGTACATTGTCACGCAATTGCCACAAGGTGTTTCTGGACTGTTGATTGCAGCGATTTTCGCAGCGGCGATGTCCAGCCTTGATAGCAGTATGAACTCTGTGGCGACGGTCTTGACTACTGATTTTTATCCTAGACTTTACCCCAATCGAGACTTGGAGGGCGCACATCGACTTAGCTTCGCAAGGCTGATTACCATCGTGATTGGTTTACTGGGTACCGGACTGGCTCTGTTCATGGTACAATTGGGAATCACTTCGCTTTGGGATCATTTCAATATGTTGGTAGGACTCTTTGCCGGTGGTCTTGGAGGAATATTCTTGGTGGGAATACTGACCAGCCGGGCCAATTGGCAAGGGGCTACTATAGGACTTCTGCTGAGTGGAATCTTACAGTTTGTTGTCAAATTCTACATGCCACTAAGCATCCATTTATACGCCTTCGTCGGGTTGATTAGTGCTTTTGTTTTTAGCTATTTGATAAGCCTCTTATTTGATAAGCCATCACGCAGTCAAATTGATGGGCTTACCTACAAAACACTGAAAAAGCGAAAGAAGAATTATCCAAAACTCACTAAAGCTTGATTCTCCAAAATTTTCCTCCATGATAAAATTAAAATTATTCGTTCTTATTCTAGTGGGTCAGATTTGTACCAGTCCTATGCTGGAACAGTCTCAGACCTACGCTCAAGGGTCGACTCAGGTGGTCTATCATTCGGAGCTACGGCCTTTGCTACAGGGAAAATACATCCCGGTAGGTTATTATTCATCAGCTAGTTTGGGGCAACTAACTGCTGTGGCTATTTCATTGACCGCTACTCAGGCGCCAGCGTCAGTGCGACTTGTGGGAGAAACCGTTTCCGGAGAAAAAATTGAATTAGGTGCTGTGTCAAATCCGGAATCTCAGGTTTCTTTCAAACTGAAAAACCTGAATGTGGTGTTCATTAAAATATGGGTCGAAGTCAAAGCACAGAAAGACCATGATCTATTAGATATCATCAACATGGTACCTTCTGAGGTAAAAATCAATGATAGGAATGTTTCTTTGACTCTAAGCAAAGAAACTCCAAACTATAGGATAGCCAAAGAACTGCGAAATACAGGTTTCGATGGCATCCATTCTTATCGTATTCCAGGCCTAGTGACTACACCCAAAGGCACGCTGATAGCTGTTTATGATATTCGAAAAAACAGTTCTGTGGATCTGCAAGATGATGTGGATGTAGGAATGAGTAGGAGCACCGATGGAGGTGATACTTGGGACCCTATGGAAGTCATTATGGATATGGGGACTTATGGTGGATTGCCTCAAGATCAAAATGGAGTTGGCGATCCGACCGTGCTGGTAGATCCAAGTACAGGTTACATATATGTGGTGGCGCTCTGGGCTCATGGCAAACCCGGCGAAAGAATCTGGTTTAGTTCTCGTCAAGGGATGACGCCACAAGAAACAGGTCAGCTCGTACTTACCAAATCAGAAGACGATGGTGGGACTTGGTCCGCACCAGTTAACATTACCACTCAGCTCAAAGATCCATCGTGGAATCTGTTCTTCAATGGCCCAGGAATGGGCATCACCTTAAAGGATGGTACGCTGGTATTTCCTGCCCAATTCAAAGATGCGGATCAAATGCCTCACAGCACCATTGTCTATAGCAAAGACAAAGGCGACACATGGAAAGTCGGCACCGGAGCCAAATCAAATACCACCGAAGCTCAAGTGGTAGAGCTAACTAACGGCAGTCTGATGCTGAATATGCGCGACAATCGTGGAGGCTTCCGGTCCATAGCCATTACTGAAAACATGGGTGAAACTTGGGTGGAGCATTCAAGCTCCCGAAGTGCATTGGTAGAACCGGTCTGCATGGCAAGCATCATTCGTCACCCCACCGATGACTTATTGCTCTTCTCCAATCCCGCAGTGTCTGATGGTCGGTATAATATGACGATCAAATCCAGCACAGATCAAGGATTGAGTTGGCCTGTCGGTCAGCAGCTTCTACTGGATGAAGGACCGGGTTGGGGATACTCCTGCCTCACCTTAATCGATCAAGAGCATGTGGGAATTCTCTACGAAAGTTCTGTTGCGCACATGACCTTCCAAAAAATAAAACTTACCGACATTATCAACTAATCAATGAACACGGTAATCGAAGGGTATGCACTGTACTACAAAGAAATATTGCTCAATGAGGTTGTTCCTTTCTGGGAGAATAACTCTCCTGACTGGGAGTTTGGAGGCTATTTCACTTGTTTGGATCGACAGGGGAAAGTATATGATACTGATAAGTTTATCTGGCTTCAGGGTCGGGAAGCTTGGACTTTTGCCATGCTTTATGAAAAAGTAGAATCCAATTCGAAATGGCTTGAGATGGCAAAGCTCGGGGTGGAATTTCTTCGTGACAAAGCTCGAAGCCCTACGGGTGACTTTTATTTCTCCACCACCCGATCAGGCGTTCCACTGGTGCAGCCATATAATGTATTTTCGGATTGTTTTGCGGCCTTGGCCTTCAATCAGTACGGAATTGCAACCAACTCAGAAGAATATCTTCAGCTAGCCAAAGAAACTTTTGAGCAAATCCTCGCAAGACAATTAAACCCAAAAGGGATTTATGAGAAAGCGGTTCCAGGATCGAGACCCCTCCGCAACTTTGCTTTGCCGATGATATTGAGCAATCTATGTCTGGAACTTCAAAATCTATTAGATCCAAGGCTTGTTTCTGATACCTTGGATGCCTGTGTGAAGGTGGTTATGAAAGATTTCTTAGATCAAGAGCGAGGATTGATCTTTGAAAACAGAACTCTGCAAGGCGAGTTTTCGGATAGTTTCGAAGGCAGATTACTCAATCCTGGCCATGGCATAGAGGCGATGTGGTTTATGATGGATATTGCCTCGCGCCACAAGGATCACAAATTGCTTGAACAGGCAAAGGAGATGACCTTGTCGATTCTGTCCAAGAGTTGGGATGATAGATTCGGTGGAATTTTTTCTTTCCTTGACAGTGAAGGTTATCCACCTCAGCAGCTCGAATGGGATCAGAAACTTTGGTGGGTGCATCTGGAGAGTATGGTTGCATTGATGAAAGCATATGAGCTAACAGGCGACAGTAGATGTTTGGATTGGTTTGAGAAAGTGCATCGATATGCTTGGGCTCATTTTCACGATACCGAATACGGCGAGTGGTTTGGTTATCTCAATCGTAGAGGAGAAGTACTTCTGAATTTGAAAGGGGGCAAATGGAAGGGATGTTTTCATTTGCCCAGAGCACTGTTTCAGATATGGAAGTCTGCTGAACGGATCTCGATCCGATCGGAATGAGAGTAGCGATGGGAAGCAGGACGTCGGATATAATCCACCGAGCCAGCTGCTCCACTGAAAAAGATTGCTTCTCCGACTCATCTTAATAAGCTATTTCTCACCTCAACGCTCAGGATTATCGTCTTTGCGAGGAATGTCTACAGACTGTACACTTCTCGAATCATTCTATTCCGAAGCAATCTGAACAAGTGACTAAAAGGGTAAAGAATTGAATATTATTTCAATCAAGAGATTGCTTTTTCGACTCATCGTGGTAGGCCGAATTTCGAAATGGCAAGGAATCTCTACCAGCTTAAACCAAGAATGAGCCCACTCTTATAACTTTCCATGTTTAGGCTTATTTCTTCAGGGATTTTAATTTAATTAGTATGGATATCCGCTACTTTGCCAGTAAGCAAAAGAGGCAAGAATACTAATAACGCATACTTGATAATTGTGCGTTTCGGTCTTCCTTGCCTCTCGGCAGGCAGGCGTCTTCGGTTCCGATAATCAGCTAAAATATGGCTATTGACATCATTGCAGATAAGAATATTCATTAGTGACCAATATAAAAATTAATACATTATGGAAAATAATCGTCGTAGGGAATTTTTGAAATCAACCGGATTGGTGGGACTTGGCCTTTTTGGCGCAGGCAATGCTTTTGGGCTGAACTTAGAAAAATTACCCCTAGAAGCTCAAAAGGGACTTAATCGTATTCAGTCCTTCAATATGTGCGGATTTAAAGCTCCGAAAATCGAGACCGTCAGAGTCGGGATAATCGGCTTGGGGATGCGAGGCCCAGGTGCAGTAGATCGACTCAGCAAAATCGAAGGTGTTGAGATCAAAGCCCTCTGCGATTTGCTGCCAGATCGGGTGGAGAAAGTCAAAGCTATGCTCAAAGACACGCCCCACCGTCCGGAAGGCTACTCAGGATCTCAGGATGCTTGGAAAAAGATGATTGATCGCCCCGACTTAGATCTGATATACATCGCGACGCCTTGGGATTTGCATACTCCCATGGCAGTCTATGCGATGGAATCTGGCAAGCATACGGCGGTGGAAGTGCCGGCTGCCCGTACGCTGGACGAATGCTGGCAACTTGTCGAGACTTCCGAGCGAACACAAAAACACTGCATGCAGTTGGAAAACTGCTGCTACGATTTCTTTGAATTGATGACCTTAAAGATGGCTCGCGAAGGATTTTTTGGAGAAGTTCTCCATGTGGAAGGTGCCTATATTCATGATTTGGTATCGCTGAATTTTGACAAGGAAAACGGCTATCAAGACATGTGGCGACTGAAAGAAAACTATCGAAATGGCAATCTCTATCCTACACATGGACTTGGGCCAATCTGTCAGATCCTCAATATCAATCGTGGCGATCAGATGGACTACCTGACTTCGATGTCCACCAATGATTTTCAGATGCAGGCGGAGGCCAATAAACTGGCCAGGGAAGATCCGTTCTACGCTCAGTTTGCCGGAAAAAATTACCGTGGAAATATGAATACCTCGGTGGTAAAAACAAAAAATGGCAAGACGATCATGATTCAACATGATGTGACCTCACCAAGACCATACTCGAGATTACATGTCGTGAGTGGCACGGAAGGCTACGCTCAAAAATATCCTGAACCGAAAGTGTCCGCAGGCCACAGCTGGATCAAACCGGACGAAATGAAAGCGTTGGAAGCAAAGTATACGCCTGAGATCGTGACCAAAGTAGGCGAAATGGCCAAGCAAATCGGAGGTCACGGAGGAATGGACTTTATGATGGATTGGCGATTGATCGATTGCCTTCGCAATGGGCTTCCGCTGGATCAGGATGTGTATGATGCCGCACTTTGGAGCTGTATCTCCCCCCTGAGCGAGTGGTCAGTAGCCAATCGATCTAATTCGATAGATGTGCCTGACTTTACTGCCGGCAACTGGAAAAGCAATACACCAGTGTCTATCACGCTCGAAGGCGGTGGGAATACCAAGGTGAGAGTTTAAGCTGATTCGAAATCCAACCTTAAGAAGGAAAGGAGAAATTTATTCTTCTTTCCTTTTTTTATGCAAGTTCAGTGTGACTAAGACAGCATAATGATCCGAAAGATCAAGTTTCAAAACTTCATAAGAAACTAATTCCAGATAGTTGGAATCATAAAAAACGTAATCGATCCGCTTGCCATCGACTCCGGAATAGGTGGCGATATTATTTCCTGCTACAGCCCCGGCATCTTCCCAATGTGCAGGTATTGCTGCGTATTCTTTCGAATTTGGGTCAAAATTAAAATCGCCAACCAAGAATGCGGGTCTTGGCGACGAGTCAGCATAGGAAAAAAGTGAATCAACTTGTGCCAATCGATTCTCTTCAAACTCATGATCTAAGTGGACACTTCCAAAAGAAAGCTCTTCTAAAGTTTTTAATTCTATCTGAGCCCAGGCGACTGCCCTAGGCTCACCACCGGCGGGATTTGGCAGGTGCTGTGTTTGGTAGCTTTTTGCTTTTTTCACCAATACTCCAGTACCATAGGCTCCGCTGTCATATTCCATGGCTTTGGCGAAGTATCCACGGTAGCCAGTTTTGCGAGAAAGGGCAAGAATTAAATCAACTTTTTCACCATAAATAGCTGCGGAGCGTAATGTCATACTATCTACTTCCTGTAGCGCAACCACTTCCGGTTGACGAATCACAATTAAATCAGCCAACTGATCCAAAGTACCTGTACCAAGTTTAGCCGGATTTTCACCATGATAAATATTGTAGGATAGAATAGTAAACTGTTGTGCATCAACGGACACTATGATTACAGTAAATAAAAAGTAAAGGAGAAATATTTTTTTCATTTTCGATTCAAAACGTTCGATTAAGCTATTTTCAATTTGTTACGCAATGCTAGATTTTACTTTACAATATTAAGTTTTTCTCCGAGATCTTCCATCAGTTTGCAGCGATGTTCTGATAAGGAAAATCAAATCACTATAAGATGAGAAATGCCGATCAAATCATGCTGTAACTTTTCATCAAGAGCGGAGTAAATTGTTTGAAATTGTTCAAATAATGTCATTCAATTCAAAAATTTTACTAAATAGAACCCCTCTAAGCTGTTTTTTGGAAATTTAAACCACTTTTACGCGGAATGAAAAAAGTATTATTTGGAATTATAATTCTAGTCGCTACTCTCTTTTTAGCTTCAATGGGGTTGGAATATTATCTTGGTAGCCGTATTTCCACGCTGATCAATTCCAATCCGGATCGGAAGTACGATATCCTTTTTGATGATCTTTCCATCAGTTTGTTAAAGCGAGGCGTAAGTCTGAAAATTATTCAACTGGTTCCTTTAGAGAAAGATCCGATTACAAAAGTGAGTGGATCCTTGCAAAACATCGAGCTCAGCGGTGTGAGTTTTATTGATTTGGCATTCAATCGTAAGCTTACAATAGACCAACTCTCATTGATTGACCCTGGCTTTAGAATTACCCGCAAAGATGTACAAGGCAGACCGCAGGATAATTCGAAAGCACTCCAAGGTGTATTTCAAGATCTTATCTCCCGAGGGGTGATCAGCAACTTTGAATTGATTAACGGAACTGCGGAATTTTATGTCGATGGGGACAGTCTGTACTCCTTTGCCCAATTTACGGATTTGAATATTTTTGCAGAGGGAATTGTTTCGGATTCCATTATTATCCAGAATTCGGTTCCATTTCAATTGGAATCCATCTCCATGAGTTTGAAAAATCTGAGTGTCAAAACAGAAGCAGATCAAGAATTTAAATTTGCTGAGCTGAGCTTTGATTCAGAAAGCAAATCTATTCAGATCAAAGACATTAGTCTGAAGTATAAAGATTATGAGAAGCATTTGAAATCAATGGACTATCAGACTGAGGTGATTGAATTGACGCTCAAGGATTTTTCACTAAATTATCTTAGTGCTGAAAATAATATCTATGGAGATTGGCGAATTGTGGCAGGACTGGCAAGCATTGACAGTCTGACGTTAGACGTTTTCAGGGATAAAAATAAGTCAAGACCTGATGAGCCGGAAAAACCACTTTTTGAAGGAATGATCGAAAAAATCCCATTTCCTATAGAATTGGATACTGTTCGAATCATAAATTCCGCTATAATTTACAGGGAGTTGCTGCCTGGAAATACGAAAGCCGGGACCCTAAAATTTGATCAGCTGAAGGCAGAGATTTTGAATGTCATCTCATCAGATTCTCTCCAAGGTGATACGCAGATGACGGTGACCGCCAATGCTGTTTTCAACGGAGTTGCTAATATTGATATGGGCATCCAAGTGGGCTATGGCAAACCCACTTTTACTTTACAAGCCAAAGTGAAGCGGTTTGAACTATCTGGAATTAACAATATTCTAGAGCGAATGGCTAGCGTAAGGGTGAGTTCGGGTATCGTCCGAGAACTGACGCTCAATATGGAGGGCAGCCGCTATAGTTCCTCTAATCAGATGACTTTCCAGTACGAAGATTTAAAATTGGAGCTTTTAGGTGAGGATCATTCCAAAAAGAAGTTGGTCAGCACTATTGCCAATATCTTTACTTCAAAGAGTAATTTGAAAACTGATCGAAATTACAAAAATGCGGTCTACAAAACAGATCGGAATATCTATCGTGGGCCATTTCATCTTCTATGGCAAAGCACCAAAGAGGGCTTAGTACTGATTGTTCCCGGAGATGTAGCTCAACGTTTTATTGATTAAAATGACTGCTCTCTCGTTGAGCAGGAAAGCCAAAAATTGATTTGTTGAATAGTAAAAGGTGAATTTCTGATTTGGGTTGTAAAAAAGATCTGAACCTACCTCAGTCAGGCAGGGTTGAACTAAAATTGCATAACTATGGAACAAAAAAGGTCCAAATCCGGAGATCTGAACCATTTTTGTTACGAAAACATCTTTGTTAATTCGATTTAGAAAATCAAATAATCGGATTTCCGCCTCTTTTGCTAGTGGAACTTTCTTCACTTCGATCTTTTTCCAAGAAGCTGCTGCCGCTTTGATGATCTCCAATTCGGTCGTCCTGAAGACTTCCCTCACCAAGCCCATGATCGGTCATCTGATCGTGACGGTCAGTTCCGACACCGTATAGACTTCTGTTTTCCTGTCCATAATAGGTATGGATACTTTGGATGAATTCGCTTTGCGGACCGGTTGGCCAGTTGTCTTCATCAAATCCTGGTGAGTTTTCTAAAGTTTCTTTCGATTCCTTGACAATCACCACTTCGTCTTGCGCGGTGTTGAACTCGAAAGACTCCCAAGGTAAAGCGAGAAGTTTAGATCCTAGATTCAAAAAGCCTTCATTGATTTTCAATACCACATAGGAGACTTCTCCAGAATGGGTATTCAACATAAATTCTTTGATTTCGCCCACTTTCTCGTCACTTGGAGTTTTTACTGTCCAAGAGCTAGCTGTGGAACTGCTGATTTGGGAATGTGCTAATTTTGTCATAATTCTGGTTTTTAGATTAAAAGTATATTTGATATTCTTATTTCCATAAAAATGCCAAAATCCTAAACTGCTTATGTGACGTTTAAAAGCAATTTTGATCGATATTTTAATAGTACTCGTTTCACTTTTTGGGAAAGGTTTTTCCTGACTTGTTCAATTTATCCACTTGGAAAAAAAACTCATAATATTCTATTCTGGCAGTCAGGTTGCTTTTTTAGATCTAATTTCCCTCATTTCCCCACCCAACGCTCGATCCGATTCGAGAATACTATGGTTCAATTTTTTAAACTATATTCTGTTGATTGGTCACGTCACGGTTCTGCGAAAGTTTTACACTAGCCTGCAGCTCGATAATCTCAATTTTATACCCTACCAAAGCTCGGATCTTTTAAATATTACATTCAAAATATAGAGGTACATCTTCATTGCCTAACGCTACAGGAGAGGCACGAAATTGAATATGATCTGAATAAGGTTGAGATTGAATTACAGATAGTTGAAATATTACTGATCGTGCCTTTGGCACTCGTTTGTCTTGCGGTGTTTCCTTTACCCCGAATATTGCTGCGCTGCATTCGGGGCTGATACCGGTTTTGCCTTTGGCAAAAGATCCATCCTAATAAAAATCCGTAGCATTTACTGCTTTTTCCTTCGGGATTGGTAAAGTAGATTGGAGTTATATTCGTGTCTCCTTTTTTAAAATGAGATTAGTTGAGATTCCTGAATCCTTGCCAACGGCAAGGCTGGTAAAAGCCCGGAATCTAATTCTGGGTTAGATTGCATAGGCAGAATCTACAAAGTGCCAACGGCACCGATCGGTATTGAACTTATATGTATATCCGCAATTACACCAGTAGCCTTATTTTCTTTGCTTATTGGGACAGAAGACCGAAGACTCCTGCCTGCCGGTAGGCAGGGAAGACCGAAACGCCCAAATATCAATTTGTTGCCAATTATATTCTTGTCTTTTTTGCTTACTGGCAAAGTAGCGGATAATCAAAAAACTTATTCGACTCTGTCAAAATCCCCAGCAAAAGTATATATCCATAAAATTTTTTACCAAGGATCGAAAACCATTTATTTTAGTGGAAGTAAATCCAGTAATCTG
>Ga0136559_1000282_pt1 | contig 17754 bp, 15 predicted proteins | sample AntRauMeHopE1496_FD_104633 | JGI IMG/M metagenome (GOLD analysis project Ga0136559, IMG submission 104633) | Saline lake microbial communities from Rauer Islands, Antarctica - Metagenome Hop E1 #496 | ecosystem: Environmental > Aquatic > Non-marine Saline and Alkaline > Saline | place... | reverse complement strand
TCCCATACAGCTCGGAAGTAATTCTATTTATCAAAAGTTCAACCCCTTCAGGGTTGCCATTTCCCAAGATTGATTTCCAAAACCCCCGGTTGCAACGGGGGCTATTCATGGTTTGACCACTTCGTGGTCTTTTGGAAATATATATCTTCCCACTGAACCAACATACAAAATCAATGATCCTGAAATGCCTATCCCGATTTATCGGGAGATCAAACCATGAATAACTTGTCCCGAATTATCGGGAGCCATGGGTGCAACCCGTGGACATGATTAACACAATCTGCCCTTTTCCATAACCTTTACACTCCTTCTGGCCAAATAAAATGGTCTGCGAAACCTACCTACCGGCAAAGGCTAACACAGACCATGATGATGTAACTCGGGTTTTAAAACCCCAAGTCTTTTTTTGCTCTTTAATTTTACGAATAAATACCTTTTAAGTGGAAAGAATCTTTGCTATTCTGAAATCCTCATCGTCTACTGTTTTATCGTCTATTATTGCTTTTTTGATAGAAGTGAAGACCACTTTATGATTGATTACCCCTGCCATCACGTCATATTTACCGGCCATTAAGCCTTCGACCGCCGATACTCCCAACTTGGACGCTAAGACTCGGTCGAATGAACTTGGAGCTCCACCACGCTGAAGGTGCCCGAGAATAGTCACTTTGATATCGTAGTAGGGTAGGTGTTTCTTAACCAAAGCTGCAATATCGCCTGCTCCACCACTTTTTCCACCTTCAGCTACAATGACTATGTTGGAGGCTTTTTTAGCCTTAGTTCGAAGTTTTAGTCTTTCGATGAGATGCTCAATTGGCATTTTTTTCTCCGGAATCAAAATGGCTGCTGCGGCACTGCCGATTCCTGCATTTATAGCAATAAATCCTGCATCTCTGCCCATCACTTCCACGAAGAAGAGTCGATCGTGTGATGTAGCGGTATCTCTAATCTTGTCTATTGCCTGAATCGCAGTGTTACACGCCGTATCGAATCCAATCGTCGAATCTGTACCCGAGAGGTCATTATCAATCGTACCCGGAAGTCCAATGGCTGGAACCCCAAACTCTTGATAAAATAAATGTGCTCCGGTCAATGAGCCATCCCCACCGATCACCACAAGTGCATCGATGCCATGGCTTTTCAGATTGTCATAGGCTTTCTGTCGCCCTTCCTGAGTTCTGAATTCTGCACTTCTGGCAGATTTCAGAAATGTACCGCCTCGCTCTAAGACATGGGTGATATGTCTTGATTCGAGTTTTTTAATGTCATTTTGGATCATTCCCTCGTAGCCGCGGTAGATCCCGTACATTTCTAGGTTGTAATAAAATCCTGCCCGAACTACGGCACGGATTGCAGCGTTCATTCCGGGCGAGTCACCGCCGGAAGTCAGTACGCCGATTCTTTTTATGGTTTTAGGTTCCATTTAGTAGGTTTGAGTTATGGCTTTAAACATGAGATAGGCTGATGCAGGATTAGTCGCCAATGGAATATTATGAACGTCACAGATTCGCATCAGCATTTGCACATCGGGTTCGTGGGGATGCTTGTCCAATGGATCCCGAAAGAAAATAACCATGGTCAATTCTTTCTGAGCTGCCATCGCTGCAATCTGAGCATCTCCTCCTATCGGACCGGAGAGGAGTTTTTGAACTTTAAAGCCTGCTTTTTCGATGTGTGTCCCAGTGGTTCCTGTTGCCACCAGGTCCACGTCTGCCTGAAGTAGCCTTTCTTTGAATCCACTTAGAAAATGGACCATATCGGCCTTCTTGCCATCGTGGGCGATCAGTGCAATTTTCATCAATGCGGTATTAATAGGTTGAGATCAAAGGTAGAGAAAAAATGCTTTTCTCACTTTACCCCTATTTTAATTCGTCGCTTATTTCTGAATGTGAAATCATGTTTTCCAAGTAGAAAAGGAAGGTGTACTCCAATGCCAATTCTTTCAATGCATTGAATCTGCCTGATGCTCCACCGTGACCTGCATCCATATTAGTTTGCAAAAACAGCAGATTTTGATCTGTCTTATAGTCTCTTAATTTGGCTACCCACTTGGTCGGTTCCCAATATTGAACCTGACTGTCATGGAGTCCCGAAGTCACCAATAAGTTGGGGTAGGAGACAGCCTGCACATTATCATAAGGAGAATAAGAAAGCATGTATTCGTAATACTCCAAATGCTTTGGATTTCCCCATTCTTGAAATTCTCCTGTGGTCAGCGGAATGCTCTCGTCCAGCATGGTAGTCACCACATCTACAAATGGTACCGCAGCGATCAATCCATGGAATAGGTCTGGCCGGAGATTCATCACCGCACCCATCAGCAGTCCACCTGCCGAACCTCCCAAGCCATAGAGATGTGAAGTGGAGGTGTATCTTTCGGCAACCAAATGCTCTGCACAAGCTATGAAATCGGTGAATGTATTTCGCTTCCGAAGCATTTTCCCATCTTCATACCAATGCCTGCCCAGATCTTCACCGCCTCGGATATGTGCTATCGCAAAGACAAATCCTCTATCCAGCAGACTCAATCGGGTGCTCGAAAAATATGCCTCCGAGCTATATCCATACGAGCCATAAGAATATAACAGCAAGGGATTTGAGCTATCAGCCTTAAATAAATCAATTTTGTAAACCAGCGAAATAGGAATCATTTTTCCATCGGCAGCTTTGGCCCAAATCCGTGCAGATTGATAGGCTTCTGCATCGTAGCCACCAACAATCTCCTGCTGCTTTAGTAGAGTTTTTGACTTCATAATCATATGATAATCAAAAGTACTTGCAGGCGTCACCATGGAGTTGTATCCAAACCTTAGGGTTGAAGTGTTGAACTCAGGATTGGTGCTGATCCAAGCGGTGTAGGTTTCATCGTCAAATTCCAATCTATGTCCTGGCGAGTTGTCCCAGGGTTTGATATGAATATTCGTCAATCCATTGGTACGCTCCTGAATTACCAGAAAGTCTGCGAAAAGATCAAAATCTTCCAATAGGCTAGACTCTTGATGCGGGATCACATCTTCCCAATTTCCCATTCCTGGACTTGAGATGGGTGTTTTGACTAGCTTGAAGTTCTGGGCTTCATGATTTGTCCGAATCCAAAAGTGGTCTTCATAGTGATCAGCTGCATATTCCAGATTCGGTTGACGGCTTTGGATCAGTTGAAATTCTCCTTTGGGTTCAGTTGCTTCCAGAAATCGGATCTCAGAAGAAACAGAGCTTTCCGAGTGGATCAGTAGAAATTTTTCAGACTTGGTTTTTTGAATTACACAGCTAAACTCTGCATCTTTTTCCTCAAAAATCAGCTGGTCAGACTGAATATCCGAACCCAAAATATGGGAATAGATCTGGAAGGATCGAAGCGTATCGGGATCTTGCTTGGAATAAAAGAGTGTTTTTTGATCTGCCGCCCAAGTGAAATTGCCAGTAATATTTGGGATTTGGTCCGACAGGATTTCACCCGTTTCAAGGTTTTTGAAGTAAATGGTATAGATCCTTCTGCCTACTTCATCAGCTGCAAACGCAAGTAGTTTCTGATTTGTAGAAGTTGATGTGCCGCCTACTTGATAATAGGACTTGCCTGCTGCGAGTTGGTTTACATCCAAAATAACTTCCTCGGGAGCTTCGAGTGTTTCTTTTTTTCGGCAATAAATCGGGTATTCTCCACCTTTTTCATAACGCGCATACCAGTGGTAACCTGATTTGAAATAAGGAACACTGGAATCATCTTCTTTGATTCTGCTTTTCATTTCTTCGAAAAGCGAATTTTGAAAATCCTCCGTGGAGCTTAGAGTCGCTTTGAGATAATCGTTTTCTTGATTTAAATAGTCGATTACTTCTGGATTGTCGCGATCCCGCATCCAATAGTACTCATCGATTCTTTGGTGATTGTGAATTTCTAGTTTTTCGGAGATTTTTCTCGCTATTGGTGGTTTCATTTACTTTCTTTTGAAGGGTAGCTATGGTAATCCTATTTGGTTGATTGAAGTTCCCTTGACTTAGGACTAATGTATCGGAGTGAATTTTTTTGTAATTTTTCGATTACAGTTAAATTAATTTTTCCAAATCAAGATTATAGCGAACTAGAGGAAGCCACTGATAAAAGCGCCAACGGGACAGGACTTCGCATATTTTGAAATTGGTAAAGCTTCAGTAGTAAAAGAATGTTCAGATTTTATTCAAGAAAAGGTTGTTCGGACTTTCGAAAAGTATTCTTGGGATTTGTTTCAAAGAAGTTTTTTTAAAATATTGGTTTAATATTTCAGTTTTCAACCTTATCCACCACTTTATGGGAATGCTAACAGAGTTTAAAGAGTTTGCTGTCAAAGGCAATGTCATCGACCTTGCGGTCGGTGTGATTATCGGAGTTGCCTTTGGTAAAATCGTATCCTCACTTGTCAATGATATTATTATGCCTCCAATTGGCTTAATTCTGGGAGGTAAAGAATTTGACCGACTTCGGGTTATTTTGAAAAAAGAAACAATCAATGAGGCTGGGGAGACAATTGCTGCGGTTACTTTAAATTACGGGTCGTTTATTCAGAATGTGGCAGATTTCATCATTGTGGCTTTTGTGATTTTTGTGGCTATCAGAACTGTCAATAAGCTCAATAGAAAAGAAGAGGCCAAACCTACACCACCACCCGTAACACCTCCAAAAGAGGAAATGCTGCTTACTGAAATAAGAGATCTTATCAAGATGAACAAAGGTCTTTAATGCAAAAAGCGGCTTTTGGGCCGCTTTTTTTAAGAACATTTTTTACTTTTAAAGTACATCGATTATTCATTAGAAGTAGTATGAAATAGTCTAGCGGACTTATTTCTTTTTATCAGTTGGGAAATCCTTTTCCAAATGCCTTACAATCTCTTCACTTTATCTGCTATCAAAATTGGACATAGCGTTATATGCTAAATCTAAATTATAATTTCCTTCAGTCTCAAATGTGAATTCACAATTCATCCTGTCCTTCAATTTTGGTTGCCTCTGCGCTGTCGCTGATAAAGTTGTCGGGTAAAATCTCTGGAAATACCATTGAGCTTCAAAATCTGATTATAGCTGATCACTTTGGATACATCAGCGATAAATGATTGCTCTTCTTCGATAAGTCGGCGCTGGATAACCAGTCTATTTTCCACGCGCTTTTTTGCATCGACTTCTGAGATTTCCGAGGACTTCGTATCGCTCAGTTTAGACATCTCGCGCAAGCTATTTCCTCGGGTGTCGCTGAATCGATTGTACAACGGCCAGAATTTCTCAGCCTGACTGGGTGTCAAATCCAGTCGTGTGGTGATAAATGCTATTCTGGCTGCCTGCAGTTTCTCAGGATCGTATCGTTCGCCGGTGCGCTGCGCAAAGCTGAAACCCAATGTCAGGAGTAAGATTGATAGTGTTAAAATGTATTTTTTCATAGTTAAAGCCAGGTTTGATCTTCTTCCCAAAGCAATAAATCTTCAGGATATTCTTCTTCAATAATTTGCTCAAGTAGTTCGTCAGGATTTTCAGCCATGCTAAGCACATCTTCAGCCGTCCAGTATTGACTGTCGATATACAGCTCCACTTCTTGATCAAGCGTTAATTCCACATTTTGCTGTTCAAATGGTACAATAGCCCAAATGCCAGCGGCTAGGAGTAGGACTACAGCAGCCGCATACTTAACCCAAGCAAGATTCCGTGTGGGATGGATCGCCTCCATAATCTGATCTGGAAGCTGTTCGAAATAACCCTCTGGGGTTTTGAACTCATCGATTTTTGGAATTTTTTGCATTATATAGTTTAGACTGGATTCAGTTTCAATAGTTTATTCTGACTTTAGGGATAACTCGATTTTTTTCACGGCATGATGATAGCTTGCTTTCAATGCACCTATGCTTGTACCAGTGATTTCCGATATTGCTTCATAGGTCAGATCTTCTTGATATTTCAGATGAAATACGAGCCGTTGCTTTTCCGGTAGTGTCAATAGCGCTTTTTGCAGCAATCGTTGGATTTCATCTCCAGACAGACTACCTGGTTGGTCAATGTAGGATGCCAGCTTTTCTTGGTGATCATCTATCGAAATAAAGAAACGCTTCTTCTTCTTTTCAAGAAAACTGAGTGCCTCATTCGTTCCGATCCGATAGATCCAAGTGAATAGACTGGAATTCCCCTGGAATTTATCCAAATTCCGATACGCCTTAATAAATGTGTTTTGGGTGAGATCATCGGCATCCTCATGGATCAATACCATTCTCCGGATAAGGTGGTAGACTCTTTTTTGGTATGTCAGAATCAATCGGCGATAACCCAATTCCCTGGTTTTGGGATTTTGGATAAGCTCAATTAATTCTTTTTCACCGATTTCATTCATTCTGGTTTTAGACTTAGCTCAAGCTTGAAGGTTTAGCCTTTACCCTAAAAAATATCAAATTCAGCTTGACTTCAGTCTGTCAAAATATGGTTCGAAATCAGATTTCCAAGATATAATCTAGTATGCCTGCATTTTTCCCTTTTGGTCTCGTGACCATCAGCGGTAGGCTATCATTAAACTGAATCAGTCTTTCGGCGATACTTCCTATGAATAGTGCAGTAGCTGCTGTTCTGCCTTTTGCGCCAATGATTATTCCATCTGCACCGGTTTCCAGTGCCATGGAGACAATCTCCTGAACAGGATCATCGTCTTTGTCTTGAGTATAGATTGGGGTGATTTTTTTACCTTTGGTATCTATTTTTCGGATAAATTTTTTGTAGGAAATTTCGGCATGCATCTTCATGATTGCCGTAAATTCTTCATAGGTTTTACCGGTAAAATGATAGCCGGAAGGTACCGAAAAGACGTTTTGGCAGACAATTTCCACATCTCCATGTCTTTCAGCAATCATAATCGCCTCTTCCAATGCATCTTTTGAATAATCTGAAAAATCACTTGGGACAAGTAACTTTCTCATTTTGGGTTCGCTGCCTTCAGGCACTATAAGTAGGGAGCAGCTTGCTCGTCGTGCAAGTCGCATCGAAGCAATGCCAGTTCCTTGTAGCTGTACTTTTCTACCAATTATGATCATGTCAGCAGATTTCTCTTCAGAGAGCTTAAGTATTTTTTTAGAAAGTGATCCTTCTTTAACAATGTAGCTTACCGAAATGCCCTTTATTTTTGGAAAGTGCTCATTCACCACCGATTCCATTTGTTCTTGACGCTCGGTGATCATATTCTCTACCAAATTTGGAAACTCCTCGATCACTTCTTTTGGAATACTCAGATTCCGGATCACATTTACAAAATAGATTTTCTTGGTTTGATTGACTTGAGCGATAAAAGCTGCGTATTGAATCAATGTCTGATCCAATGAGGTCTGATCCAAGCAAACAATCAATTTCTTAATCAAGTACATATTCTGCAATGAGTTTAGGAAGTACAAAGGTAAGATTTTATCAAGTATTCCGATTTAAGAAACTTGAAATAATATTCTGAATTTATTTAAGATATAATGTCAAATCAGATTTTTATTATCTCTTTTATGATTTTTGAGAAATTATATTCTGATTTGAACTGTTTTTCAACCGAACATTTCATGAATACTCTAGTCCATATTCGTAATCCTTTGTCTAATATCCAACCTGATTTATAAGAATTCGTATATTTGTGATGTCCGGGTCATCGACATGTTCAAACTTCACAATTAATAAAATTACCGAGTATAGCCCTTATCAAAAACAGGCCTCATTCCAATCCGATACCAATCGGAAAGGGACCTCGCTCAAAAAGCAGGATAACAGTGGAAGTTTGCGGTTCTCAGGCAGCTCAAATCTTGTCAAATAGGAGGTTTGCAACACTCTAAGATCCGGACTTTTTTATCTGATTTTTTATCCAGAGCCATTCTTCTTTCCCCGCCTGAAGTAATAAAGACCACACAAGGAATAGTCCAAATACCATCAAAGAAGTTAAAAGTAAATTTAAAATCGGAGTGATATCTAAGTTGAGGAATCGAGCTGAATAATAAGTTAAAATTCCTACACTCAAAATTTTCAGAGTTTCTTTCGAGAACGGCTCCAAACCCAATCTGATTTTTAAAAACAGATATTTCACCAGATTAAATAGTACCATCACTATTGCTGAAGCTCCCGCTGCCCCTTCTATGCCGTAGATTGGAATCATAATGTAGTTCAGCAAAATGATCAATCCGCTCATCGCAATGGTCATGACTAGATTGAATCGATAGAACTTGGAGAAAACCAGAATTTCACCATTGATGGAAAAGGCCACATCGAAAAGCTTTCCTAGCCCAATCAGCAACACGACAGATTTTCCTGCCATATAGACTTCCCGATTGGGAATAAAGGAGTAAATGGCATCGATATTTGCCCAAACTCCAATGAATAGCAAGATGCAAACGTACAGCTGCCGGTTTGACACTTGCTTGTACAATACATTTATCTCAGCTAGGTTATTCTTGGCAAAATGATCGGCCACTACTGGCATCACCACTTGAGAAATAGCCCTTCTTGGAAGCTCGATGACCAAAGCCATGCTAAAAGCAATGGTGTAAATGGCATTTGCCTCCAAACTGATCATGGAACTGACCATGATGCTATCTATCTTCATGATCAACGTGGAGGCAGCCGTAGCCAGAAAAGTGATCAGGCTAAATTGGATAAAGGATGTTCGAAAGCCCTTGGGGAAATCTTTCCAATTCAAATCGAAAGTCAATACTTTCAACCAAATCAGGTAGATCACCACTCCTGTAAGTGCCAGACCATAAACCAAAATCAGACCCTGCATTACCTGCGGAAAGTCGATCCACTTCAGCAGGTAAGACCCAACCAAGCAAGCGGTGAGTAATCTCAAAAACACTTCGCGGAAAAAAGTTGGGATAGCCACCTTCAAATAAGACCTACCGTAAGCGTCTAATATGCTGTTCAATAATGCGAATAGCGTAATAATCAACACTACTCCAAGGAAGTCTATTACCTCAGGCGAGTTTGCGGCGAATAATGAAATGATCTGATTTTTGAAACCAAGAAAAAGAATACTGACAAGGAGGAATCCACCGATGGCTACAAATAGACTGTAGCTGAGGAAAGCTGACTTACTGGTTTCAAGTTTGGGGAAATATCGGGTGATTCCATGACCTACGCCGAGCTGCGCAAAAGGGACAAATAGCAAGCCCAAGTCCTGAATAGTACGGAATGTCCCCAATTCGGAAGCATCCATCGCATAGGGATATAGCCATAGGACGTTGAAATAGCCAATAACTACACCGATGTAGGAGAAAATGGTGGTTTGAATGCTCTGCTTGGCTACTTTGCCCATGAGCCTAAAAGTATTAAAAAATCAGGAACTTGAATACTAGATATTTTCAAGACTAGGGTTTAGCGCATTTATCACAACCGGCTTCTCCCTTAGATTTGAAGAAAAATTTTTTCACCAAATAACCTAAAGCTGCTAACACCAAAATACCTACTACTATTTCCTGAACCATTACTTAAGATAAAACTTGATAGACCAATAGTGCTGACAAATATGCCAAAGCGGTCATGTACACTGTCTGTATCAACGGCCATTTCCAGCCTTTAGTTTCCCGATAGACGACTGCGAGCGTACTCATACACTGCATTGCAAACGCATAGAATATCATCAATGAAAAAGCAGTGGCAGTATTATACACTTTATCACCGTCAGGACGAATCTGTTGATTCAGCTTTTCACGAATTGTCAGATCATTGTCGGGGTCACCACCAATACTGTATATAGTGGCAATAGTGGACACGAATACTTCTCGGGCTGCAAAAGAGGCGATCAACGCAATTCCAATCTTCCAATCGTAGCCCAAAGGTCGAATCACCGGCTCTATTGCCCTACCCATAATCCCAACAAAGGAGTTTTCGAGCAGTTGAGAAGAGGTTTCAGACACAATCTGCTCTTCGGCTTCTGGAGTAGCTGCCAAAGCGAGTTTTGCTTCGCCGGCGGCTCTGACTTCATCCATTTTTGCAGGTGGTCCGTAAGAAGCCAATACCCAGAGTATCACCGAAATAGCCAAGATGACTTTTCCAGCTTCAAGAACAAAGGTTTTGGATTTATTGTACATGGTCAATACCACGTCCCACCATCGAGGTGCCCGATAGGAGGGAAGTTCCACCATTAAGTAGCTCTTTTCAGTAGTTTTAAGAATAATTTTTAAAAGAAAAGCAGTGCCCAAAACTCCAACTATGCCCAAAATATATAAGCCCAGCAAGGTGAGTGCCTGAAGATTGACAAATCCAAAACTCCGATCCGGAACCACCAGTCCGATTAGAATCACATAAACCGGAAGTCTTGCGGAGCAACTCATCAGTGGAGTCACCATGATTGTGATGATCTTTTCTTTCCAGTTGCCAATATTTCGAGCCGCCATGATTCCTGGAATCGCACAAGCTACACCAGAAACCAATGGTACCACACTTTTGCCATGGAGACCAAAAGGACGCATCCAGCGATCCATCAAGAACACCACCCGGGACATGTATCCGGTATCCTCAAGAATGGCCAAAAAGCCAAAAAGCAACGCTATTTGTGGGATGAATATCACCACTCCGCCAATCCCTGGAATTATCCCCTCTGCTATCAAACTACTGAAAGGCCCATCTGGCAACAGATCAGAGACTTTGCCTGACATCTCGGCAAAGAATCCATCAATCAGATCCATAGGCACACTAGCCCATGCAAATATGGCTTGGAATATGATCAGAAGAATGGCTGTAAAAATCACGTAACCCCAAATCGGATGGAGGAATAAACTATCCAATCCTGATTTTTCCTTTATAGTACTTACCTCCTTGAGGACTGCGTGTTCAACGATCGTCGTGATCTTGCGGTATCTGATTTTTGTCTCTTCTAATTGAGCGGCTTCTAGGTCAAAGTTCAAACCTTCAAGCTTATCCTTGATCCAATCACGGTCTTCTTGAGCGATGATCTTATCGACTCTACCAAATCGTAGCATCTGATACGCTTGATACGTATTCGTCATACCAAACTTTGCCATCACTTCTTCCAGCAAGCCAATTGGTACCACTTCCTCAATAGCCAAAAAGCTTCCTTTTTTACTGAAATTCCGGTTGTGAATTAAATCTCTGATTTGGTCAAGGCCCTTTTCACCTCTTGCGTCTGTGCTGAGGATCGGAACTCCAAGCGCCTTGAAGATCTCAAAGGTCTTGATTCCTATATTTCTTTTGGTGGCCAAATCGGCCATGTTTAAAACAATTGCAAGACTCAACCCTAGATCAATCAATTGAGTAGCTAAAAAAAGTCCTCTTGACAACTGACTGGAATCGATCACCATCAAGACAAATTCCGGCTTTTCTGATTCGCTCAGTTGATTGAGAACCCGATGGGCAATAACCTCATCTTCCGAGTTGGGGTAAAGGCTGTAGGTTCCCGGCAGATCGATGATCTCATAGCTGCTGCCGTGGTAGTTCATCGTTCCTGTTTTCTTATCCACTGTGACCCCGGGATAGTTTCCGATTTTCTGGTTTAGCCCTGTCAGTTGATTGAAAATAGTCGATTTTCCCACATTGGGATTACCGATTATTGCAACCTTAGGAGTTTTGGTAACGGAAGACATGGTGGGTACAGTCATGAATCAGAGCAGTTGCACCTCGATGAGTGATGCTTCATTTTTGCGGAGTGCTAAAATAGTCTCGTCTAATTTAAAAGCCATAGGGCCTCCAAGAGGGGCGGAAAATTTCAATGTGATTTGTTTTCCTGGAAGAAATCCAAGTTCCATTAAGTTGAGCTTTAATGGTGAATCTATTATTTCTTTGATGACGGCCGTTTGGGTGACGGGAATCTGATCCGCTGTTTTCAACATAAGAAGTGCTAACCTTTGAACGAATGCAAAAGTAGAACTATTTGGAATGAATCTAAAGAAAAATAAAGAAGATTTTTATCAGTTTTTCCCCTTATTAAGGTTGTCGAATTGCCAAAACTTCATTGTTCAGGTTAAATTCTCTACCATTGGTGAACAAGATCCGTAGACTAAACTCTAGAATCAGCTCTTTCTGAGGGTTTTGTTTCCAGCCTAATTTGAAAAGATCATCCCGATAGACTTCAATCGGAGCTTTGAAAAAAGTCTCGCTCGGAGTGATTTTCTCACTGAAAAAGCCATTGATCCCGAAATATTTGGTGATATCATCTCCGACTTTTAGTAAGGTACCATCTCCGAGAGTGACTTCTTTTGAATTCAAAACCTGTATCCCTCTCATCAAATCCACAGATTTGGGACTTACAGGACTGCAAGCATATCCTACTCCGGGAAGTGAAAATGAGTTTTTTGGCTCGTTTAGAGAAATCGTTTGAACATCCAAAATCCGAAAGCTTTTAAATATCTCACTATAGGGTAGAGGAGTAGTGGGATTGACGCGTTGACCGGCTTTGGTGAGTGAGAGTGTTTCAAAAGAAAGAATTTTAAAGTTCTGCACCTCAAACTGTGGTCCACAGCCACAGACATCATTGCAGACTACTCCGCAGCTAATAGGGAGAAGTGCTATAAATGACAGCAATCCAAGTGTGGCGAAAGATTTTTTAAGTAAATTCTTCATAGTCAATAGTAAACGACCTAAAATTAATCAATATGTATATCCGGAATAGTGCCAGAAGCCAAATTATATTTTCTGCACCTCGACCACGCTCGGTGTCTTGATATAATTGCTCTTGAAAAACCCTATACAAGGGATAGAGCGACTGTAATTAGCGAGTCGGACTAAGTCGAGGCCATTTGGTAAAAGACTAGCTACTGGCAATAATACGGATACTGAAATTAACCAATTTCCGAATAGTTGGTTTTGTTAAAAACTTGCTTTTAGTGAAAAACTGAAATTTCTCCCTGGTGCGGCAAGTCCCGAACTGTAAGGTCGATAGCGCTGATCGCCTATATTTTCAACTCCTGCCATGAGTTGCAAAGCTGGAAGAAGTTGGTAGGTGGTATTTAGGCTAATTATCATCCAGTTAGGAGAATATGGATTTCCATTTTCATCCTTAGCATACAGCTGTGGTTTGCCCTTTTCCTCCAGAGGCAGTTCCAAATTAGTTACGGCTGCACTGTATTGGCTTGTGAGCTCCACTTTTAGATTTCTTTTCGAAAAAGTGAGTCTACTTAGACCGAAAGCAGGCGCTGCATGTCTGGATGGGCTGGTACTGGAGTCATCGAGTTCTTCGGTTCCTTTCTGGAAATTGTAGCGGGATACCAGCAAGAAATATTTTGAAATAGCCAATTCAAATCCGGCCTGCACCCCATATACCTTTGCCGAAGCTGCATTTTGGATTGCCAATACTTGACTTGGCTCCCCGTCATAGTCAATTATAGATTGGCCATCGAGTGTGTAGGGTCTTCTCACCATCGCATCTCTAAGCAAAGTGTAGTATGCACTGATGTCTACTTTGAATCGCTGTCCAAACAGCTTATTGAGATTCAACTCTGCATTGTAGGCATATTCTGGTTTCAAATCTGGATTTGGAACCAATACCGCTCCTGGCTCAGAGTCGAAAATTTTCCCAACATCATCCACATTAGGTGCTCGGAATCCTGTAGATAGATTTGGCGAAATGGTAAAGCTCGGATTCGCTTGAATTACTAGACCGAAGCTTCCCGTGACCGCTCCAAAGTTGTTTTTGCTTTCGGAAAAAGGGAGAGGATAAAAATTACTGTTATTGCTAAAGTCTGCTTTCAAACTATTGAAGTTGTATCGCAGACCGGTCTGCATTTTCACTTTATCAGTGATTGCTGTATGATAAGTCGAGTAAAGCGCAGCTGAAAACCAATCCGAATTGGGATAGCGACTGGTAGTGGGTTTGGTGATTCCAGAATTGAAGTTTTCTGTTATTCCATCTGAATTCACTCGATTGAAAACCACCTCTGCTCCGTAACTAAAGAAGCTTTCAGTTTGAATACTCTTTACAAAATCAGCATTAACCGAATAGGCATTTACTTTTTCGGTGCGGGTGTTTTGGTTGGGATTCCCAAAACGGCGGTCAACTCGGCTTTCTTCAAAGTATTGCTGGGCTACTTTGATATTCATTTGGTCGAAAAACTTCGACTCACTCTCGTGACTGATTCCAAAATTATTCATCATCCATACTTGTGGACCATAAGCCCAAGTGGCAAATCTTAAGTTGGAGCCGCTTTGTTCGATCAACCGATCATAGCGCGGGATAGATCCTGACTTGCTGTAATGAAATCCATAGCTCAGAACGGTGCGGTCGCTTGCCTTGAATTTCACTTTCTGCATCAAATTATATTGATCATATCCACTGGTGACCTGTACTTCCGGATCGGGATTCTTAAGAACCACATCCACTCCGTTTTCGAATCCGGCATATATCGGTCGGAGGTAATCCGAGGGACCGACACTGCCCATTTTCAAATCTCCGTAATCGAATCTTGATATACTTGTCAAAAAAGCCCAACGATCGGTGCTGTAACTCAGGTCTGCATGTAGGGTAGCTTCGTTGTTAGCTGATGCAAATCGGGAGAGGGCATTACCGGACCATTTACTTTTGCCAGAAGCAAAGCTAGGGTCTAAGGTCTCAAAGGACATCACTCCTCCAATTGCATCACTGCCATACATCACCGATCCTGGGCCAAATAGAACTTCAGTAGTCGAGATCGCAAATGGATCCAGCGATATCACATTGTGAAGATTGCCACTTCGAAATATGGCGGTATTCATACGCACCCCATCCACAGCATACAATAATCGATTTGCTGAGAATCCACGGATCATAGGACTACCTCCACCTTGCTGGCTTTTTTGGATAAATACTTCTCCACTGTTTCCCAACCAATCCGCGGTATTTGCAGGATTGCGAATGATAATGTTTTTAGAAGAAAATACGGAAATCTTGGCCGGTACATCGCTGCTATTTTGTCTCCATCGAGAACCGGAAACCACCGCAGGATCCAAAATCAACAGACCAGGAATCATTTCCACTCTAAAATCGATTTTTTCCAATTCGGAAAAAGTATAATCCACGGATCCAAAACCCATTAATTGGAAATACAATCGCTCCTCACGATTGAATATACTCAAGTCAGCTTCTCCATTTTCGTCCGAAATCAGAAAGCTACCAGGCACGGCACCGGATATCATTACGCCCACAATGGGAGTCTTTGTTTCAGAATTTCGAAAAATTACCTCCTGGGCGGTCCCGATGAAATAATAAAAGAATGCTGCTGCGAAAACGAAAGCTGCTTTCATAAATTGAAACTGGGCTAAAATCAGTATTCAAATTAAATGGATATTTTCTGAATCGAAATGGATATTAGGATAAATGGCTTTTCATATTCCAAGTTTAATTGAACTTTGAGGCTATAGACTTATCACTATCATTATTTTGAATTAAAACAATAATATACAACTAATGCATTATCAATTAATTATAAATCAAATTCGTTGGGATTTGAAGAAATTTAATTTTAGATTACTTATGCTTTTTTTCGATTAACAATATTTGAAGTTGGATTTTTATCAAGGCAGTTGACTAGTTTTTTATTGGGAAAAAGCTTCACCACAAACTTTTTGTACCATGGAAAAGGACCTATTGCAGTCACTCTTATCAGAGATTTTTCTTCAGTTGGAAGGAGCTACCCTAAAAGAGACCGCAGCAATCAAAGAAGGAATGCCAATCGTCGCTCAAGCGATGAAGTTCCAATCAGCCGAAGAATCTCAATCTGAAAAACTCAGCATCCAAAGTGCTGATTTTTATTTTAGAGATAGGATGTCAAGTCCCAAAAAAATCGAGCTGGAAAAACTCATCAAAGAAGTCACGAAAGTGAAAGATAAAGAACCGGAAAAGAAAGTCTTTATCCGCGAGGTGCCCGTACGGACTAGCCAGATCAAATCCAGCGTACCCAATTGGGCAATCGGTGCAAAAGTGGATAAAACCATCGGACCCATCACCAGAGTGGACGGTATACAAGTATTTCTAGATTTCTACAGAGTCGAGAAACTCATCGCACTCAGAAAGCAAGGAAGCAACGAACCATTTATTTTATTCAAAGCAAGCTTTTCAAAGTCAAAATTCATAGTTCGCAATGCCCCGCCCATTGAAGTACAGGATTCGTATAAAGTTTTGGCTGGTACAGTTTGGATCCAAGTCAAGCTTTTTGATGCTAGCGCGCCAAGCAATAGATACTTTGGGCTAAAGGTCAAAGTCGGGCAGATTTCCTTATCTGCCAAGCCTGTAGCACAAGGAAGTAATTTAGTCCTTGCTGCAAACACCCAAGTTACAGTGAATTTGAATCTGGATTCGCCAGCTGTAAAAGGATCAAAGAATGAAATGAACTATGGAGCAGATGCCGCAGCGGTGTCGCTACAGTGCCCTGATCAGCTTGGGCTACGCTTTACAGGAGCAGGCTCAGGTCAAATTATGAGTGCTTCCAATGCGGATTGGAATGTTTACGGTGAGAAAGGAAGCTTCAAATTTTCGAACGGTCAGCCTTCTTTTGATACTCAACTGAATCGCTTTTGTATACCCTTCAAATACGGCAAGGCAGACTTTGAAGCCTCCCACTTTCATGGCAACTATGTAAAGCTGGAGGGCAAACCCATAATCAAAAGCAGTAGCTGGGCGATTTCTGCTGGGGTAATTGATGTCAATGCTCCACTAGAAGCAGCTGGCGTGGGAGGAATGATGCAAGTATGGGAAAAGGGAATGAGTTGTCTGTGGCAAGGATTGAAAGGGGGAGGACTTCCGCTTCATGAAAGCACGTTTCTGGTGGAAGAGGGAAGGATTTCGATCAGTTCCTTGCGAGCTGGTGCAGCGGGGATCTATCAGGATTTTGATCATTGGAAAGACAATCTCAACCCATACGGGACAACCATCAATCTCCGTTATCCGGAGCAGAGTTTATTCTTATACAATTGTCTTGCCTCGGGTGCGGAATTGGTGGTCGCACAAGCAGACGCAACTCTCAATGTAGATCGACCAAAGCAAGTCAGTGGCCATGCTGTAGCGATCAAAACCAAGAAATCTTTTGTTTTAGTCGGTGGATCAAATCTTCAGAATTTGATTTACCTAATAGATGATAATATATTGTGGGACAATAAGTTGCCATTTGATAAAGTTCCTAAATTTAAATCCATTGCACTAGCGCTGGAAAATGCGTTGTTTACTGTTTCCCCAGTTAACGGAGCGATGATTTTTGGAAAATGTGATGCCACTTGGGAAAAGATTACAGAAAGTCAGACGTTTTTGGTGTTTGGGATGATTGCGTATTTACCCACCCTTCCCGATCCGTATTTGGCGAATCTTGGAGTTTTAGGGAGATTTTCAAAGAAGGAAAGAGGAGAGATTTCCAGTATCAAAAGCTGGTTGATCTGTAGAATCAATCAAAAGCCTGTTGCCGAAAAAGAAGATGATATCACTGTTTCCTTCCACTTTGGAGCTCAAAATCCAAATCAATCTACTAAGGTAGGGGTAGCTGCGAACTTGTCAGCAGAGACAAATCTCAATCGAATCAAAAGCACATCCAAGTCCACTCTTAGAAAGGATATCCCTGATTACGAAAGTTCTTATAACCAGGCGACTAGCTCTCTGGGAAATGACTACTTCACCTTATTGGATATCAGTTCCAATGCAAATCAAATCGGAGTCAGCCTTAATGGAGCCGCAAGAGACAATTCACCAAGGAGGCTAACAGGTGCCGTGACTCACCTTTCAGAATCAGAGGCCGTCGTCACATCTCAAAATAATGAAGTCATCCAAGTGGAGGGTATGGAGGTGAAGGTTCCTGGCTACATGGCACGCATATTCT
>Ga0136559_1000281_pt1 | contig 17770 bp, 16 predicted proteins | sample AntRauMeHopE1496_FD_104633 | JGI IMG/M metagenome (GOLD analysis project Ga0136559, IMG submission 104633) | Saline lake microbial communities from Rauer Islands, Antarctica - Metagenome Hop E1 #496 | ecosystem: Environmental > Aquatic > Non-marine Saline and Alkaline > Saline | place... | reverse complement strand
AGAAATAACGAGTGGTTTGTCTCCCAAGAAGACCAGTGGGCTGCTCGAGAAATAAACAATACGCGAGTCCAACCTACGGTTCAGGATTTAGCAAAAACGCTTGCTTATTTTGAGGAAACTACGCAGCTAGGTGGCGCACACAAAATTATGTACATGGGTGATAAGGATGTTATGGATATCGCTTTCGCGAAAGCGAAATCCCTACACGCCTCACAGGTACATTGCTACCGCTCTAAAGGTACATATACGGAAATTACCCCAGCAGGAACCTCTAAAAAGGTAGCACTCGAGAAGTTGCTGCAAGCCCGCTACCCAGAGATCCGCTTGGAGCACGTAGCGGCTTTTGGCGATAATTATAACGACATAGACATGATAAGCGCCGTAGGCTACGGCGTTTGTGTATCTAATGGCCGTGATGCTTTAAAAGCGGTTGCCTCACATATTACCGGACATCATAAAGAAAATGGCGTTGCTAAATGGCTAGAAACTTTTTGTAAATAAAAAAGACGACCGTGATGGGTCGTCTTTTATTAATCTACGGGTTATAGATTACTGTATCGTAATAATGTCGCTATCACTTAATCCAGCAAGGTTCATCACGCTGTTATAGTCTGTAATATCTAGTAAGGGGTTACTAGCCTGCTCAACGGGTAAAACCACGATCCTAAAGACCTGATTTACTAAAAATTCTGGGCCTAGGTTATTAAAATCAAAATTTCCGGGTCCATCTAAGAAAATGCGTGCGTCGCCATTTGTCGCATCGTAGTTATACTGAAATTCACCTATGTTTGTATAAACCGTTTGAGGTAATAAGCGCCATAGATCTGTAGTACCGCCACCATTTGCAGGAACTTCTTCCCATAAAATGTAGATAAGGGTCATGTCACTTGCTTGTATACCCCTGTTGGGTGGGAAAATAACGACACTCTCAAAGGTTGGTGCAAAAAAATCCACCTCAACCTCAAAGGACTGTGCAAGCACCTCGCCGCCATTTAGACCGTTAAAACCAGGAGGCCCTTGAGGTCCCTCACAAGAAACCAATAAAAGAGCGAGGACGATAAAAGAAGTGATATATTTCATAATTTATGTATTTTAGATATTTATTTTCAATAAGCATGCCTAAATTTAGACCATGAGACAGCTAGTATTCGTTTTTGCAATCATTAGTTCCCTGCCTTTAGTCGCACAACAACAAACTGCCGACAGCCTTTTTGCCGCTGGTAAATATACCGAAGCTATAGCAACCTACAAAAAAAGCAAACCTACTGCATACAATTCTTTTCAACTGGGCAGGATTTACAGACAATTAGGTAACTATACAAACGCCGTTGCAAATTACAAAAAGGGTTTTTTAATAGACTCATTAAACACCATAGCGCGATTTGAATACGGTACACTGTTATTTGCGGCAAGTAAAAAACAAGAGGCCTTAACGGTTTTTGATAAATTAATAATAGAGCAACCAGCAACGGCAACTTACCATTATCACAAAGGAAAATGTGTAGAAGCCATACATGGCGCTAGAGATGCTTTACCCTTTTATCAAAAAGCGGTAGATATCAACCCAGACTTTACAAGCGCCCGTTTAGACCTTATTACGGGTCTTTTACTTACACGTGAAAATGCGCGAGGTATAGCGGTCGCAAAAACAGGCCTGGCACTTAGTCCAGACTACATCGTCCTGCACAGTTTATTAGGCCAGTGCTATTATCATAATGGAGATTTTAAAGAAGCCATTACACATCTCCAGATTGTAAGAGCGGCTGGGCTCGCCACAGAAGGTCTTGTTAAAATGCTGGGTGAGGCAAGCTTTCAAGAAGGCCTTTACAAAGAGTCCATAGCTTATTATGAAGCGGTAAATAACGAGTTTTCACAAAGCACTGCTGCGTACACGATGATTGCAAAAAACTACTTGAAACTGCGTGATTATAAAAACGCGATAAGCAATATGGAGACCGCTGTTGTTTTAAAGCAGCCCAAGTTAAACCAGGAATACGTGCTGCTTGCAACCATTTACAAAGCGATGAACGACGATAAAAAAGTCTTAGAATATCTCACAATGGCAAAGTCTGAAGACCCCAATGACCCCGTAATCGCTTATCAATACTGTCTGGGCTATGACCGCTACTATGCAGACAGGGCCATGAAAATTAAAACCTACGAGGAGTTTATAGACCGTTTTCCCAAAGACGATTATGTAAACCTAGCTGCTGCCAGAATAAGCGATCTTAAAAAAGAGCTGTTCCTACAACCTAAAAAGTAGTAATTTTACCGCCATGCGCGTTTATAAAATCTTTTATGTTTTAACAACACTCTTACTGCTCACAAGTTGTAAGAATAACGAGCAGTTAAAACAAGAAGCAGCAGCACTTGCAAAAGAGCGACTTGCAGCTATAGACTACAGCACCGTAGACCACTATCCGCTTTTTGAGGGCTGTGACGAGATACATAATAACGCACAATGTTTTTATGAGCAATTGCACCAGCTTGTTGCCACAAGGCTTGCACCTGTTGCAGCAAACTTAAGCATGAGCGAGAATGACACGATGGTGGTCTCTATGGTCGTAGAGGCTACGGGCTACTTAAAATATGAGCGACTTGTAACTTTCCCTAAACATTTAGACAGCACAGAAGTAGATTCAATATTACAATCACGGTTGCGCTACTTGCCTAGGTTGAGCAGTGCTATTAAACAAGATGTGCCTGTTAAAACCAGCTATAAATTACCCATAATCTTAGTGCCTACAGACAGTCTTATCGCGACGCCACGCGACCCTTCCAGCGCACCGCGGTAAATGATTTAATCGCGACCGCTACCACCACAAACGGGTAAACAACCAGCTGCGGCATTACAAACCATTTCCAGTACCTGTTTTCGAAAAACCGATACCCCATTGCAAGTACGAGCAGGTCTGTAAACAGTTTAAGTGCAAAAACGGTTATCACAACTTTAATTTTTATAAAATCCAGAAGCATTAACAAAGGCGCAAGCAGCATAAATAGGTTTGCAACAAACACATGCGCACTCATAAGTTTATTGAGCAGGCTTTTTGTTTTAGACCCTTTTTGCGCCCACCTTGCACGTTGTGCTATCATTTCTTGCCAGCTTGTTTTAGGCGTTGTGCTAACTATAGCTTGCACATTTTTTAAGTAATAACAGGCTCTGGAATTTAAAGCAGCACTTTTTTCTAGTAAAAAAATATCGTCGCCGCTGGCGACACTATCGTTTCCTTCATAACCATGAACCTGGTGAAAATGGCTCTTTGTAAACGACATGTTTGCACCGTTGGACAAAAAGGGCTGCCGCACTGCAAAACCGCCCGCGGTCATTAATTGCAATGCGACCATCTCGCTGGCTTGTAACTGTTCTAAAATGCTTTTACTAGCGGTTATTTGGACAGGTGCTGCCACAAAAATACTTTCGGGAAATAGGGTGTAATGTTCTTCATAGGCTACGAGCCACCCTTCGGGCAGCACACAGTCTGCGTCAGTAGTAATAATATGGTTGTAGGATGCATGTTCTAGGGCTTGGGTAATGCCGTCTTTTTTTGCACTTGCACTTGTGGGTTTACGGTTGTAAACAGTGAGGTTTATAGTGTGGTGTGCCGCCTTAAAAGCATGTAGCAGCGACAGGCTGTTATCACTACTGCCGTCATTTATAAAAATAAATTGTACGCGTTCTCTTGCATACAATAGCCTGGTAATACTGGCTAGCAACTGCGGTAATTGTTCTTGCTCGTTTCTAAAATTAATGATTACCGTAAAACCGAGTAGCTCGTTTTTTACAGTGTTGTTTTGGTTAGCTTTAGGTTTGTATGTAAACGACTCCATGGCAAGTATAAGCACCACCATGGCATAACCAAAACCAATGAAAAATGCTACAAAGGTCATGCAACGGCAGTTTTAAAACGGGTAAACGGTAACAGCGCGCAGCCTAGCAATGTAGGTAAAATGGTGTTAGTAAACCACACAACAAGCGTTGCAAAAAGCATGGTTTCACTCAAAATGGCACTTTCCTCAAAAATCATTGCGGCAGTGGTAAGCCGCACAGTAACATCGGCAAGTGGTATAACGGGTATTACCGATGTTAAGAAATACATAGCCGCGACATGCAAGATGATATCCCACAACCCCATGTCATAGTTTAAAACGTGCAGTATAAGCAGCCAGTTTGTTGCAAATAGTGCGTAACGCAACAGGGAAAGTGACGTAACAGTAGCGGGTAGTTGCTTGGAAAGCGTTTGAAGTCGGTATTTTTTCCATACCCATAAAACCACTACTACTGCTAGCAGACCTATTAACATAGCGATGAAGAACACATACAATACCGAGGCAAGATTGTCCCTTAAAATAAGCAGCGCACCCAGCGTACCTAGCACCACGGTCACAAACAGTTGGCTCATGTTTCCCACCACGGTGCGACCAGCGATTTCTTTACGCAATTGGGTTTTATAAAAAAGCACTTTAAAGACGACCTCGCCTGCCCGTAGCGGTGTAACAAAGCTTGCGGCTTGTGCGGTAAGATTTTGTAATACGCTTTCGCGAAAGCGTAATCTCACAAAATCTCTAACTAATACCTGCCATTTTTTACTCTCGACCAGCCAGCTGCACAAGCTCAAAACCACCATGCAGGGAATGACGTACCATGCCAGATTCTGAAAAAGCGATTTAATTGTGTGCAGTTGCAACGGGCGTTCTTGCCATTGTGCGATGAGGTAGTAGCCGCAGCCGGCAATTACTAAGAACTTTATAAAAGGTGCTAGATATTGCTTAGTTTTGTGGAGCATGATTCTCATGCGGGAAAATTACAACATTTGGCCACAGAAAAAATTATTCTAGGAATAGATCCGGGTACCTCTATAATGGGTTTTGGTGTGATAAAAGTCGTGGGCAACACCATGACCTTTGTGCAAATGAACGAGTTAGATCTTAGAAAATATGATGACCACTACGTTAAACTGCGCAAGATTTTTGAGCGTACCCTAGAACTTATAGAAACCCATAATCCAGACGAGATTGCGCTCGAGGCACCGTTTTTTGGTAAAAATGTGCAGTCCATGCTCAAGCTAGGGCGCGCACAAGGAGTGGCCATGGCTGCAGGTTTATCTCGCGATATACCCGTAACAGAGTATGCCCCGCGACGCATAAAACAGTCTATTACCGGTAAAGGAACAGCGAGTAAAGAACAGGTTGCTGCGATGTTACAAAGCCTGCTGGGATTTAAAGAGCTGCCTAAAAACCTAGACATGACAGACGGGCTAGCGGCCGCGGTCTGTCATTTTTTTAGTAGCGGTAAAGAAGCAGGCTCTAAAAGCTATACCGGCTGGGAATCGTTTGTGAAACAAAATGAAAAAAGAGTTGTGAAGTAAATTTCAAATACCAAGTTCCAAGTTCCAAGTTCTAAATTCCAAATTCCAATTCCCAAACACCGAAATATAAGTTTGATGTTTTTTAGAAATGAGAGCTGAGAGCTGAGAGCTGACAAACCTGAAAAATACGTTTATTATTACGGCTCGCAATTCACAGAATCAAACACTCCCTACTAAATCTAAATACTACATACTAACTAGTCAAACGACTTAAAGCTCAAAGCTCACAACTAAATAACAATCTCAATAATCGATAAAATTCGAGTTCCAATTCCCAAACGCCGAAATATAAGTTTGATGTTTTTCAGAAATGAGAGCTGAGAGCTGAGAAATTTGAAAAATACGTTTATTATTACGGATTACAACTCACAGAATCAAACACTCCCTACTAAATCTAAATACTACATACTAACTAGTCAAACGACTTAAAGCTCAAAGCTCACAACTCAAAGTTCACAACTCACAACTCATACCTTGAAAAACGCTTTAATCATCTTCACCCGTAATCCAGAATTAGGTAAAGGAAAACGCAGGCTCGCTGCTACTATAGGTGACACCGCCACGCTTGCCATTTACACCTTTTTACTAGACCACACGAGATCTATAACCGCAGAACTTGCTGTCACCAAACAAGTATGGTACTCTGAACGCATCCATAAAGAAGATGCCTGGGATAATGCTGTTTTTGGTAAATATGAGCAGCAAGGTGCTGATCTGGGTGAGCGCATGCAGCACGCTTTTGAAACAGCATTTAAAAACCACGACAAGGTAATTATCGTAGGTAGTGATATGCACGATTTAACGCAAGCCGACCTAGAATATGCCTTTAAGCAACTTGATAGCCACGATGCGGTTATAGGTCCCGCGACAGACGGTGGTTATTACTTACTGGGTTTTAACGATTGTGTTCCTGCTGGCGTATTTGTAAATAAGGAATGGGGAACAGACAGCGTTTTAAAGGCTACCTTAGCTACCTTAGAAGATATAAAAATAGCACAACTCACACCGCGTAACGATGTAGATTATTATGACGATATAAAAGATATAGATGTATTTCAACCTTTTTTAAGAGAATATTTGCGGGACACTTAATAGAACGACTAAAGCAAAGACCTCTTTTAAGTTTATTAAGAGAATTAATGTGATCATTAGGATTACGGTTGCCAGAATAAATTACATGCGGCGCACAACCGAACCCAGATTACGAACTAAAACAAACACAAATTAAAAATATTATGCTCAGTAAAAAACACATCGCAGACTCTGTAGATTATTTAAAGGCACACGGTTTTGAAGCACCAGAAGTAGGCATCGTTCTAGGCACCGGACTCGGGCAACTGGTAGATCATATTGAGAATCAGCTGGTGGCGCATTATAACAACATCCCATCATTTCCACTGGCGACGGTAGAGTTTCATAGCGGTAAATTAATTTACGGCGATTTAGGCGGTAAAAAAGTGGTCGTTATGCAGGGGCGTTTTCATTTATACGAAGGCTATGATTTTATAGATATCACCTACCCTATACGCGTGATGCATGGTTTAGGAATTAAAAACTTGCTGGTTTCAAATGCCGCAGGTGCCGTTAACCTGACTATGAAAAAAGGCGATATGATGTTGTTAGATGACCACATTAACCTGCAAGGCGGCAGCCCACTTGCTTTTAAACACGTGAGCGAGTTTGGCGAGCGATTTGTAGATATGAGCGCACCCTACGACGCAACACTGAACAAAAAATTACTAGCAATCGCACAAAGTCAAAACATTACCCTGCACACCGGTGTTTATGCAAGTGTGGTAGGACCCCAACTAGAAACCAGGGCCGAGTACCGCATGCTTAAAATTATGGGTGCAGACGCTGTGGGCATGAGCACCGTTCCAGAAATTATCGTAGCAAACCACCTAGGTTTACCCGTGGCGGCTGTGTCTGTTTTAACAGACGAGTGTGACCCAGACAACCTGAAACCTGTTAACATTCCAGAAATAATAGCCGTTGCCGGGCAGGCAGAGCCTAAAATGGTGTCACTGTTTAGTGAGCTCATCGCGCAACTTTAACAGCCTGCGATACCACACACGTGCTGCACGTGAACCTATTGTGATAGGTGCTTTGCATTTTTACTATAATTAATAAACGTTATGAAACACCTCTTTTACAATTTGCTGTTACTTACAACCATTTCTTGCAGTAGTGGCAAAGGTCTTTTTTTTACAGCCGTTCCTTCGGGAACGGCCTTAGTAAACGACAGCACAAATATGCTCGATCACGGCACATGGGACACACAGCTTAAAAAATATGTCACCCCAGACGGCCTTGTAAATTACAACGGCTGGTTGCAAGAGCACGATACGCTTAAAGCATACCTCACCTATCTTAACAATAACGCGCCCCAAAAGACCTGGTCGCAAGCAACGCAGTTTGCATATTACATTAATTTGTACAATGCAGCCACCGTAAACATGATACTCACAAATGGTATTCCTGAAAGCATTAAAGATATAAAAGGACCACTGGGTCAGGTATGGTTAAAAGATGCCGCGCAAGTAAACGGCACGTGGTACTCGCTTAAAGCCATAGAGCACGATGTGTTGCGCAATATGGGCGATGCGCGCATACATTTTGCCATTAACTGCGCCAGTTACTCATGCCCACAATTACTTCCGCAGGCTTATACCGCAACAAACGCAAACAGCCTTATGGAAACCAGTGCGCGCACTTTTATAAATTCTAACAAGAACGATTTAAGCGGTAGTAACCCACGGCTGAGTAAAATTTTTGACTGGTATGCCGCCGATTTTAAGGCAACCGGTCTGAGCATTGTCGGGTACATAAACCAGTATGCGACTACTATCGTAAATGATAATGCCAGTATCGAGTATCTAGACTATGACTGGGCATTAAACAAACAATAAAAGCACCCTTTTGACCCTAAGTATTATTATACCCGTTTTAAACGAGCAAGAGCAGGTTGCTGCAACCCTTGCGCATTTAATACAACAAGCAATAGCGCCAGAGCAGTTAGAAATTATTGTGGTAGATGGTGGTAGTAGTGACGGTACGGTAGGTGTAGTTTCCGCTTTCGCGAAAGCGAACCCGCAACAATCCATAACCCTAGTTACAAGCAATCGTGGTCGTGCCATACAGCTTGTACAAGGTCGCAGCCAAGCGCGAGGAAGTATTTTATATTTTTTACATGCCGACTCGCTGCCGCCTGCATATTATGACCGCGAGATAACGCGAGCAGTTGCAGCAGGGCACGAGGCGGGTTGTTTTAAAATGCGATTTAGAAGCAGCCACCCGTGGTTAGTGTTCATAAGCTGGTTTACGAGATTCTCCTGGCGCGTGAGTCGCGGCGGTGACCAGTCGCAGTTTATAACCGCAAGGCTTTATGATGCTGTAGGCGGCTATAATGCGACGCTGCCTTTTTATGAAGATTATGACCTTATACACCGGCTTTATGTGCTAGAAAAATACTACGTGATTCCGTTGTGGCTCACCACCAGCGCACGCCGTTATGAAGAAGTAGGTGTTTTTAAACTGCAGTGGTTTTACCTGCGCATTTACTGGAACAAATACCGCGGCGCAAGTATAGAAGAGGTTTACGATTATTATAAGAAATGGTGCGAGACACAAATAGCTGATCAAACATCCATATCGTCACCATCGTCTAAAAAGTCCATGGGGTTAAACGGCAAATCATCGTCTGGGTCTAGGTCGTCATAGTTTACGCCTGGTGGGTTGAAAAGCCCCCAGCGGTCTATGATATAATCGTCGTTGTCAAAACCGGCGACCCATTGTGCAAACAATATCCGGAATTCATCTACCTCGCTGCGCAGTAGATCTAAATATTCTGTGTCGCGGTAACCGCTCATTTGCAAACCGCGTGCGTCTGTGATGAGCTCTCGTGCGGCTTTTCTAATAAGTGCTGCACTTTCCATTTTAATATCGTACAAGTTAACGCCATGTGCGCCAGCTATTTTTGCAGGAATAATAAGCGCATTAGCAAGCATATGTTCCTTACTATTTTGGAAATAGTGTTTCATAAGTTCCTTATGTGGTTGCGCCTCGTTTGTGTCGGTTAAATCTTCACGTTCTACATGTTCCAGCAATCTGTTTACAATATCAGACAGTTCCATGGCTTTTTTATAAATGGGTAGGTCTGAGAAATCTGTTAAGTCGTCGTCGTCGTAATCCATAATTATTTTTTAGAGTATCGTTACCGTTTAAGATTGGGATAAAGTGCTATTGCGTGTCCTACTTATTTGCTGCCGTTCCACTCGGCATGAAACTGGTCTAAAAATACGACCATAAACTCATGTCGTTGCGCTGCAAGTTTTTTACCAGTCGCGGTGTTCATTAAGTCTTTAAGCAATAATAGCTTCTCATAAAAATGATTTAAGGTAGGTGCAGTGCTGTTTTTATAAGCTGCTTTACCCATGTTTAGGTCTGGCGCTATTGCTGGGTCATAAATGGCTCTGTTTTTAAAACCGCCGTAATTAAAGGTACGCGCAATACCTATCGCGCCTAGCGCATCTAGCCTGTCTGCATCTTGTATAATGTCTAGTTCTGCACTTTTAAAAAGGTGCTGTTCGTGGCCGCCTTTAAAGGAAATGTTTCTGATAATTTGTTCTACGTGGTCTATAATTTCTGGCAACACCTGTTGATCAACGAGAAACTGTCGAGCCACTCGCGGCCCAAGAGTCTCATCACCAGCGTGAAACTTAGAGTCGGCTATGTCGTGTAGCAGTGCGCCCAGTTCTGTGGTAAAAAGGTCTGCTCCTGGTTCTGTAGCGGTAATGAGCTTGGCATTTTTCCACACGCGTTCTATGTGAAACCAGTCGTGTCCGCCTTCGGCACCGGTGAGTTGTTGCTTTACAAAAGCGATGGTGTTTGTGACAATTAAGTTTTGGTTCATGGTGTTGTTTATAAAGAGTTTTAGCTATTAACTTAGGGTTTTCTTGCAGTTTTACTCGCTTGCTTCAAGGACAGCTTTCGCGAAAGCGGTTTTGTTCAAAGATATTATTCTAGATATGTTATTCAGCAATAATTTTAGCAGCAGGATTAAATACAATTTAAAACGTAGTGCCTTTATAATATTTGAGAACTACGTGAACCAGATTTTTTCTTTAAACTGAGCTTATGTTACGTTGAGAAGTGCTTTCAGCCAGGTGCCTTTATCACTTGAAGTCAAGCAACCTATAGGTGCGGCAAAGTATATATAATACCCCATGCGGCGGGCAGAAGTAATAACACCTAAAACGCAATCGTATATTTGCAAAACAGGAACGCATGCTAAAACAACCGGTAAGATTTGTTGCCGAAGTTACGTTGCGTAAACAAAAAAGCAGCTCATAATGAGCTGCTTTTTGAGTGCACGATTGTGGTTATATTATAAGTCAAAACGCATTTGGAAATACACGTAACGCGGTAACACAAAGGTTTGAGCTGTAGAAGTTGCAATTTGTCCAAACGTATTGTTTACTATAGCCTCAGCATTCAGTAAGTTTGTGGCGATAAGCGAGTATTGCCATCTAGACGAAGGTTTCTGATAACGTAGCGAGGCATTTAAGAAATCAAAGGAATTCTCTGCACCGGTGTTTGTAGAAAAGTTGTTGTAATTATAGTCTGCTTTCAGTAAAAAGCGCTTTCCTAATTGCCAGTCTACTCGTGCGCTGTAGGTATTTGTTGTACTGTTATTTATGAAGCCTGCATTATCACTGTTGTTTAGCAATAAGGTGTACCCCAAGTCAAAGTTAATACCCTTTTGAAAATTAGAGCGAGCTATCGCCCCGTATGTTTGGGTAATGTTTGTGGATTCTTGAACATTGTTATTAATAATGTTGTTAAATGCAGACCAGTTGAGGTTGGCATTTGCACCTAGGGTTACTTTTCTAATTTCTTTGCTATAGCTCACAAAACCGCTCGCAGACTCGTTTGCAAGCAGTGCATTAATAGGTGCGCTTATCTGGTTAATGCCGTCTAACAAGGTTTGTGATTGTATAGCGTCCTGTTGCTTTGTATACGTAACACTTGCATTAATGTTTGTATAGTTGAACATATTAAAGTTGCGGTAGTTTAAACGCAACACATCGTTTAAGGCACCTGCTAGCTGGTTATTACCAGATTGTAAACGGTTATAGTTTCTAAACACGAGACCTTCTGCATAGTTATCTATGTCTGTAAAAACCACATTACGATTGTAGGTAAAGTTGAGCGTTTCAGAACTTCTAAACTGGTAGCGCACATCTAGGTCTGGTAACACCTCTTCTGTATTAATCACATTTTCTACCCCTAGCTGTATGTCTTTAGTCTGAAAACTGTGAAATGTCACGCCAGGTGTAATGGTAAACTTGCCGGTTATCATTTTATAATGCGCGGCGGCAAACACGTCTCTGAAGTCGTATTGTACGTCGTCATTTCTAAGGTTTGGGCTTAGAAGTTCATTACGGTTTCCTGCATCTGTAATTTGAAAAATATTCGAATCAAAATTTTGGCTAGATATAGTAGTCCCTAGCGTAAAGTTGATGTTACTGGTTTTATTAATCACATACCAGTAATCTAGTTTAGCGTCTAATTTGTTTGTATTTACAAAACGTTCTTGATTAATATTGTAAGGATCTGCAGGGTTTAAACCTAAGGCACCGTTAAAAGGCTCTACTTCTGCCTGGTTCAGACGGTCTCGTATGGCGTTATAAAAGGGGTCTTCTAGCTGATTTAAGAATTGCGATTCCAGAGCAAAAATATGATCTTCGGCCGCGGTATAGTACATGCTTATGTTCTGATTGTACGATATAGGTTGCTGGTTATTTACTTGTGCAATATCTTCATTTACTTGCTGCACGCTGTTATTTACGAGTTCATCGCGGGACGATGTAAATGCGGTCACCTGATTCTCGTCTGATATATTAAAGCGGCCGTCGTATTTAATACTAAGTCTATCGTTAGGATTGTAGCTCGCGCCTAATTTAAAAAGTCCTGCAAAATTATCTTCAAGAGCCTCGTCTGTAGTGCTTTCGCGAAGCCCCGTGCCTATGAAAAAATTATCGCGGAGAGACCCTGTACGTGTTTGGGTGCCCGATAAAATCGCAAAAGCACTCAAGTCTAGTTTATCGTTTACCCTCCACGAGGTGTTAATCGCTCCAAATTTGCTGTCTATCGATAATGCTCTGTTAGATTGAAATGGGTTAAAACTACTTGCAGCATCTACATTTATAGAGGCATTATTTTGCCTGGTATCAAAATTTCTGAACCCTACAAACCTAAAATAATCCCTACCTGTAAAAGCCGGAACGCCCAGATTGTTAAAATCGGTAAGTATATTAACTGAGAAGTCCTCGCTGTAATAAAAAGCTTTAGGCTGCACTAAATAGCGCTCTGAGCCGCCGCCATGCCCAGCACCTACGGTGGCTTCTCCAAACCAGAATTTTTTCTTGCCTTCTTTTAAGCGTATGTTTATGACATATCTATCCTGGTCATTACCCAACCCTTTAAGCTGGCTTTGGCTGTTGTAGTTTTTAAGTACCTCCACTTTACCTATGGCGTTTGCGGGTATGTTTTTAGTTGCTAGACGAGAATCACCCTCAAAGAAATCCTTGCCGTCTACCATTACCTTTTGTATGTTATTTCCTTCTACCTTTATATCACCATCTTCATTTACCTCAAAACCCGGAAGTTTTTTAAGTACGTCGCCCAGTTTATCTTCGGTACCGTTTGTAAAACTGTCCGCATTGTAAGTAATCGTATCCCCTTTAATAGTAATGGGTATTTGATAATTAATTTCTATCGCATCGAGTTGGTCTAGACCACCTTTTAGAATAAAGTTTTTAACGATATCTGTTTTGGTAGGTTTAAAGGTCTCTTCCAGCGTGCGCAGTCCTAGAAACGAAATTTTAACGGTGTAGGTGCTGTCTTGCTTTAATCCTAATAACTGGTATTTACCGTCCTGATTTGTGATGCCGAAGGCACCTAGGTTTTTATCTTTTTGATAAGCGATAACATTTGCCATAGAAAGTGGTGTTCCTAAACTGTCTACCACTACGCCTGTAGCTTTATAGGTTTGTGCTGCTGCGGTGAACCCTAATAATGCAGCAAGCACGATAAGTAATTGTTTTTTCATAATGTCTATAATCGATTGTTTTTTAATGTATTGAATAAAAAATTCCTGAGGTTGCCGCGTTATTTTCTTGCAAAGTACTACTCTTAGTTGTCATTTTATTTTTGTTGCTCTCACCTTGTCGTGAAAACCAATGCTCGTATCGTTCGGAACCTTACTGTCACACCATATTACTTAAGGAAAGAGCTTAGAGGCAGTTAACGGCGTTTCTTGTTTTAAACTAGATATGCTTGAAAAAGAATGTCTTTTAAGTTTTACGGACTGTGTTAAACTTAAAAGACATCATATATCTCGTGATGAAGACTAGCGACCGCGGCCGCCACCTCTCCAGCGCTGGCTCATTTCTTCCATCTTTACTTTAAGTATCGCGTCATATTCTTCTTGGGTTACCTTGTCACCTTTTTTTGCCGCTTTTAACTCTGTGCGGTCTTTGGGATTTAGTTTGATACCAGAACATAGCACAATGGTTTTACCATCGCTCACTTCTAGTATAAGGCCTGGTAAACCACCATATTCTCCTGGACCGTGTTGCACGGGAATTTCTGGTGTAAACCAGGCGGTAATTTCTACAGTATCTGGTTTTACAATCATGTCTGTAAGACTTACGCTGCTTTTTTGAGCCTGAGCAATGCTGTCTTTTTTCTTTTCCTCGGCTTCTTTGTCAGTATCACGTCTTCTAAATTGCGCCCAGTCTAGGTCTGTAGTGCGTTTTGTAGCTGTAGCCTTCATGGCCATGTAGTTTCCTATTTTGCGCTGCTCGCCGGTGATTGTCCATTCTAGCTTTGGTAACGAATCTTGGATAAGAAATGTTTTACCCATCATGTCCCGTTGTTCCGTATAGGTGCCGTTAGTAATGTCTTTATGCTTCTCACCTGCCATCATGGTTCCCATCATAGAGCCCCAGCCACCGCCAGAACCCGGCGTAGAAAGTTCGAGATCTTCTGTATACACCGCTTGTGACCTGTCAAATTTGAGCGTAAAGGTTTTCTCGCTCATTTTCTTTAAATTATCTTCGATGCGCTTGCGCAATTCAGGGGTCATCTCCCTATTTCCTTCCATCCAGCTTTTGTCTATTTGTGATTTAGACATGTAGGTGGCCTCACCATATATGTCCTGCGCAACCGCCGCCGTACTGAAAATAGCTGTAAAGGCTATAGTTATCGCGCTGATTTTGATTGAATTTTTCATTTTTATACGTGTTTTATAAGGAGTAGCAAGCACTAAAAACGGTGTTGCAAAAAACGTTAGACTACAAAAAACCTAAAAAGTTTCATTAAAAACCTATTGTTTGTATAAAAACGCCTTTGCCGCCGCTGCGCTGCTGGGATTCTTTCATCTTTTTTTCTCGAATTTCGTCAAATTCTTTTTGGGAAACCTTTTTACCGTCTTTGGGCTGTTTTAATTCAAAACCCTTACTTGGGTTCATCTCGATGCTGGTGCATAATAGCGTCGTGTCTGTGGTGTTTATTTCCATAATTAAACCGGGCAACCCGTGAAACTCACCAGGCCCGTTGCTTATAGGCAAATCTGGGGTGTACCAAGCGGTTATGCTGTTATCGCGTTTGGTCATGCTGGACAGGATTCCTGTAGGTGCAGCTTCTTCTATTTCTTCGGTTTCTTCTTTTTCATTCACCGGTGTATAGATTGCTTTATAACAGGTATACTGGCCTATTTTTTTTGATTCACTTTGTAATTCCCATGCATAGATCGGTAGTGTGCCCTTTATAACAAAGTCCTTACCCATAATATTGCCCTGCTTTATGTAGCTGCTTTGCGCGATATTTTTATAAACCGTAGCACTCACGCCACCGTCACCGCTAAAGCTTATGGACATGCCTGTTGTTTTTGCCTCTGGCTTTGCAAGTTCTTGTACCTTGTCATAAGACGACTCTTTGGCGGTAAAAAAAAGCTGGTACTCGCTGGTGCTGCCTTTTGCGAGCTGGTCCATGAGCATTTTAATCATCGGGTCACTTTCGGCTCGCTTGTCTAAGGTTGAGTCCTTAGGCATATTAAACTTTGTAAGTGACTTATAAGTTGCGATGCCTTTAATTTCTTGCTGGGCTTGTGCGGTGTTCGCTTTCGCGAAAGCGAAACATAACAACACAATTGCGGTTCTAGTAAAATTTTTCATAAATAGAAGTAATTAATCATGACAAAGATGCATAAAATTAGTTTTAACCACGTTAATAAGCGTTAATGTGTGTTAAGGGGTTTTACTATGATGCTATTATTGCGCACCTTTACCCTATGAATGAAAAGAAGTATAGACTGCTGCTCTATCTTATAAGCATCGTGATCCTGGTGACGCTGTCTATACAAGGCTACTGGCATTATAAAAATTATCAAGAAAGTGAACGACAGCTGCACGCAGACCTGCAGGGCATGCTGGACCAGAGTGTAGAAGACTACTTTACCATAAAGGCTAAAAAAAACACGATGAGTATCGTGCAAAATGACCCCAACTGGAGCTTGCAAGAAGAATTCAGCAACGTGATATCACAAGTAGAACAAGGTAACCGCGATGCTTATGGCGACTTAAAATTTCAACATGATATTATTATAGAAGGCACTAAAGTGGTACGCGGCATGCCCCTGGACAGCGTACCGGCGTTTAGTCCAAACACTATACGGACTATAGAACTCAAACGCCCTGAAATGATGCGCGAGCAAAAAGAAACACGCAGGTTGGAAATTACAAGAGATACTGTAAAGTCCCGGTTTACCATAGAAAGCCTAGAGTTTGAAGAAAATGGCAAGACCACAAACTTAAAAGCACTTACAAACCGCATTATGCTGTCCATATCTTCTAACACCGTAAACCTTGCCACAGTAGATAGCCTGCTGGCGCTGCGGCTTAAAGATCGTAGTATTAAAATAAATTATGCACTAAGTTTCACAAATAAGGACAGCACCTACAACAGGCGCGCTATTGTAAAACCTACAGACAGTTTGTTTGCAAACGCAAAACTACTCTCGGCAAACAGCGGTTTGCGGCTGGCCTATGCAGGCTCGGGCAAAACCCTGCTAAAACGCAATATTACAGGTATCTTGTTATCGCTTATGCTCATAAGCAGTATTATTTTTTGCTTGTTTTACTTGCTGGATATTATACGCAAACAAAAAGCCCTGAGCGAGATAAAAAACGACCTTATCTCAAACATTACCCACGAGTTTAAAACGCCCATAGCAACTGCCAGCGCAGCGCTAGAAGGCTTGCAACATTTTACACAAACAGGCGATACTGAAAAAACAACGCGCTACCTGAGCATGGGAAGGGACCAGCTTATAAAACTGAATGGTATGGTCGAGAAACTACTTGAAACCGCAACCATAGACCAGGGTTCACTCGCGCTACAACATACAGAGGTAAACCTGAACGATCTTTTAAACAACCTCTTATCCAGATTTCCGGACCTGAACAACAAGCACATAAAACTAGAACTACCGGAGGAAACAGTCCACATAATGGCAGACCCGTTTCACCTAGAAAATGCGGTGAGCAACCTGTTAGATAATGCACTCAAATATGGTGGCGACCTTATTACCGTAACACTTACCTCCAGTAAAAAAGAAACGCATATAACCGTTGCAGACACGGGCACGTCGCTTAAAACTGTACAGGAAAAAGTACTTTTTGACAAGTTCTATCGTGTGCCACAAGGCAACACCCATAATATAAAAGGGCATGGAATAGGGCTCTATTACACCCGTTCTATCATAGAGAAACACGGCGGCACCGTAAGCCTGCAAACACGACCACACACCAGTTTTATTATAAACCTACCCCATGAATAACCCGTATCACATTTTACTAGCCGAAGACGAGCCAGCACTGGGACAAATAGTTACTGAAAGCCTAGAGATAAGAAATTTTAGGGTAACCCACGTGCTTAACGGTGCGCTGGCTTATGAGCAATTTAAGCAAGAGACACCAGACATACTGGTGCTGGACGTGATGATGCCCCAACTAGACGGGTTCTCACTTGCTAAAAAAATAAGACAAGAAAACGACACCATTCCCATTATATTTTTAACCGCAAAATCGCAAACGGAAGACGTGCTCGAGGGTTTTAACATAGGCGGTAATGATTACCTTAAAAAACCTTTTTCTATGGAAGAACTTATCGTGCGTATAAACAGCCTGTTGCAACGGCAAAGCGTGCAGCGCAACGAGGCGATACACACTGTGGGCGATTATACCTTTAATTTCCCACAACAAAAACTGGCTTATAAAACAGAACCAGAAATCACACTCACCCATCGCGAGGCACACCTGCTGTACAACCTTATT
>Ga0136559_1000278_pt1 | contig 17817 bp, 9 predicted proteins | sample AntRauMeHopE1496_FD_104633 | JGI IMG/M metagenome (GOLD analysis project Ga0136559, IMG submission 104633) | Saline lake microbial communities from Rauer Islands, Antarctica - Metagenome Hop E1 #496 | ecosystem: Environmental > Aquatic > Non-marine Saline and Alkaline > Saline | place... | reverse complement strand
ACATCAATATCCAATAAATTAGTATTACTAAAAGATCTTGTTTTCACATGCATTTGTTCACCAGAAGGCCAATGGATTACGTGTCGATTATTCGTAAAGCGAATTACCCCTCCATTTTTCAAAAAGAAAACTTTATCATCGTCTTCTAGAACATCTCCATTTATTCGAATAGGATTATTCGTTTTCTCATCCGGAAAATCTTGAGCGTAAATTGAAATGATATCTCCATTTACATTGACTACGGCAGCGGCATTGACAGATACGTTCGAGTTGTAACGCACTTGACGTGTTTGGATGTTCATTTCAGTGAATTCTGAGTTGACTAATTGGTATTCACCTGCAGTTTGAAAATCGTATTTCTCACCATCAAATGTTTGCATGTGAGGATCACCGTTGGAGCGACCTTGACTCATAGAGCAAGATGCGCGAGCGAAATACTCACCCCATGCAGACCAGTAAAATTGACTTTGATCAGCTTCTGCACCGTTTCGCTCATTTTCTAATGCAGTTTGGGAAGCATTTATTACTCGGCTTTTACGATCATCACCCATTGATGAGATAAGCTCAAATGGAGTTTCAACAAGACCCTGCGGTCGGCTAGGGAATTCTGAATTCATCACCATGGCATTCATAGAGGCATAGAGCCACTCTCCTTTTTCGGGATTCCATGTTGTGAAAATTTCTTTAATATGATCACTTTCTTGCGCCTTATACGGCACGTCAGCTAATAAATGACCAGAAAAAAATAAAGTTGAAAGGATAAATAAGAGCTTTTTCATAATACCAAGTTTTAAAATTTAACAATTCATTAACAATTTGAATGCCAAGTTTAGTATTTCCCAAAAATTTCTTGAATTATTTGCTCTTTTGGAGCTGCAGAATCAAAAACCTTGAGAAGTTTATTATTTTTATCCACGCCTAAAACTTTGTCACTGTGCCCAAAACAAAGCTCTAGATCGTGAGAGGTTAAAATTATTAATTTATTTTGCTCTAACGCTATAGACTTTAAAATACGCACTACTTTTCGACGATTATTGTAGTCTAAAAAAGCCGTCGGTTCATCTAAAATAATGATTTCTGTTTCTTGAGCCAACGCCTTACCGATCATCGCAATCTGGCGTTCTCCATCACTAATCTCTGTAGTGCTTTTAGTTGCTATACCCTGCAAATCAAGTTGATCCATTACACGGTTGACCACACTATCATCAGCAGCCGTAAGCACATTCAACATATTAGTATAAGGCGCTCTTCCCATTGCAATCAGATCATAAACAGATAAATAATTTACACCAGAAAATTTAGACGAAACATGACTTAATAAAGAAGCTTTCGAGCCTTTGGTCATCTCATCAAGTGTGCCTCCGTTAAAAAACAACTTACCAGAAACGGGTTGTTGCAAACCTAAAACAGTATTCAGAAAAGTAGTCTTACCGGAACCATTTGGTCCAATTAGCGTGACTAACTGACCTTTATTCAACTGCATATCTGGAACACGAAATAGCACTTCTTTGTACCCAATTTTTATGTCTTGAAATTCCAACATCTAAAATCGTTTTATAATTATCCAAACAACAAGTGGTGCGCCCATGAGAGCGGTTAACGCATTCAAAGGAATAGAGAGATAAGGCTGTAACAAATTCATTAAAATATCACAACTAACAATCATTAATCCGCCAAGCAACAATGTTCCAATCAATAAATAAAAATGGTTGGTGGTTTTATATATCATTTTAGCAATATTGGGAACTATTAAACCTACAAACGCAATGGGGCCACAATAAGCTGTTGACACCCCTGTAAGAATAGCCGTTATAAACAGAATCGAAAACCGAGTAAATTTTACACGTACACCCAAAAAAGAGGCATTTGCTTCACCGAGTACAAGTAAATTTAGCGGCTTAATTATAAAAAGAGACAATACTAAGCCAATTAAAACGATCCCTCCAAAAACAGGTAATTGAGCCAATTCAACATTTTGAAGAGAACCAAAGCTCCAAAGCATAAAGAGTTTCAAGTCATCAGGACTGCTATAGGATTGCACGACATTAACAAGCGCTCCAGCAAAACTACCAAACATGATCCCTACCAAAAGAAGTGAAACCTTATTTTTCACATAGAGTGAGCACAGTAATATGAATAGACCACTGCCCAAAGCACCTATTAGCGCTGCCGAAATTGTATTTACTTCGCTAGAAAATAACGAAAACCCAGTCATCGTGCTCAAGGCAACTAATAAACTAGCACCAGAATTAATTCCCAAAACATAAGGACCAGCTAAAGGATTTTGAAAAAGCGTTTGCATTAACAGCCCTGCTATTGAAAGTGCAACGCCAGTAAAAACAGCTGTAAACACTCTCGGCACTCTGAAAATATGCACGGTCATCTCCTCAGAAGAAGAAGCATCATAATTAACCAGACTTTTAAAAATTGTTGACCAAGAAATTGGCACACTTCCAAGACTCAAATCATACACTACCGCACTCACTAGAAGGATTAGTAACCCGCTAGTGAGTTGCATATAATATCGATTATTCGTCTTTAGCATTGGAGCAAATGTACATATTTATAAACTAGATTAAACAGCTAAAAAAAGTAAGAAAAGACTTTTGATGCTATTGCTCGACTACTGAATAAAAAGTCAATTTATCATTTGTAAACATTTCCGGATAGAAGATTTTGCAAAGATCTTCTAACAGCAAATGGGGGGAAATTGCAGACCGTTCCCAAAAACAATTTACATTGCTATAGTAAGAATACACATTTCCATTCTGAAAACTTTGAAGAAGCTCAAACCGAGTATTCATTTGCAGAATTTGATTGTTGTTTTGAGCTGCAGGATTTAACCAAAATGCTGTTGAACGGTTGGTTGAAATAATATTTTCCAATGACAGACTTAAACTGCCAACTCCATTGGTTGCTGCGTAAACATAGTCAACATTTGCATCGAGTAACAACTTCGCCATGTAACTGTCACCAGCTGGGGCGTTAAAAACATCGCCATACATTGTACCAACTAAAACACTTGGTTGGACAGTATTAGCAGTAGCCATCGCTGCTATTTCATGATAACTTTGGCTGATTTCTTTAAAAAGCTGTTTTGCTTCCGCTTCCTTATTAAAGAGAACACCGAAAACTTTTATCCATTCCGCTCTTCCTAAAGGATGCGTTTCTTTCCAATCGTAATTCGTAAATAAAGTAAGTCCTGCCGATTTCATCTTTTTCAGTATTGGAGCTTTATTGTCAAAGCCAGAAGTAATAATCAAATCCGAATTAGCAGCTAAATACCCTTCGATATCTGAGGAACCAATATCTCCAAGTGTCAAGGCTGATTTGTTCATAATCCGTGCCATCACATTTTCTGAGCAGATATAATTCTCACTCGAAACACCCACTATTCGATTAGACAAATCCAATTCGTCCATCATTCCTATATGAGTAGCCGAAAGAGCAATGACTCTTGAAGGGTTGTCAGGTATTTGTATAGCAGTATTTGAGCCACCTTTTCCTATATAATATTCAAAATCAACTTCTTTAGTTTCTGGATTAATGATAGAAATTTGAATATAATTCTTAAATCGAATGAGCTGGAACCCCTCTGCGAACATATTTTTTTCCTGGACGCCTGTCTCTATCAAGTTTGTTTTTATTGACTCTTTTGCCGAACAAGCCGCCATTAAAATAAAAGTAAAAAAAATAAATCGCTTTTGCATTCCTATAAAATTGAACTGCAAAATTGTAAAAATAAATCAATCTAGCAGGATTCAAAAAAATCAATTACATTTGCATCACGTTTTAGGTAGTCAAAACTTCGGTAGCGACTTTAATAAGGAATCTTGTGAAATTCAAGAACTGTATCTGCAGCTGTAAGCTCTAATAGTTTTGCTCATGATGCCACTGATTGCAACAAGCGGTTGGGAAGGTGAGTGAAATAAGGAGTGAGTCAGAAGACTTGCCTCATGCGCGTTAAAGGAAGACTTCAGAATAAAGTCAGACTTATCATGTACTGATATTTCTTTTTTAAGGGAACAACTACGTTCTTCTGAGTCTTCATTTTTTTTATTTATTGTTTAACTAATAAAAGCTTAAAAAATGAAGAAATTTTATTTTCTCGCAAGCGCGCTTCTTGCAATGACATCGGTAAAAGCGCAATTTACCACAGTTGATTTTGAAGACCTAACTCTTCCTGCCATTGACACCTTTTATACTGGTGAGGATTTTGTAGGTCAATTTGAATCGAACAATGTAGTCTTCGGAAATTATTATGAAGAAACCTCATGGGGATATTTTTGGAATGGGTTTAGTTATTCAAACAAAACAGATAACACAACCGCAGGATTCAGTAATCAATATAGTTCTTTCGCTGGAGAAGGAGCTACCAATTCATCTAATTATGCCATATTTTTTCCAAGTGATACACTGACATTCCCTGGGATTGGAGCTGAATTTGGAAATATAAGCGTCACGAATACAACCTATGCAGGAATTTCTATGCGTGACGGAGACATGTTTGCCAAACAATTTGGAAGCATAAATGGAGTGGATGGTCAGCCAGACGGTACGAATGGAGAAGACTACTTCTATGTAACCGTTTATGGATGGACACAAGCTTTAGCGGCGGTTGATTCCATAGACATCTATTTAGCAGATTTCCGATTCACAGACGATAATGACGACTATATCTTGGAGGAATGGACCAATTTTGACCTTTCTGACTTGAACGGATCGAAGTATTTCACCTTCAAGTTTACTTCATCAGACATAGGATCCTTTGGCATAAACACCCCACAATATTTTGCATTAGATAATTTAGAATATAGTGAAATGGCGGCTAATTTAACAGCCGAAGAGTTAATTACTTCTATCTACCCTAATCCAGCGAAGGAGCATGTTTCCATTAACGGGAAACCAGGGGTTTTGACAATTTCAGACATCAATGGCCGTACCATGTATCAGCTGGATCATCAAGGAAAATCTATCCTATCAGTAGCAGACTATCCTTCTGGCATCTATTTTATTCAGTTGACTTCTGGAACAACAACTCATACTCAAAAATTAGTCATTCAAAAATAAATTGACTACCGAACAAAAATATCGAACGGAAACCTGTTTGTTGAACAAAACATTACGCGTTTGTATAACTATCAGCAGCGGAGTGCGCTCGATATTTTTGTTTATGGTTATGTCTACCACTATTCTTGTAGCTCAAGATACAACCACTGTTTTTGAAGCGGTAACTATTAGAGGAATAAGCAACTTTTCGCAAGAAACTCATTTTGAAAAAGAAGATATTGAAAAATTAGTTCCATTTGACTTAGGCCACCTGCTCCAAAACACAGCAGGAGTAAGTATGCGAGACTACGGCGGGCTCGGCGGGATGAAAACACTATCTATCAGAGGTTTGGGAGGAGAACACACCAAGCTTAGTGTCAACGGACAAGTAGTAACCAATGCTCAAAACGGTCAAACCGACTATGGATTAGTTCAATTGGACAATGTTGAATCTGTGAATATCTCACTGGGGTTAGCAAACAACACGCTTTTACCCGTTTCTGCCCAAGTTATGGGGAGCAATATAGAAATAACGACTTTTGAAAACTCATTTTCTACACACCAGCATCAAATTAGAGCAAGCAGCACAATAGGTAGTTACGGACAAAAAGAGATCTACGGAGGCTATAAAAACTCAGGCAATAAATACTTCATCAGCCTGAGCGGAAAACACCGTGAAGCCAATGGTAATTATGACTACCGACTTCCATTTGGAGACCAATCAATTACAGGAACGCGCAGGAATAATGAATTAGAAGAATCTTATATTGCTTTTGGTGCGGGATTAAAAACAGTTATTGACACCGTTCAGCAGCGCTATCATTTTGTAAAACTCAATGCGCAGTGGAACACGAGTAGAAAACAATTACCAGGCGCCGTAATTTTATATAATGACAATTCTGACGAATCCCTTTCTCATTCGAACTATAGAATTGGTCTTGACTATACTATGTTACATAAAAAACTAAAAGCACGCATTTTTGGCGGACTCCATCAGCATGAACTAAACTATTATGATCCCACCTATTTTAATCAGGCAGGATATATTGATAATACTTATATAAATCTAAACACACAAGTTGGAGCTTCTTTGAAATACCACATCACAAAAAGATTTTCATTTCATACTGGAACGGATGCAGAAATCACTCAATTAACATCGAGCCGACCTGACATTGGAGTTCCGCGTAGGATATTTTCAACAACTATGTTCGGCTTAAACTATCAGCTTAAACACATTGAAGCAAGCGCCAGGCTATTTCATCAATATTTTGAAGACAACAACCGTTTAGTTCTCCACTCGAACAGAGTTCAGCGCTGGAACCCACAAATTCAATTGGCAACAAGTGAATCATTTTCTAAACACTTTTCACTGTTTGGCTGGGCGAAAAGAACGATGAGAGCGCCTAGTTTTAATGAAATGTATTATTCTCAAATAGGCAATATCTCATTAATACCAGAAGATACCTGGCAGTTTAATCTTGGTGCTATTTTAAACAAACGCATTGGTTCAACACAAATTAATTTTAAAATAAATGGCTACTACAATGAGGTAGCAAACAAAATAATAGCCGTTCCTACACAAAATCTATTTATTTGGTCGATTGCAAATATTGGAGCAGTTGAAGTAAAAGGAGCTGATTTTGAAACACAAATCTTTCATGAATTCAGCTCCACAACCCAATTTCAATGGCGAGGAAATGTAACATTTCAAGAAGTAGTAGATGTTTCAGATGAAACTTCCCCAACGTATCGCCATCAACTAATTTACACACCTAAATGGACAAGCAGTAACACATTTAGCTTATATTTCAAAGAATTTGCCTTTCATCAAACTACCTATTTTGTGGGTGAACGATTCAGTCTTAATCAAAATATTCCAGCGAATCAATTAGACCCGTTCTTACTTCTTGACTTATCGTTAGCTTACACATTCAGTTTGAAAAAAGATCATGTCATTCATTTGCAAGGAGGAATAAGAAATATTTCAAATAGCTCTTACGCTTATATTAGAAACTTTGTGATGCCCGAAAGAAATTATTACATAAAACTTAGCTATGCGTTACATTAGATATATTATTCTTTTCTCCGTGTTCGTTTCTTGTAAAAAACCAACACCACCTGTTGAAACTACGCCAGAAACTTTTAAAAATGGTTACCTCGTTTTAAACGAAGGTTTATTTCAACAAAATAATTCTACTCTTAGCTGGATAAACCTAGTTGATCAGAGTGTCACAGAAAATATTTTTTCCAAAATAAACAACCGCCCTTTGGGCGATACGGGTAATGACTTAAAAAAGTATGGAGGGAAAATTTATATTGTATTGAATGGTTCTTCTACGGTAGAAGTTGTCGAAGCCACCACACTAAAAAGTATTGCACAAGTTAATTTATTTCACAATCAACAAGCACAGCAGCCACGAAGCATATCATTTTCAGGATCTAACGCTTATATTTCTAGTTACGATGGTTATATAAACGTGATGGATACTGCTAGCCTGTCCATAACTCATCGTATTTCAGTAGGAAATAACCCAGAAGGAGTCATCACTTATGGAGATTACCTTTATGTTTCCAATTCAGGCGGACTTAATTTTCCGAATGTGGACTCCACTGTTTACAAAATAAACCTGAATACTTTCCAATTAGAACAATCATTTCACGTTGGAGCCAATCCTAGACAGCTAGAACATGATTCACAAGGGAATATTTATGTGGTAAAACAAGGGGATTACAGCTCTGATCCATCAGAATTAGTTTTTATTAATACAACCACTAACCAAGTCACTAACTTAGGTATTCCTGCTACAACGATATATCGTTTAAACCAATTACTCTATGTAAGTTACTTTGACTTTACAACAGAGCAATCCTCTGTTCGTCTTTATGATTTATCCAATCAAAGCGTACTCAACAATTCGCTCATATCAAGCGGAAGTATTCAATCACTTTATGGTATTCATGCCTTACAGAGCGGCGAATTTATTTGTTTTGATGCCCAGGGCTTTACTAATTCAGGATATTTAAAAAAATTCGCTGCAAATGGAAATGAAATTTTTACATATTCCGTTGGTTTAAATCCAAATAAACTTATTTATTATGAATAAACTAGTCCTTATTTTCGTCTTATTCCTTCAACAAACAGTTTGGGGTCAGAGCTATTCACCACCAGCTGGTCAGCAAGGATCTACAGCTATTCACATGGACAGTTCGATATTTACATCCTGGGCAACGGGGATAGTTGTCTCGCGAGGATTTGTTTATATGGAAGATACAACTTTTGCATCAGGCGGAAGCAATAGGGCTTCATTTGGTCAGCCTTCGAATGCCCTAGGAAAAGCAGATGGAAACTCAGCTGAGGTTGTTTCTTTAGGTGATTCTGGCGTAGCGATTATGACATTTGACGTTCCGATAATAAATGGACCGGGGTTCGATTTTGCTGTATTTGAAAATAGCTTCAGTGATGATTTTTTAGAATTTGCATTCGTAGAAGTAAGTTCAGATGGAAATAGATTTGTTCGCTTTCCGAATCATTCAGAAGTCCAAAACCAAGTTCAAATTCATGGTTTCGGATTAACAGACACGAGAAGAATATATAACTTAGCCGGAAAATATAGAGCAGGATATGGCACTCCATTTGACTTGGAAGAATTGAAAGATTCGGTTGGAATAGATTTAAATTCTATCACACATATAAAAATCATTGATGTTATCGGCAGTGTTGGTTTGCACGCAAGCTATGACAGTTATGGAAATATAATTAACGAACCTTACTCCTCTCCCTACGCATCTGGAGGGTTTGATTTAGACGGTGTAGGAATTATACATGAGCTGTTATCACTAACTATAGAATCAAGACTAACGGCTACACTATTCCCCAATCCTAGTGCTGGAGAACTACGCATAAACGTTAGTAATTCTGAGCCGTATGCGCTCACCATTCGTTCCCTGGACGGAAGAATAGTACTCCACCACCCTAATCACACGAACACATCTAAAAAAATTACAATCAGTGATTCAGGCATTTACATTGTCCAGGTTCAGCAAAAAGAAAATATTTTCACTTCTAAATTTGTCATTAATAACTAAAATAATTTAACTTCAAAAAATTGATATACTGAAGGAAATGTGTTATCTTCACTTCATTATAAAAATCAGTTTTATGGTTAAATTCTACTACATCGCCTCGGCATTTTTACTCCTAATTTTATTTTCTCAAAAAAGTTATGCGCATTTCATTGAGAACAAGGGACAAATAACTAATCAATATAACGAAGTAAATAATGACGTTCTATTCATTCATCAGCAGCCTGGGCTAAAGGTCTTACTCACTAGATCTGGATTCTCCTACGAGTTAGCTAACTGCCAAATGTCCTATGAAGAGATGTCTAAATTAATTAGGGATGAATATTCGAATCCAACTTTTAACATACAGAGTCATCGCATAGATTTCACTTTTGATCAAGAACCAAAAACTATTATCACCAGTTCTCCCGAACAGGAAAAACATAATTACTATGGTCACCAAATGTCACTTGAAGGTGTCCGTCAATTCAAAAAAATCACGTATTTCAACATTCAAGAAGGGGTTGATATTGAATTTTTAGTTAATTCGGAAGGTCAGTTTAAATACAACATTATTGCACACGACTTTCAGAGTGCTCAAAACTTATCTATTATGATTACAGGAAGTGATCAGCTTAGTTTAGAAAATAATCAACTCCGTATTCACACCACACTTGGGGTGTTAAATGAAGAAATTCCAATGAGTTACATAAACAAAAATGGAGAATTAAGGGAAGCCGATGTTTTTTTTCAACTTGAGAGCAATCGACTATCTTTTAATACACCGCTATTCTCAGAAGATGAATACTTAATTATCGATCCACAACCAGAAGGTGTTTGGGGTTCATATTATGGTGGAGCCGAATACGACATTACAACTGAAGTGATAACAGACAATGCCGGAAATGTTTTTCATACTGGAATTACTATGAGTAGCAACATAGCTACCAATGGCGCTTATGAAGTAACATATCAAGGTGGTTTAGATGGTTACTTGGTTAAGTATGATACGGAGGGAAACCTACTCTGGTCGTCTTACTACGGCGGTGACCAAACCGATCGCCCTTATGCTTTAGCTACTGATGAGTTGGGAAACATCTATTTAGGTGGAGCAACATTTAGTGAATTTGGAATTGCTACAGTAGGGAATCATCAATTTATTATTGAAGGAACTGACGATATTTTCATAGTAAAATTCACTGTTGACGGATTACGCGAGTGGGCTACGTATATTGGTGGCGTTGGCCACGACTTTGTTACTTCAATGAAACACAAAGACAACAAATTATACCTTACAGGTCATACCACTAGCGGATCTGGCATTTCTACAGCAGGGACGTTTTTACCGAGCTACACCGCAGTTGAGACAGCCTATCTGTTATGCATTGATGACCTTGGAATGAACCTATTGTGGGGAACGTATATTGGAGCTGACATGAACTCTTCTGGAGAAGACTTAGAGGTGATTGATGACTTTTTATATGTTGCTGGAAGAACCAGTGCGAACAGTGGAATATCCTCTTTAGGAGCTCACCAGCTGAATAAAGAAGGGTTTGGAAACGGTTTTCTACAAAAATTCAATAATGATGGCACCTTAGTATGGGGAACATATTATGGAGGACAATTTACCGATAGGGTATATGGAACAGCGCTCGATAATGAGGGCAATATCTATATCGCCGGAGAAGCATCAAGTACTATGAATATTTCTACTCCTGGAGCCTATCAAGAAACGAGACTAAGTAGTGAGCAAGGTTTTTTAGCTAAATTTAATCCTGACGGAGTTAGACAGTGGGGCACTTATTTAGGAGGGACCTCTTCGGATTATGTTACTTCTTTAGATTCTTACGACTCACTTCTCGTTGCTTGCGGAAAAACATTAAGCACATCAAACATATCTTCTACGGGGGCATATCAAGAAGTACTGTCAGGCGATTTTGACGGCTTTTTAAATGGGTTCAATACATCAGGAGAATATCTGTGGGGCTCTTATTTTGGAGGAGACATGGCTGAGAACATTGCGGCAATAGATATTGGACCAAACGGAAATATATTTTTCGTTGGAGATGTTTCTGGCTCAACGACTGGCATATCTTTTGGGAACTCCGCTCAGCCTCTTTTTGGCGGTGCAGTGAGCGACGGTTTTATCGTTAAGTTTTGTTTGGCTTTGCCTATTGGCATATCTTATAGCGAAGGCTTTTTAATTGCATCAGGAGCAGACGATTACGAATGGTTTTTAAACGGTGTATCCCTAGGAGTTTTCAATGACTCTATCTTTCCAACTGTAGACGGGAATTACTCCGTAAACACATCATCAGCAGGTAATTGTGTTTTGAATTCCGATGAATATATACATTCCACAGTAAACTTAGAGGAGAATGCCCTTTCCAACTCAACCATTCTATATCCTAACCCTATTTCGAGTTCAAAATTGCTCAACATAGAAACAGCTCAACTTATCAAGAATATTTCCATTTTTGACACTCAAGGAAAAGAAGTTTTCAAATCAACTCTAGTTGATTTAAAAACTAAGACAACATTAGCTATCAAAAACTTAGAAAGTGGCGTTTATTTGATTAAAATATTAACCGAAACTGGCTACACCGAAAATAAATTAATAGTTTACTAATGAGGTCGTTACTACTTATGGTGAATTTAAAATAATCACATTTTAAGAAGATTATATTTTTTTTTTAACTTTTTAAACAAAGAAGGCAACTGTTCATTAATTTGGACGTTTTGTTTATAGATACTACAAAAATCTAAGATATGAAATCACTACTACGCCTCTCAATATTGTTCATTGGACTCTTAATTATGTCCGAAAAAGCAAGCGCATGCCACGCTCTGGCAGTAATAAATTATAACTTAACAGTTGTTGCTGGGGCAGTTCAGGTGAACGCTTCATCTACAAACCCAACATGTGGGTGCGATGTTTATTGGCTCGATGTTGAAATACGCTGTGTTGGTGAAGCATTTGATGCAGGTCCGTTTGACCCTACTCAATACCTTTCCTTAAGCAACTATCCGTATTTTCAATCCGCAACAATGTTGAAGCCGCAGTGTCAAGTTCAAGCTTATCCAACCACGACTATTCCTTACGCTAATTTATGTCCAGGAACCCAATATCAAGTCAGGGTCAGGGAAAATAATAACGGTAATGGAGGCCCATGGTCAAACGCATTAACTTTTACAGTTCCTGGAGCGCTTGCACCATTAGTCGGTACTGTTAATGCAGCGAATGTCAATTTATGTATTGGTGACTGCACCAACTTAACAGCGTCAGTAATCGGTGGTTGTGATTTAGCATCTACCTATTCGTGGAATACAGGTCAAAACACACCAACAATTAATGTTTGTCCTACAGTAACCACTACTTATACGGTAACTATTACCGATCAATGCAGTAACCTTCAAACGGTTGAAAGCATTACAGTATTTGTTGTCCCCACCCCAATTGCGGGTGTCGCAGTTGCTAATCCCCCCACCGTCTGCGTCGGCGAAACAACTAATTTAACCTTAACTGGATTTGACGGAAATATACAATGGCAATCTGCCCCTAATGCCGGTGGTCCATGGACAAATATTGGTGGGGCAACTACTGATAACGAAATTAGTCCGCCGATCAACAGTGATATGTGCTTTAGAGCAGCTGTGTCAGGCTGCGGACCAACAGCGATTTCGAATGTAGTATGCGTAACAGTAGCGCCTACTCCAATTCTTACTGTAACCAACGAAACAATTTGTGATGGTGAAACCACCACACTAACTACGACTGCTAATCCTGCTGGGGGAACCTATTTATGGACTCCTTCTAATCAAACCACTCCCAATCTTACAAACGTTTCCCCAAACGTTACCACTGCTTATGACGTAGAGTACACCTTAAACGGTTGTACAGTAACTGAGACAGGTACAGTAACGGTTAATCCACAACCTACTACCTTGGCATTAGTTGGATCTACTATTTGTGATGGAGATAATGCAACAATAACGGCTATTCCAGATGTTCCCGGTGGGACTTTTACTTGGACACCAAATGTTAGTAATAACAACACAGCAATTGTCACTCCAGGAGTTGGAACTAATACCTATACTATTGATTACGCTATAAATGGCTGTGTTTACTCAGAAAGCGTTGATATCGTTGTCAATCCATCGCCTACTGTGGCAATTGCCGATCAGGGAATTTGTGCTGGTGAACAAGCAACGCTTACCGCGGTTCCGGATTTCCCAGGTGGTACTTTCGTTTGGGGTCCAGGAGGAGAAGTAACAGCAGCTATTAATGTTTCCCCAGCGGCAACAACGATTTACGATGTTACCTATACATTAAATGGATGTGTCGCAACTGACAACGCTACGTTAACGGTAAACCCTATGCCAGTTGCTACATTTAATTATGACAATGTGTGTGAAGACAATTTAACAACACTCACATCCACATCGAATGTTGCTCTTCCATCTGTAATTCAGGATTATGAATGGGACATTTTAGATAATGGCTCTGTTGAATACACTGTTCCTAGTGGAACACATGACTTTAACGGTTTTGGTAATTACTCTGTTTCTTTGACAGTTACAACTGACGCAGGATGTTCTACTACTGCATTAGAACAAGTAGAAGTTTACCCTTTACCAATCATAGACTTTACGGCGACCCCGCTTTGTCTAGGAAGCCCAACAGATTTTAATGATTTAACAATTGTACCGAATGGTGGAGCTGTAACTAACTGGACATGGGATTTTGCGGATGGAAACGGAGACGTTATCCAAAACCCTTCACACACTTATGCTGGACCAGGAGTTTACCCAGTTAATTTAGCCGTTGTGACAGATAATGGTTGTGTAGGAAATATAACGAGTGATATCGAAATATACGCAATGCCTGTTGCCAACTTCAACGTAGACAACGAGTGTTTCTATGATGCTCTCAACTTTAACAATGTATCTGTCGGAAATGCCACTATCTTCAACTGGAATTTTGGTGATGGAAATACATCTAACCAAGAAAATCCATCACACACTTATGCAGCAGCAGGACAATACAATGTAACATTTGACATTTCAACTGCTGACGGATGTGCAGACCAGATAATAATTCCTGTTACAGCCTACCCTCAACCAAACGCAGAATTTACAGTTGACCCAACTTGTTTAGAAACTAATTCTGTATTTGTAGATATGTCAGGCATTAACCCTGTAGCTGGAGATGTAATTAATCAATGGCAATGGGATTTTGGAAATGGTAATACGTCAAGTATACAAAACCCCTCTATTATTTATGGAAATGAAAATATATTCAATGCGTCTTTAACTGTTACCACAAATTTCGGCTGTGTTGACACTTATACAAGCCCTGTTACAGTTTGGCCGTTACCTTCTGTAAATTTCTCTCCTACTGATGTATGCTTGGAGACGGTAACACAATTCAATGATTTATCAACTATTAGCAATACAAATAGTGCTAATAATAATGCAGGATGGGACTGGGACTTTGGTGATGGAGGTACTTCAAACCAACAAAACCCGAACTATACGTATAATACAGATGGTCAATTTAATGCAACATTGATTGTTACATCTAATAATGGTTGTACTAGCGAGAACACCTTAGCAGTTACAGTTCACCCAAATCCAGTAGTTAGCTTTACTGGAGAAAATTTATCGGGATGTTCACCAGTTTGCTTTACTTTAAACTCAACATCAGTAATCAACAACCCTTCTCAAATCGTTGATTACACTTGGACATTAAGCAATGGAGCAACGTACAGTTCTACTACACCAGTTATTTCTGATTGTTTCAACAACAATACTTCCAATTCGATATTCATAGGAGTTGAACTAACAGCTACTTCAAGTCAAGGATGTTCAACCTCTTACTTTGAACCTAGCTTTATAGAAATCTATCACAATCCTACGGCATCTTTCACATTTACACCTGAAAATCCAGATGTTTATGATGCGACTGTTGATTTCATTAACACATCTTCTTTTGCAGATAATTACAATTGGAACATCTCAGGCTATGGAACATCAAATGATTTTTCACCAGTGGCTGATTTCCCTTTAGAACCTGCAACTTACGATGTAGAGCTAATTGCAACCACTAATGAAGGATGCGCTGACACTGCTTATGCCGTGGTAGATGTTCTAGATAGAATAATATTTTATGTACCGAATACTTTCACACCTGACTTCGATACATACAACCAATACTTTACACCAGTATTTACATCTGGATTTGATCCATTCGATTACAACCTTTTGATTTTTAATCGATATGGTGAGGTAATATTTGAATCGAATGATGCATCAATCGGATGGGATGGAACTTACGGGGCGAGCAGCAATGAATACGTAAAAGACGGCACATACATCTGGAAAATTGAATTTAAGGAAACAATGAGTGACAAGCGTCATGTTCACCATGGACACGTGAATATTTTGAGGTAATATTAATTACAAGAAAAAACGGAGGCATTCATTGAATGCCTCCGTTTTTTTTATATAATGTTCATATTATATCTATATCAAAAGCAACCGCTATATTTGTCAACCGTCTACTGTTAAGAATAACACCATTACTATGAATAAAATAATATTACTACTACTTTTCTTTGCTTTTATTATTGCTTCTAATGAATCAGAAGCCTGTCATGCATTAGCAGTTCAAAACTATAACTTAACAGTTGTTGCCGGAGGTGTTCAAGTGAATGCTTCTTCTACTTCTCCGACGTGTGGGTGCGACGAGTACTGGTTAGATGTTGAAGTACGCTGTGTTGGAGAAGCATTTGATGCTGCTCCTTTTGACCCTACTCAATATTTATCTCTTGGTAATTATCCGTACTTCCAATCTGCCCAAATGCTAAAACCATCTTGTGTTGTGCAAGCCTACCCCACTGTTTTTGTTTCTTACGGCAATCTGTGTCCCGGCATTCAATATCAAGTCCGAGTCAGGGAAAATAACAACGGTAATGGTGGACCATGGTCAAATGCCTTGAACTTTACCGTTCCCGGAGTAATTGACCCCTTGGTTGTTAACATCACGCCAGCAACTGCGGAAATTTGTGAAGGAGATTGCGTAACACTTAACGCGAATGTAGTTGGAGGGTGTGATTTAGCCGTAAACTATAACTGGAGCAACGGTTCAACAGCGCAGAGTATAAATGTTTGTCCGACTGCAACAACAACGTATACCGTAAATGTATCGGAAGACTGTAGTAATTTAACCACCTCAGCCAACGTAACCGTCGAAGTTCTGCCACCTCCCGAAGCTGGAATTACTACTATATCTGACATAGAAATTTGTTCAGGTCAAAACATCGATTTAACCCTCACAGGGTCAGAAGGAAATATACAGTGGCAATCCGCGCCAAATGCTGGAGGACCTTGGACGAATATAGGAGGAGCCGAATTAGATACTTATTCCTCTCCCCCGCTAACTAATAGCACCTGCTATAGACCGCAACTGACAGGCTGTGGGCCACCCATATTCGGGAATATAGTTTGTGTAACCGTACTTCCACCCGGTATTACGGCTTTAAATTGCCCAGCTGCATTAACTGCTATTTGTGCTATTTCTGAGCAACCCGCTTATGCCAGTTGGAATGATTTTTTAACCGCTGGTGGATCAGCTTCAGGCGACATTACAACAGTGCTCTCTGGAACATTTAATTTGGTTTCAGAAGTATCCGATGGATTAAGTTGTCCCGAAACTATTACTAGAACTTATGAAGTGACTGATAATTGTGGAAATATCGAACAATGCTCACAAATTATAACTATCAACGATATTATACCTCCTCTAGGAACTGCTCCTGGGCCATTAACAGTTCAGTGCGTTGGAGATGTTCCCGCTAACAATATTGCCAGTGTAACTGGTGTTTCTGACAACTGTGGAGCACCTGTTGTTTCTCATTTAAGTGATGTTAGCGACGGAAATACTTGTCCAGAAGTTATTACGAGAACATACAGAATTACTGACGACTGCGGTAATTTTACCGATGTAATTCAGACGATCACAATAAATGATGATATTGCTCCAACCGGAACGGCCCCTGCAAGTTTGGCTGTTCAATGTGTAAGTAATATACCCGTGATTGATATCACAGCTGTTACAGGGGTTGCTGATAATTGTGGAGCTCCTCTGGTATCTCACATTAGTGATGTGAGTGATGGAAATACTTGTCCTGAGATTATTACTAGAACCTATAGAATAACTGATGGATGCGGTAATTTTACGGATGTAGTCCAAATCATTACGATCAATGATGACATAAACCCTCAAGGAACTGCGCCTGCTGCGGTTGCTGTTCAATGTATTGGAGACTTTCCAGTTCCCAATATTGCGGATATAACTGGCGTTTCCGATAACTGTACTGCCGCGCCTGCTGTTGTGTTTGTAAGTGATGTGTCTGACGGAAACACTTGTCCGGAAGTAATTACACGAACTTACTCTGTGACAGACGATTGTGGAAATGAGATTCTACTTACACAAACAATTACTATTAATGATGATATAGATCCTCAAGGAACTGCGCCTGCTGTGGTTGCTGTTCAATGTATTGGAGATGTTCCTGTTCCGAATATTGCGGATATAACTGGAGTTTCCGATAACTGTACTGCCGCTCCTGCTGTTGTGTTTGTAAGCGACGTGTCTGACGGAAACACTTGTCCGGAAGTGATTACAAGAACGTATTCTGT
>Ga0136559_1000276_pt1 | contig 17849 bp, 21 predicted proteins | sample AntRauMeHopE1496_FD_104633 | JGI IMG/M metagenome (GOLD analysis project Ga0136559, IMG submission 104633) | Saline lake microbial communities from Rauer Islands, Antarctica - Metagenome Hop E1 #496 | ecosystem: Environmental > Aquatic > Non-marine Saline and Alkaline > Saline | place... | reverse complement strand
CTTTTTTGGCTTTGACACCATAAAATTACAGCTTTTCAGAACGTTACGCCACCCTCACCAACACCTCATGCATAATTCGGGTTAGCCCGCACCTCTGAAGTCAGCCAGTGTCGTGCCCGGCTCGTCGCTGAACAGCTCCGGCAGGGCCTGCGCCGCGCCGATCAGATCAAGGCGGAAGACCCGGTGCGCCGCCCGCGCTTCGCACCAGGCGACCAGCGTCCAGACCCGGCCCCAGTTTTCCAGATGCAGCGGCCAGATCACCCGTGAGGTGACGGTGCCGCCCTGTGCGGTATAGGTGATGCGCAGCTTCTGACGGGCCTTGATCGCGGCGCGCAGGGTGGGCATCTGGCCGAGGCCCCGGGCGGCATCGGCAAAGGGGGCATCGGCGAATTTCCACGCATCGGCCTGCGGCACGGCGCTCTGGGGCAGGGCGGCGTCCAGCTTGGCGGTGAGGCTGTCCACCGCAGGCTTCAGATCGCTGCCCGCAATTTCCGCTGCAATGGCAAGGGCAAGGTTGAGCGCCTCCAGCTCGTCTGGGCTGAGCGAGATCGGCGGCAGGCTCACCAGATCCGCCAGCCGGTAGCCGGTGCCGCGCGTGCCGCTGACCGGCACCCCCGAGGCCGCGAGTCTGTCCATATCGCGGTAAAGGGTGCGCAGGCTGACACCCATGCGCGCGGCGATGTCCTGCGCGCGGTGCACGCGGGCGTCGCGCAGGATCTGCAGAATGTCGAAAAGACGGTCGGAGCGGGCCATGCAACTGCCATAAACCTGTCAGTTGAGTAGTTCAAGCCTGTGGATTTCTGCACGCCGGGCCGCGATTGAGCGCCCGAGTGCATGTTTGGTGTTTTTGCGGCCCGGCGATTTTGATAGGCCTCTCGCCAAGGCGCGCTGTTGCAGCGCGGGTTTTCACGACACAGGAGAAACATCATGTTGAACAATATCGGTCCTGCGGGACTTTTGCTGATTGCGGTTGTGGTGCTGGTGCTGTTCGGGCGCGGCAAGATCGCGGGCCTGATGGGCGAGGTCGGCAAGGGCATCACAAGCTTCAAGCGCGGCATCAATGAGGGCGACAAGCAGCTGAAAGACGAGACGGAGGATGACATCGCGGATGTCCCGCAGCCGCGCGTCAAGACCAAGGACGAGGTGTAACCGGCCATGTTCGATATCGGCATGACCGAAATGCTGGTGGTGGGGGTCGTCGCACTGATCGTGGTGGGCCCCAAGGATCTGCCGGTGATGTTTCGCCGCGTGGGCCAGTTTGTCGGCAAGGCCAAAGGCATGGCGCGGGAGTTTTCCAGCGCGATGAATGACGCCGCTGACCAGTCCGGCGTGCGCGATGCGGCGGCCGGGCTGAACAAATCCTTCAAGGCCGCCACCAACCCCATCGGATCCGCGATGGACGGGGTCAAGGATGCGGCCAAGGGGCTGACAAACCTGGAGGCGGGCAGCGAAACGGGCAAGCTTTCGGCGGAGCGTGCGGAGAACGCCAAGCGCATCCAGGCCAGCAGTGCGCGCAGCGCCGCAGAGCGCAAGGCCCGTGAGGCTGCCGAGGCGATGAAGAAAGCCGAAGAGCTGGAAGCCTCGTTGCAGGAGACGCTTGCCGCGAAATCCGAGACCAAGAAGGCAGACACATGAGTGCCAGCGACAATGACATCGACGACAGCGCCGCCCCGCTGATCGAGCATCTGGCCGAGCTGCGCACGCGGCTGATCAAATCGGTGCTGGCCTTTGTCGTGGGGATGGTGATCTGCTTTTCCTTCGGCAGTGCGATCCTCGATTTTCTGCTGGTGCCGATTGAAAACACCATGCGCAATCTGGGCAACCCCAATCCGGTCATGCAATATACCGCCCCGCAGGAGTATTTCTTTACCCTCGTGCGGATCTCCATGGTGGGCGGCCTCGCGCTCAGCTTTCCGGTGATTGCCACGCAGCTGTGGCGCTTTGTGGCGCCGGGGCTCTACCGCAACGAGAAGAACGCCTTTTTGCCCTTCATTATCGCCTCGCCGGTGCTGTTCCTGATGGGGGCGGCATTTGCGCATTATGTGGTGGTGCCGCTGGCGATGCAGTTCTTCCTCGGCTTCTCAGACGCTGCGAGCTATCTGGCGGCGATGCTGGCGGACGGGGAGGCAAAGACCTCCGGCATTGACATCGTGTTCAATGGCAAGGTCAACGAGAGTCTTGATATCACACTGAAGATGATCGTGGCCTTCGGTCTGTGCTTTCAGCTGCCGGTGCTGCTGACGCTGATGGGCAAGGCTGGTCTGGTCACGGCGCAGGGCCTTCGGAACGTGCGCAAATACGCGCTGGTGGGGATCTTGCTGCTGGCCGCGCTGGTGACGCCGCCGGATGTGGTGACGCAGCTCATTCTCTTCGTGGTGGTCTACGGGCTCTATGAAATCTCGATCTTCCTTGTGTCGCGTGTGGACGCCAAGCGCGAGGCGCAGCTGCGCGCTGACGGGTTGTGGGACGAGGAGGATGATTTTGAGGCGGTGGCCGATGCGATTGACCGCGAGGACCCGGTTGTCGAAGTGACCAAGGACAGCAAGACGTGAGTGACGATCTCATGGACCGCATCGCGCAGGCGCTGGAGCGGATGGCGCCTGCACCGCTTGCAGCGCCTGATTTCAACGCGGCGCAGGCCTTTGTCTGGCATACCGGGCCGGACCGGCTGGAGCCTGTGGCCCATGTCTCGCGGGTGGACATCGGGCTGCTGGTGGGCGTGGGGCGGTCGCGCGACACATTGCTGCAGAACACCTCCCAGTTTGCCGCCGGACTGCCTGCGAACAATGCGCTGCTGTGGGGCGCGCGGGGGATGGGGAAATCAAGCCTCGTCAAGGCGGTGCACGGCGCTGTTCATGCGAAGTATCCAGATCTGAAGATCGTGGAGCTGCAGCGCGAGGATCTGCCGTCTGTGGCCCGTCTGCTGAACCTTCTGCGCGGATCGCAGGCGCGGTTCATCCTGTTTTGCGACGATCTGAGCTTTGGCCATGATGACGCGCAGTATAAATCGCTCAAGGCGGTGCTGGACGGCGGGATCGAGGGGCGGCCCGGGAATGTCGTGCTCTATGCCACCTCGAACCGGCGTCACCTGATGCCCCGCGACATGATCGAGAACGAGCGCGGATCGGCCATCAACCCTGCCGAGGCGGTGGAGGAGAAGGTCTCGCTCTCGGACCGCTTCGGGCTCTGGCTGGGGTTTCATGCCTGCGATCAGGACCAGTATCTGGCGATGATCCGCGGCTATTGCGATGCCTACGGGGTGGAGATCACGGATGGGGATCTGCGCGCGGAAGCGATCGAGTGGCAGGCCACGCGGGGGTCACGCTCCGGGCGGGTGGCATGGCAGTATTTCACGGATCTGGCGGGTCGTCGCGGTGTGGCTCTGGCCGATGAAAACGGGCTCTAGACCGACTGTCCTGTGCCGGGGCGGTATACCCGGGAGGAGTTGCCTTACCGCTTCTGCAGATGGTGTGGTTCCGCCCTGCTGATGGCATCGCAAGCTGTCCCAGTGTGATCAGTATTGACGACATTACAAAAGCACGGAGCATCCATGTCTGATGGTACGACTATCGCTGTCGGCTTGGGACAGCGCGGTTTCGCGGTGCACGCTGCGCAGAGTGACGGGTCGGTCGGGTTTTGCAAGGCGCTTTCATGCGGCAGGTTTCTTGCGTTCGTGGCCCGGCAAGGCGGGGGTCTGGAGAAGTCACAGAACAGCACGGGCAAAGGATTGATCGGGTCCGGATCGGAGAATGCAGCATTTGTGCAGGAGCCATTGGGCCCCGTCTGTTGATTTGCCTGTGATCCGCGCTTCGCCAGACCGGCCCGTGGCCACATCAGCGCCGCACACCGAGGCCTGATCCATGACCGCACCCGACCGCATGCCCGCGGCGTTCAAAAAGCACCTGCATCAATGGGGCCTCCACAGATGCAGCAAGGCGTTTCTGAACAGGTTTTCCTTTTTTCAGAGGGGCTTAACAATTTGGATCTGCGCCCGATGGGGGATGCCATCGAAAAGCGTGTGCGTCTTGACCTGTCACCCGTGTGTTTGTTGCCTGTGTGCCTCTCGCCTGTGTGCCTGCGCTTCCAGCCGCGCCATGACCTCGCCCAGATCGCGAATGTTGATGCCGATCCAGGGCGATTTCATTGAGGTCTGTGCGTCCACCTCCGAGTCGCGCGCGATGAGCATGGCAAGGATGCCCTGCATCCAGGTCGCGCCGGACTTTGGCGGTGTGGAGACGATAATGTCGCCCTCTCCCGGCACGAAGGCTGCCCAGCGGCGGCTGTCGGTGACGGCGTCGGTATACGTGCGGCGGGCACCGGAAGCGACGGCGCGCAACATGCTGGAGAAGCACCGTGTTTTGGTGTTGGAAATGGCAAAAGACCTTCTGCGGCACCGCATCCTCGACGGTGCCGCACTTCAGATCTGGATCGACAGGATCACCGGCGAGGCACTGTGGAATCCAGATGATCCGTCTGGTCGCCGTGCGGCTGAGGGGGTCAAGCACACCCTCGACATGCTGGGCGTCCCTCGAGCGGCATTCTATCGACCCCTCTCACACATGCTATGCATGTGCTGCCGGTCAGGGGGATATGATCTCCATGTCGAAGGTGGGTTTGATGCGTTGGCAGACATGATCAAGCACACAAACGAGCCAGAGCATCCAACACGCAAAACGCTCTGATGTCCCGTTTTATATCACGACGGACACAAATTATTCTTATGAATGTTGATGTAATTTCGGTTCAGCCGACCCTTACACCGAAATCAAAGCGGCGCGATCTTGGCAGACTCCACAAGCCGCATCTGGTTGATTTTGTTTCAGGACAGACTGCGGTGTGTCGCAGCCTGTCGCAGGCTAGCAGACGAAATCTCCACAAATGCCTCGCCCAGCCGGGACAAAGGTCGATGAGATGGCAACAAGACACGATAGTTGTAGGTGATTTCGGGCAGGAAGGGGCGCGTTTCAACCACGCCTTGGTCCCGCAGACTGAATGCAGTGACCTGGTCTATCAGGGATATGCCTGCTCCCGCTGCAACCAGATTTCCGACGGCCATTGAGAGTTGGGATTCGATTTGCATTTTTCGGGTGACATTGCTTGCCAAAAAAACCGCATCAACGCGGTGTCGTGTCGGATAACTGGCGCCCAAGGACACAAAGTTTTCGTTTTCAAAATCCTCAGGGATCAATGTCGGCCGCGCCAGCAACGGATGCTTCTTGGGAAGAATTGCAACCAGTGGCGCTTCGTAGAGGGTTTTGGAAATAACGGTGGGATGGTCGCCGATACTCTCGGCAAAACCGATGTCGAACTGCTGCGATGCAATGCACTGCAGAACCCGCTGTGAGCTGTGAATCTGAAGACTGACAGAAATGTCGGGTCTGTCTTTGCAGAATTTGGAGATCATCCGGGGCAGAAAATCAAGCGCGAGGGCAGGCAGGCTGGCAATATGTAAAGACCCGCGCCGAAAGTTCCCGATGTCTTGTGCGGCTTCTACAATCGTCGCCAGACCGATAAAAGAGCGATCGACTTCCTCAAATAGCGCCAGCGCTTCGGGGGTCGGAGAAAGTCGCTTTTTTTCGCGGCGGAAAAGGGCATAGCCAATCGAATGCTCAAGATCAGCGATCAGACGACTGACTGCCGGTTGGGTCACGTGAATATGCGTTGCGGCTGCTGTCACACTACCCGTTTCGATCACGGCGCGAAACGCTTCAAGTTGCCGATGATTGAGCTTCATCTTGATTCCATAAAGAAAAAGAAAGATTATAACATTCTTGCATAAACATAGTTTAAATTAGAATTTGTTTTATGTCCACGTTCATCAATGATGGAAAGATCATTAACAGGGAGAACAATATGAAGCGCATTCTCATTACTGCCAGCGTTCTGGCGATCTCGACCGCCGCCGCCCACGCACAGGAAAAGACACTTTTTCTGGGGGCCTATGGGGGCTCCACGGAAACGCTGATGAAGGAAACCATCATCCCGATGTGGGAAGAGCGCACAGGCGCGAAAGTCGTCTATGCACCTGGCAATTCCACCGACACGCTCGCAAAGCTGCGCGCGCAGGAAGGCGCGCAGGACCTTGATGTTGTGTTCATCGATGATGGCCCAATGAGCCAGGCCATCAGCTTTGGCTATTGCGATACGGTCAATGAGGATACGTTTGCAGATCTCTACGATGCAGCCGCAATGCCGGAAGGCAAGGCCGTAGGGCTTGGTCTGATCGCCACAGGGATCGCCTACAGCACAGAGATATTCGCCGAAAAGGGCTGGGAATCGCCGACATCATGGGCTGATCTTTCCGACCCCAAATATGCGGGCCTCCTGGTCGTTCCTCCCATCACGAACGGATACGGCCTGCATGCATTGATCGCATCTGCCATACTGCATGGCGGCGGGATCGAGGACATCGAGCCCGGCTTCAAAGCCTTTGAAGACAGCATCGACGACAATGTTCTGGTTTATGAGCCATCCTCGGGCAAGATGTCAGAGCTGTTCCAGAACGGCGAAATCGCATTGTCCGTCTGGGGCAGCGGCCGCCTGAAGGCGCTGAACGACACCGGTTTCGCAGGGGGCTTCGTCTATCCCAAGGAAGGCGCCATCAAACTGATGGTCACGGCTTGCCCCGTCGTCGGCTCCGATGTGCCGGAGCTTGCGCAGGACTTCCTGAAATTCATCACCTCGCCCGAATCCCAGAGGCTTCTGGCCCTGACAAACGGCTGGGCGCCGGTAAATTCCAAGACCGAACTGAGTGCCGAAGAAAGTGAGTCGCTGCCCGTCGGCAACGAGATCGTCGATAAACTCGTGACCATCGATTACGATATCGTCAATGCGGCCCGGGGCGAGTGGACACAGCAATGGACACGCCGGATCGAAAACTGAGCGATCCAAAATGAACCGGGTGCGCGCGCGAGAGGTGCGCGCACCCTAGATCACTGAACATGTGGGGCCCTATAGTGTCATTTCTCCGGTTAGAGGCGCTCAAGAAAGAATTTGGCGATTTTGTCGCCGTGCGTGACATGACCCTCGATGTGGCACGCGGTGAATTCATTTCCTTGTTGGGGCCATCGGGCTGCGGCAAGACCACAACCCTCCAGATGGTGGCCGGGTTGCTGCAGCCGACGTCGGGCAGGATCATCCTCGATGGTAAGGACATCACGGAGACGCCCCCCAACAAGCGTGGGCTGGGCATCGTCTTTCAAAGCTACGCGTTGTTTCCGCACATGACGGCGACGGAAAATGTGTCCTTTGGGCTCGAAATGCGGGGCGTGGCCAAAGCTGAACGGATAGAGCGCGCGCTGGCCGCCCTTGAACAGGTGCGTCTGTCGCAATTCGCCGACAGATACCCCAAAGATATGTCGGGCGGCCAGCGCCAGCGTGTCGCCTTGGCGCGCGCTCTTGTGATTGAACCGCCCGTGTTGCTGCTGGATGAGCCCCTGTCCAACCTCGATGCCAAACTGCGCGAGGAAATGCGGATCGAGCTGCGGCTTTTACAGCAAGACATCGGCGTGACTACGATCCTCGTGACCCACGATCAGGAAGAAGCCCTCTCCATGAGCGACCGCATCGTCGTAATGCAGCACGGCGACGTGTCACAAACTGCGGCCCCGCTTGACCTTTATGAACGCCCGACCAACACCTTTGTCTCGGATTTTGTGGGCAAGACGAACCTTCTGACTGGCAAGGTCGTGGCCCCCAATACTGTTGATGTGAACGGAACCAAAATTGAAGTCGACACATCGGACATCGGTGCGGGGTCAACCGTGACCCTTTCCATTCGTCCGGAAAAATTCAAAATGTCGGATGACAGCTCAGGGCAGGAAGTGCGCATCGATGCGGCCATTTTCCTTGGTGCCAGTTGGCTCTATCGCGGTACCGGGCCGTTGGGTGAATTGTTCATCACCCAGCCAAACACCGGGACCGCGGGCTATGCCAAGGGCGACAAGGCTTATCTGAGCTGGCCGAATGGCGCGTTGACCCTGTTTGAAGGGACAGTCTGATGAGTGGGGCAAGCCTGCGCAAAACGCCCTATGCCCTCACCGGGCCCGGCGTGCTGTTTTTTGCGGCACTGCTGGGTGCTCCAATCGTGATGACGTTCCTGCTCAGCCTGCATTCCTATGACTTTACCTTGGGGATCCAGTCTGACTGGTCGCTCGGCAATTATGCTGATGTGCTGACCGACAGTTATTTTCACAAGATCTTTGGGCGCACCTTTGGTCTGGGTCTGTTGGTCACGGTCTGCTGCATTCTGATCGGCGTGCCCGAGGCCTATGTCCTCTCCCGGCTGAGCAGCCGCTGGCGCTCGATCTTTCTGCTGATTGTCCTCGGCCCGCTTCTGATCGCTGTGGTTGTACGCACTCTGGGCTGGGCTCTGCTCTTTGGCAGCACCGGCATCCTGAGCATGACAGCACAGGCGCTCGGCTTTGCTGACGCCCCGGTCAGCCTGATGTTTACCTTCACCGGCATGACAATTGCGCTGGTGCATGTGCTGGTGCCGTTCATGGTCATCGCGGTCTGGGCGTCGTTGCAAAAAATTGACCCCCAAAGCGAGGACGCGGGCCTCAGCCTCGGCGCCTCCAAATTCACGGTCTTGCGCCGCATCACACTGCCGCAGGCGATGCCGGGGATCTTGTCGGGCAGCATCATCGTCTTTGCCTTGACGACGAGTGCTTTCGCCACGCCCGCAATCATCGGTGGGCGCCGGATGAAGGTGGTCGCGACCGCAGCCTATGATGAATACCTGGGCACGCTGAATTGGCCATTGGGTGCCGCCATTGCAGTGCTGCTCTTGCTGGCGAACGTCGTGATCATCGTCAGCTTCAACAAGTTCATCGAACGGCGCTACGCCAAAGTATTCGAATAGGAGACACCATGAGAAAGCTTGGCCCCGGAGCCCTTATATTTCACGCCGTTTTTGTGGTCTTCATCCTCGCCCCGCTGGTCATGGTAATGGCGGTGTCTTTTACGGACAAAGGCTATTTGTCCTTGCCAACCGATGGCCTGTCCCTGCGCTGGTTCTATGCCATTCTGGACAACCCGGCTTTTATCGACGCCTTCTGGATGTCGACCTGGCTGGGACTGGTGTCGGCGACGCTTGCGGTGATCCTCGCCGTGCCCGCTGCACTGGCGATTGCCCGCCACAAGTTTCCGGGCCGTGATGTGATCGCTGCCTTCTTGTTGTCACCCCTGATGATCCCGCATCTGGTTCTGGGCGTCGCGTTCCTGCAGTTCTATTCCAGCATTGGGCTGGGCGGCTCATTTGCGGGTCTGGCCGCTGCGCACATCATCTTGATCACGCCCTACGCTTTGCGTCTGGCACTTGCCTCCGCCACGGGCCTGTCGGTCGATGCCGAACACGCGGCCCTGACCCTTGGGGCCAACAAGTTCACTGTCTTTCGCAAGATTACGCTGCCCCTGATCCTGCCCGGCGTGGCCGGGGGGTGGATGCTTTCCTTCATCACCAGCTTCGATGAATTGACGATGAGTATTTTCGTAGCCTCCCCGTCAACGACAACCCTGCCCGTGCGCATGTATCACCACATCACCCAGACCATTGATCCGCTGATCGCCTCTGTCTCGACCGTGCTGATTGTGATGACAGTGGTGCTGATGCTGATCCTCGATTGGTTCTACGGGCTCGATAAAGTGTTCATCGGGAAAGGTTGAAGCATGGCGACGATTGTAATTGGTGGCGGCGTTGTCGGGTTGTCTGTCGCCTATGGGCTGTTGAAGCGCGGAAAAGAGGTCATCGTGCTTGATGGTGCTGATGATGACTTTCGCGCGTCGCGCGGGAACTTTGGGCTGGTTTGGGTGCAGGGAAAAGGTGCCAATGCTCCGCATTATGCCACGTGGTCGCGCAGATCCGCCGCCCTCTGGAGCAGTTTTGCGCAGGATTTGCACGCCGAGACCGGCGTCGATGTCGACTACCAGAATGCAGGCGGCGTCGAATACTTTACCGATGAGGCAGCGCTGCAAAAGCAGGTCGAAACCCTGAGCCGGCTGCGGGACGCCTTGGGGGGGGATTACCCCTTTGACGTGCTCGATCACGCTGCCCTGCAAGAGCGGGTGCCGGAGATCGGCCCCAAGGTTGTCGGCGGAATTTACACAAACATGGACGGTCATGTGAACCCGCTCTACCTGCTAAGGGCGCTCTCGATTGCGGTGCGCAAAGCGGGCGGGACCATCACCACCGGTACCCATGTTGTCAAAGTTGACGCCCAGGACCGCGATTTCACCGTCCTGTTGGAGGATGGCACCAGAATAGCAGGCGACGCGCTGGTTCTCGCAGCCGGGCTTGGGGCCATGGAACTCGCACATTCGCTGGGCTTTGAAGCCCCGATCAGGCCGCAACAAGGCCAAGTCCTGATCACCGAAAAGCTGCCGTTTTTTTTGAAATACCCATCCGGCACGCTGCGGCAGGTAAACGAAGGCGGCGTGCAAATCGGGGCCTCCAAGGCAGAGGTCGGATTTGACGATGACGAAGACATCTCGACAAGTGCCGCACTCGCCCAGCATGCGATCGATGTGTTTCCGCACCTGGGCCAGGTCAAGCTGCTGCGCAGTTGGGCGGCCTTGCGCATCATGTCACCCGATGGTCTGCCGATCTATCAACGCTCGCCCACCGCCCTCGGCGCCAGCTTCATGACCTGTCACAGCGGCATCACGCTGGCCGCCGCACATGCCAATTTGATGCCCGACTGGGTGTTGGAAAGCAACGCCGCGCCCGATGTTTCTCAGTTCAGCGAAAGCCGGTTTCATGTTTAGGGCGATGGCGGGCGAGGACGTGAAGCGCCCGATTTCCTTCACCTTCGAAGGTCGGACCGTCGCGGCCGCACCGGGGATGAGCGTGGCGGCGGCCCTGCTCGCCGAAGGCATCACAGCCTTCCGCCAAACCGCCGTCAGCCAGTCCGAACGCGGTCCGTTTTGCATGATGGGCACCTGTTATGATTGCGTCGTTTTGATCAATGGTGAAACCGTCCAGGCCTGCATGACGCCTGTGCGCGAAGGCCTCATTGTGGCGCGTGTCCCGATCGTGACGCAGGCGCAGGCGTCATGAGCAACAGTTTCGACATTGTCATCATCGGTGCAGGGCCCGCAGGCATGACTGCCGCTGTCGAAGCCGACCGGCACGGGGCGTCTGTCTGCCTGTTGGATGAGCAATCCGACGCAGGTGGCCAGATTTACCGCAATGTGGCGCAAGCCCCCGCGGCACGCACGAAAATCATGGGCGAGGATTACCGCGAAGGGGCTGCCCTCGTAGAAAATCTGGACGCGTCCGGGGCAGTGCATCGCCGGAACGTCACCGTCTGGAAAGTTGGCAAGGACGGCGCAATCGCTTTCAGCAAAGACGGGCAGGCCGAGCAGATTTACGCCCGCCACATCATCATAGCAAACGGTGCAACAGAGCGTGCGGTGCCGGTTCCCGGATGGACGACACCGGGCGTAATGACAGTCGGGGCTGCTCAAATCCTGATGAAAACCTCCGGCATCATGCCCGTGGGTGCTGTTTTGATCGGATCGGGACCGCTCTTGTACCTTGTTGCCCGTCAACTCGTTGCCGCAGGCGCGCCCCCCAAAGCCTTGGTGGAGACCCAAACCAGAGCCGATCTGATCCGTGCCATGCGCCATTTCTGGCAGGCGCTCAGAGGTTGGAAACAGCTGGTCAAAGGGGTGGGCCTTATCGCCGCGATCTGGTGGGCGCGCGTGCCACGCCACACAGGTGCAACCGACATCGCGATAGAAGGCGAAGGCTTCGTTGAAAGGATACGGTTTCGGGCAAAAGGCCGCGATCATGTGATCCAGTCTGACACGGTGTTGCTGCATCAAGGCGTCGTCCCCAACACGCAAGTTGCGCGCTCGATTGGCCTTGATCAAATCTATGACACCGCGCAATTCTGTTTCAAACCGGTGACCGATGCCCATGGGCAATCGTCAAACCCTTTGTTTTCAGTTGCCGGTGACGGGGCGGGCATTGGCGGCGCAAAGGTTGCCGCGATATCCGGCAGGCTCAGCGCACTCAACGCGCTGCGCCAGATCAACAAAATAACCGAGACTGATCGCGAAAAGCGCGCCGGACCGCTGCTTGAACGCCGCGAGGCCGAAATGGCAATCCGCCCGTTTCTGGATGCAGCTTATCCACCCCCGCAACAGGTTTTGAGTCCGGCAGATGACACCATCATTTGCCGTTGCGAGGAAGTTCGCGCAGGCGATATCCGCCGCTATGCAGCTTTGGGATGTACAGGGCCCAACCAGACCAAATCTTTCGGACGCTCCGGGATGGGTGCGTGTCAAGGCCGATACTGCGGGCTGGTCGTCACTGAAATTCTGGCTGAAGAAACCGGGCAATCGCAAGACGCGGTAGGAAGCTACCGCATTCGCGCGCCACTCAAACCCATCAGCCTGGGCGAGCTTGCTGGTCTCAGCGATGGAAAAACACCCTGATGAAACTGACGATCTCCCAAACTCAGGCACCGGTTCAGGATCTCACATGGCCCGCAGTGCCAAAACCGGGCAGTCGGGCGATAAGGGGTTATCATGGCCAAACGCATTGATGGCGTAAGCGAAACCGTGTCCTTCAGCTTTGAGGGCCAGACCCTCGAAACGGCCAAGGGTGACAGCGTGGCTGCGGCACTTGCAGTGACAGGACACCGGCATCTGCGCAACAGCGTCGTCTCTGCTGAGCCTCGAGGCATTTATTGCATGATGGGCACTTGCTTTGACTGTCTGGTTGAAGTGAACGGGGTGCCCAATGTTCAGGCCTGTCGCACCACCGTGCAGGACGGAATGGTAATCTGCCGGCAAAGCTATGGTGAGAGCGGTCAATGACACCGAAAACCAACCCTGGGCCGCACTCCTGTGATCTCGCCATTATCGGCGCAGGCCCCGCCGGGATGGCCGCCGCAGCAACAGCCGCTCAGGTCGGGCTCAAAACTGTTATCCTCGACGAAGGGGACAGACCCGGTGGCCAGATTTACCGCGATGTCGAGCAAACCACAGCGCAGCGAAAGCAGGTGCTCGGCTCTGACTATACCGCCGGTGGCGCGCTTGCGGCCGCGCTGCGGGCGTCAGATGCGGTCTATTTGCCTCGCAGCACGGTTTGGAACATATCTTCAAAGCGCCTGATAGATTATTCCCTCGACGGGACCTCGTTTCAATTGCAGGCCAGCGCCATTATTGTAGCCACGGGCGCGGTTGAGCGGCCGTTCCCTATCCCCGGCTGGACGAAACCCGGCGTCACCACAGTTGGCGCGCTGCAAATCTTGTTCAAATCATCCGGCATCGTTGAAGAAGACGCGATTCTGGCAGGCTCCGGTCCGTTGCTGTGGCTGGTGGCCAGCCAGATGGTCGCCGCTGGATCACCCCCGGTTGCTGTCGTCGAAACGACCCCGCCGAGGCGGCTGCAAGCGGCACTGCCGCATATATTGGGGGCTTTGCGTGGGCATCACTATTTGCGCAAGGGGTTGTCCCTGATCCGCGCGGTACGCAGGGCCAAAGTACCTGTTTTCAAGGACGCGACGAACCTTGAGGTAATCGGCGATCAAGATGCGACAGGATTGCAATTCATCTCGAAAGGGCAGCGCCGCACGGTCTCTGCGCGCCATGTCGCCCTGCATCAAGGTGTCGTACCCAATCCGCAGATCACCCGACTTTTGGGTTGCGACCATTACTGGGATAGCAAGCAGCACTGCTTCAGACCGGTAACATCAGCCTGCGGGTTAACATCCGTCGAACACGTCTATGTTGCGGGAGACGGAGCGGGGATCATGGGCGCGATCTCTGCTGACCTGCAAGGCCGGCTGGCGGCGCAGGATATTGCGACAAGCATGGGCAAATCACCGCCTGAGCGCTCTGACCGGCTTGCAGCAAAGCTGACCAAAGACGCCGCCATACGCCCGTTTCTGGAAGCTCTCTATGCGCCCGCTCCTGACGTCATGTCACCTGCCGATGCTGTGACCGTATGCAGGTGCGAAGACATCACCGCAGGCGCCATCCGCGACGCGGTTGACCTCGGCGCTCCGGGGCCAAATCAGGTCAAATCCTACCTGCGCTCGGGCATGGGCCCCTGTCAGGGGCGGGTCTGCGGGCTTGTGGTGGCCACGATCATCGCGCAGCGCCGCAGCGTCAGCATGGACGAGACCGGATATTTCCGTATCCGCCCGCCGCTCAAACCGCTCACCCTTCAGGAACTTGCCCGGTTCCAACCGACACAGGAGCTTGATCCATGACTGCGCACTCGAAGATCAGCGCCGATCTGATCGTCATCGGGGGCGGCATTCACGGCTGCTCGGCTGCGATGTTCGCCGCACAGCGCGGCATGGACGTCGTCTTGATCGAAAAGGACACCATCGGCCGTCATGCCTCGGGTGTGAACGCGGGGGGTGTTCGGCGCCTTGGCCGCGATTTTGCCGAACTTCCGATCTCCCAACATTCGATGGAGCTGTGGTACACTCTGGCTGATCTGGTGGAGGATGATTGCGGATTTCAGATTGCCCCGCAGATCAAGCTGGCTGAGACGCCGCAGGAAATGGCAACCCTGACCGAGCGCGTCGCACAGCTACGGACATTGGGCTTTGAGCACGAAGTGGTGCTGGATCGCGCGGAGGTCCGCCGCCTGTTGCCTGCTGTCTCGGATCACATTGTCGGCGGCATCGGTAGCCTGCGCGACGGGTTTGCGCAGCCCTATCAGACCACCTTTGCCATTGCACGCCGGGCGCAGCATTTCGGTGCGCGCTTCTTTGAAAACGAAACTGTGCAGCGGGTCGAGAAAAACGCCCAGACATCGGAACAGATATGGGAGGTGTCGACGGATCAAGCAACCTATGCCGCACCCAATGTCCTGAACTGTGCAGGGGCCTGGGCGGGCCGTCTGGCTGAAAGCCTGGGCGAAACAGTCCCGATTGAGGCGGTCGCCCCGATGATGATGGTCACATCCCGCCTGCCGCCGTTTTGCGATGCGGTGGTCGGGGCTGCGGGCCGCCCTTTGTCGTTCAAACAAATGCCCAACGGGACTGTCGTCATCGGCGGCGGGCGACTGGGTTACGCGGATCCGTCCAAAAATCTGAGCGAGATGATTTTCCCGGAATTGAGGCTGACCGCACAAACCGCGATGGAGATTTTCCCGATCATGCGCAACGCAACCATTGTGCGCAGCTGGTCCGGCATCGAAGGACGCATGCCCGATAAGATCCCGGTCATTGGGCCTTCGGCAAAACACGCCGGACTTTTCCACGCCTTTGGTTTTTCCCTGCACGGGTTCCAGATGGGTCTCGGTGTCGGTGATATCATGGCTGAACTGATCGCCAATGGATCCACCCAATGGCAACTGGGCGCCTTCGCCATTGATCGCTTTGCGCAAAGGCCAACCTTTTAAACAGGGCCGCAGGGTGATCGGGCCAGTGCGAGACCGACTCGAACGGGACTCACTTTGCCGTGAAGAGCTTATGGCAGGAAAGCGCCCAAAACATCAGCGGGCAGGCAAAAAGTACCTTCTAACGGCCGTTTCTGACGGGGTTTCGGACACTGGTGCATTACGCAGCACCCGGCACTACTGGGATGTACCGGCTGCTTCACCCAGCAGATTAGTCTGAGCCTAATGTCACCTGCATATAGGAGAAGTAGTACGCAAAGATTGATTTTGATGAGCTGATGTCTGTCGGTGTCAACATTGGCAAAGACGTCTTTCACTTGGTGGCATTTGACAAAAGCGGGCAGCTTGTGTTGCGCAAGAAGATCAAGCGCATAGCTTTGATCGCAACACTTGAGGATCTGCCGCCCTGCATCGTGGGCATGGAAACCTGCAAGAGCGCGCTTTTTGTCAGCAGAACGCTGCGCAAGATGGGGTTTGTCCGCGAGTTGCGCGTTGATCTCGCTCTGCGCGAAAGGCTGGTTTGAAATTGCCGTGCAATGCTCCACCTGAATGGCTGGTTTGGTGAATTTCGCCGTGCGGCCAAAAGAGCGCTGCTACAAGTGCGAGGAAATGCTGCATGTGCGAAATCTGCGCCAGCAAAAGGTGGCTCTGTCCGCCTCGTGGCAGTTCGTGCAAACTGCAGCAAAGGTCCGGTTGCCGCTCTTTGGGACGAGGAACACGAACGGCCCTTAACTGCCGCTCGACATCCTCCGGAAGCACGTCCGCTCCGCGCGGATGTCGGTTGCTCCACCTGCGCCAATCGGCGTATCAAGCCAAATGGCTCCGGCTCCGGCTGGATAAAAGTTCAGTGGCAGGTCACCAGCTCCGCGCAGTGTTCCGCCAACCGGAGATCATCGCGGGCACGTGGAAGACTGCACGCGTCCTCGTCGACCACATCCCCGAGGCTGGCGCTCCTAGCGTCGCAACACCAGAAGCCCCGCCACCCTTCATAGTGCGGCTCTGAGCCAGTACTTCGCGCCCTGGCTGAGTTTCCGCAGCAAAGGCTGTCGCGCAGATCGGGAAGCGCTCAGCCCACTGCCGCGCCGGGCCAAGATCGACATGCATGAACCCAAAGCGCGGATAGAAGCCGAAACGCATGAGTTCTGGCCCAACAAGCACCGGGCCGGAAATTTTTTGGAGTCAGTTTATCAGTGCTTTGACAACCAATGAGGTGGCAGCAACCAAGTAGATATCGGTCCCGTCGAGGACGTAAACCTCGTCACGACCGGGATGCCGCAGGCTGCGGCTTTTCCAGTCCTTCACGATCAAAACCTTGTTGCGCTCGAAGCGGTGTCCGACCCTGTGCTGGTGATGCTGCTTTGCAGGGATCTTGATGACCTTGCCATGAGAGCGACCATGATGGACCCGCGACGGCTCGGCCGCGAGAGGTGCGGCATTCGTCAAGGCGATGAGGGCGATCAATCCGCTACCGATTAGATTTTGCATATTTCTCTCCAGTGTCTGTTCCATCGGGCCGATCAGCCCGAAGATGAATTAATACGCGCGAACTGCGTGTCTCCGCGAATAGATCGGCCGCAGATCAAACAAGTTCTGCACAGGCGTTTGTCTTCGTAGCCTCTGCATTTTCGCGCTCCAAACGCTTCGACGCCATGCCGGGTTGCGCGCCCCAGACGGCGATCCAGCGATAGAAAACGGGCGTCAGGAACAGAGTGAACACGGTGGCAAAACCAAGGCCCCCGACAATCACCCAGCCGACGGCGATACGCGCTTCTGCGCCCGCTCCGGAGGTCAGGATCAGGGGCAAACCGCCGAACACGGTCGAGATCATCGTCATCATCACCGGCCTGATCCGTAGCCGCAGAGCGTCACGAATGGCGCTGTCGATGTCCTGCCCTGCTTCGCGCAACTGGTTGGCGAATTCGACGATCAGGATGCCGTTCTTGGCCATGACGCCGATCAGCATGACAAGGCCGATCTGGCTGTAATAATTCAGCGACCCTCCAGTCAGCGAGATCGCCATAAGGGCCGCCGCCAACCCAAAGGGCACGGTCAGCATAATCACGATGGCGCTGGCGATGCTTTCGAACTGCGCTGCCAGCACTAGGAACACGACGATGAAAGCCACGCCGAACACAATATACATGCTCGTTTGGCTGTCGCTCAGACTGGCCGCTTCGCCGTTGAAAGCAATGCCCATCCCGTCCGGCAGCGCATCGGCTGCGATGGCCGAGAGCCGGGTCATGGCGGTGCCAAGATCGACCCCTTCGCCAAGATTGGCCTGCACCGAGACGGCCAGTGATCCGCCCTGACGCTCGATCGAGGATTGGCTGACGACCGGTGTTAGCGTTGCCGCCGACGACAGCGGAACATAGGCCCCGCCGGGCAAGCGCAGGGAAATCGATTCAAGGTCCGAGGGATCATTGATGGGGGGACCGCCCGGCACGACGTTCACGTTGGTTTCAGTATCGTCCACGAACACGGT
>Ga0136559_1000271_pt1 | contig 17950 bp, 13 predicted proteins | sample AntRauMeHopE1496_FD_104633 | JGI IMG/M metagenome (GOLD analysis project Ga0136559, IMG submission 104633) | Saline lake microbial communities from Rauer Islands, Antarctica - Metagenome Hop E1 #496 | ecosystem: Environmental > Aquatic > Non-marine Saline and Alkaline > Saline | place... | reverse complement strand
TTCTATTAGCGTTTCACTTTTTTTCATAATTTTAACTTGAAGATTATTAAAGCCCTAAGGTCGGTCTTTTTTCGGAAATGGGAAAAGGCTACCTTTGGGGTTTAGTTCAACAGTGTGCGCTAACCGTAGGCTTAATACCAAACTTAAATTTTGTTTCTCGCAGATAAAACTAATTTTTTATAAAACCGATAAACCGGAGCGTAAACCTATGCTTATCAGGTAGGTTATATACCTGTTTCTTCAGTATTCCCCTTTATCGTGAAAGCTCCTAAAGTTCCTGTGATTGCTGGGTATTCACGAACGTCGACTTGGATATATTCACTATCATAAAAGACTTTCTTGTACGATTTGGGTTTTAATGTGTTAAGGTTTTCAGCCGTTAAGTCTTCAAGATTTGAAATGTTTTCTATCAATTTACCAGCAAAAGATGAATTTGACATGAATCTTGTTTTTGGATTATTCAAATTAGCTTCGTAAAAAGTTGTTACTAGTACATTAACTGTGTCCCCTGTTTCGATAGATCTCACAACGACTAGATTATAGAATTCTATTTCATGATCCAGGGTTAAATTACCAGACGATCCCAATATTTCAACATAATCTCCGTCTTTCAAAATTTCATTATTGATTTTAAATTCAGCAATGTCAACCATAAAAGGATCTAAATTTTTAGGTCCGAAACTGCAGCCATAAAAAATTCCTACTGATAAAAACAATGTTGTAGATAAGCGCTTCATGTATAATTATGTTTCTTTTAGTAAAATAATGTAGCTAAAATAAAAGTTAAACTCTAATGTGTCACATATTTTAAGGCTTTTTCAAACTCTGCTTTTTCGTTATTTCCTTAACCAACCTAAAACACGATCGTTTTCTATTTTCCATTCTCCGTATTCATATATCAAGTTATATTTTTCACAGAGTATAGGGATACGTCTTTCAACTGTTCTTACAACACTCTCATGTAGCGCCGGTTTTTAAATTTAGTACCGTATTATGTATGCTAGTCAATAACCAGCACAGCGATTCAATTAAAGATTTTTTTCAAGTTAAATGACGTTCATTTCCTCACATCAGTACTTCACAAAAACATTCTTTGCTTCTGTAAAAAACTTCAATGCCTCCCATCCTCCTTCTCTTCCAACACCTGAAGATTTGACTCCACCAAAGGGAGTTCTCAAATCTCTGACGAGCCAAGAGTTGAGCCAAATAATTCCAGCATCGACCTGATCCGCCATTCTGTGCGCCCTTTTGAGGTCGTTTGTCCAAATTGTGGCACTAAGTCCATACTCAGTAGAGTTGGCCATTTTAAGCACCTCTTCTTCTGTTTCAAACGGAGTAATCGTAACCACAGGTCCAAAAATTTCCTCCTGGTTTGTTCTGCACGTATAAGCGAGACCTTCAATAACAGTTGGAGCGATATAAAAACCTTCGGTATACGGAGCGTCCAAAACAACCTGGTGTCCGCCCGCTAAAACAGTTCCTCCCTCCTCTTTGGCTAACTCAATATAGCTCAATACTTTCTCCATGTGTGATTTAGAAACAACTGCGCCTAGATGAGCGTTAGGGTCTGAGGGGTACGACACTTTTGCTTTTTTCACTTTTTCGACAAACGCTGTTTTGAATTTCTCATAAATTCCTTTTTGCACGAATATGCGTGAACCACATAAGCAAATTTGACCTTGATTAGCAAAGCTGGAGCGCATTGTTGTACTCAACATGTCGTCGAAATCACAATCATCAAATATAATATTTGGGTTCTTGCCCCCTAATTCTAAAGAAAGTTTTTTAAACATAGGAGCAGCAATACCGGCAATTGCCTTACCAGTTGATGTTCCTCCAGTAAAGGAAATTGCTTTGGTTAAAGAATGACGAACAATAGCATCCCCCGCACCTTGGCCGTAACCATGTACGATGTTTAACACACCCTTTGGGAAATTAATCTCCTTCATCACTTTACATAACAGGTATGCAGTGTACGGAGTCACTTCAGATGGCTTAGCAACCACACAATTACCTGCAGCCATAGCTGGAGCTATTTTCCAGGAAAACAAGTATAAAGGTAAATTCCAAGGAGAAATACAACCCACAACACCTATAGGTTTTCGCAGCGTATAATTTACACCTACACCAGTCATTAAATGGGATTCAGACGCATAATGGATAATTCCAGTAGCAAAGAATTTAAAATTAGCTATAGCCCTGGGAATATCAATATGCGCAGCAAGCTTTAACGGTTTTCCATTATCCTTGCTTTCGGCTGAAACAAATTCATCCATTCGTGCTTCAATACCATCAGCCAATTTAATCATCCATTCGCTGCGCAATTCATTCGACATGTTACTCCAAACAGGAAACGCTTTCTGCGCAGCTGATACTGCAAGCTCCACATCTTGTTGATCAGACATAGGAATCAAACTGTACACCTGACCAGTTGCTGGTTCAATATTATCGAAATACTTGTTGCTAGCTGGAGCTGTAAAAGCACCGTCTATATAATTCTGAATCTTCTCCATCTCAAATTTGTTAAAGCTTTGTAAAAGTAAGAATTAATTAGTCGTTTTAAATCGTAGTAGCTTAACTTTGAATGATGAGACAATTAATAATCCTACTCTTTCTATTTATAAACAGTGTGGTTTTTACTCAAAACCAATTTCTCGAATTAACCATATCCAGTGAAAGCAACAAGAAACAATTAAGAAACTTTGATGTACTGGTGAATTGTGAAGAAGGGGTAGACTTTAAATTAACCGCAAAAAAAAAGAAGATTACATTTTATCTTTCGGCAGGGCTTGTCTACAAATTAATCATTACAAAAAAGGGATTTTATCAAAACAGTTATGAGTTTGATTTAACTGATGTTCCTGAGGCCTTGTATCAAGATAATTTTTTATCACACGAAGTGCATTCAGCACTTACTCCGTTAACAGCCACGCAGCCTACAGAAATCTATCACTACTACTACGACGCGAGACACGGGAAAATTAAAGTTAAATAAATGTGTTTTTACTTCGTTTTGTGTTAAAAATAACCCTCTCATAAAAGAATCATCTCCTCTTAGGTATAGTAAACACCTTCCAATGATAAAGAAAAGTCGAATAAAGCCTGTTTATGCGCTTATTTTCTTTTCAAAACATACACCTGACTTGAAAAGCCATATTTTTTAGCTTTTCGATTTGAGGTCCACCCTGATGTGATGGCTTTAAGCATAGAGCCCCCTATATATTTTTCCGAAAGCATAGAAACATAATAGGCATCGAACTTCATTGGTACTACTTTCGTAAGCTCAAAACCAAACCTACCAAATAAATTTATAATGTCGGTTTCTTTAAAATGATACAAGTGTCTCGGTACATCGTAAGCTGCCCAAGAGGAATTATATTTTTGTGCATCAAAAGAATTCATATTTGGTACAGCAATAAAAAAAGTTCCTTTATCACTCAATAGCTGAGAGAGCACCTCCACATCCTTTTGTAAATCATAGACATGTTCCAACACATGCCACATCGACACCACATCGATACTACCTTTCTCCAGTCGATATAATTCAGACTGTGGTAAAGGTGTGATATTGTTCTCCGATTGCGCAAACTTTCTTGCATCTTGGTCCGGCTCTATACCTACACCTTGGTAACCGGCATCTATGGCAGCACGTAAGAAGTGACCCGTACCACAACCTAAATCTAACAAGCGGTTTCCTTCTGAATTTGACCTTAACCAAGAAACTTTTTGTTTCAAGGTCCGTCTTCTCACGACATTATAAAGCCAGTTAATGAAACCTTTTTTTGAAGAAGAATGGGAAACATAGGCCTCACCTTTATAATAATGCCCTATACTATCTAACTCCGGTATTGGATTAGTAAAATGAAAGCCGCACTTATTGCAAGAAACTATATTAAAAATCTCTTGGGTTATCATGTGATCTTTCACTTCTAAAAAAGAACTAAACTCGACATTACTACAAATCGGACATTCAGAAATATTGTTCATTTTATTCAATTGTTTCACGTGAAACTATCTACCCAAATAGATTAATAACACATTAATATCGCTCGGACTGACACCACTTATTCGCGACGCTTGTCCAATACTTTCCGGTCGAATATCGGTTAACTTCTGAACGGACTCTGAACTTAAAGACCCCAACTTAGTGAAGTCAATATCACCAGGTATCTTAACCCCATCTAACCGATTGAGCTTATCAGCCACTTCTCGCTCTCGCGTTATATAACCATCATACTTCAACTGAATCTCTGCTTGTTCAACCACTGTCCTAGTATATTCAGTCATAAACTCACTCGCCTCAGACGACATTCTCGTAATCAGCTCCATGTTTACATGTGGACGGGTGATCAACGTATCTAACTTCACTTGTTGATTTAACTTAGAAGAGTTGACCTCCTCCAATATTGGATTTGCACAATCTGGAGTAACACCCGTTTTCGACAAAAACTTCTTAATCTCATCGGTACCATTCAACTTGTCATGGACTCTATTCAGCTCAAAATCGGTCACCATACCAATCGCATGAGCAATAGGTGTTAACCTTATATCCGCGTTATCCTGACGTAAAAGAATTCGATATTCTGCCCTTGACGTGAACATACGGTAAGGCTCTTCAGTACCCTTTGTAATTAAGTCATCAATCAACACACCGATGTAAGCATCACTCCTTGAAAGAATAAACGGCTCTTTCAGTTGTGTTTTGCGCGCAGCATTAATACCCGCCATGAGCCCTTGACATGCCGCTTCTTCGTAGCCCGTTGTTCCATTTATTTGACCTGCGAAATACAACCCTTGCACTAATTTAGTTTCTAGGGTGTGCTTCAACTGAGTAGGAGGGAAGTAATCATATTCAATAGCGTAACCCGGGCGAAACATCTTGACCTTTTCGAAACCTGGAATAGTTTGCATAGCCTTATACTGAATATCCTCAGGCAAACTAGTACTGAAACCGTTTACATAAATTTCAACAGTATTCCATCCTTCCGGTTCTACAAAGATTTGATGACGATCACGCTCCGCAAAACGATCAATTTTATCTTCAATGGAAGGACAATATCTTGGCCCAACACTTTTTATCGCGCCATTAAACATAGGACTACGGTCAAATCCTGTACGCAGTATATCATGGGTATCCGTATTTGTATAAGTTATATGACAAGCTCTCTGTTCCTTCAACGGTTGGGTATCACTAAACGAAAACTTTTCAGGACATTCGTCACCCGGCTGAGGCTCCATCAATTCATAATCAAGACTTCTACCATCCACCCGAGGGGGAGTTCCCGTCTTCATCCTACCAGCTTCAAACCCGATCTCTACAAGTGATTCCGTAATACCATGAGCAGCTCGTTCACCAGCCCTACCACCTCCAAATTGTTTCTCACCTAAATGAATTAAACCGTTTAAGAAAGTACCGCTAGTCAAAATAACAGATTTACCCATAATATCCACACCAATACCCGTGCGAATTCCTATCACTTTATCATCCTTAACAATCAAACCTGTGGACATGTCCTGCCAGAAGTCGACATTCGCATTTCTTTCTAGTATTAACCGCCATTCTTCAGCAAATCGCATTCGGTCATTCTGAGTACGCGGTGACCACATAGCAGGTCCTTTGCTGCGGTTAAGCATACGAAACTGTATCGCACTTAAATCTGAAACAATACCTGAACCACCACCCAAAGCATCAATTTCTCTAATGATTTGACCTTTAGCAACACCTCCCATCGCCGGATTACAACTCATCTGTGCGATGGTGTTCATATTCATGGTTACCAATAACGTTTTAGCACCTAACTTACCAGCAGCATTTGCAGCCTCACAACCGGCATGACCGCCACCTACAACTATAACATCATATTCTTTTAACATAAACTATCATGTTTCACGTGGAACAAAACTACAACAAGGACAAGTAGAAATCCTCTTTCTGACGCATCAAAAGTGCATCATCAGGAGACTTATCCTTATAACCACAAAGGTGCAACACACCGTGCACAACAACCCTATTCAATTCAGTGGAGAAGATCACCTTCTCACGTTCGGCATTCTCAGCTACACGTTCAACACTAATCAATAGATCACCACTTATCAAATCATCTGAAGAATAATCGAACGTTATGATATCTGTATAATAATCATGACTCAAAAACTCCACATTATACGATCTCAACCATTCATCATCACCCAACACTAGTGTTAACTCACCTATCGATTTTTCCTCACCGTTTGCCACCTTAGCTAACCAATTCAAAAAAAAATCCGGATCAAGACCCGGAACTTCATTCATATATTCAATATTTACCACGCTAATTTTTACTGAACGTTAATATAACATGGCGCCCTTCTTTCTCAAAATCCACGCTATCCGCTAATGACTTCATGAGAAAAATACCTCTGCCGTTTTCCTTTTCTAAGTTATCAGGAGCTGTAGGATCAGGGAGATTGTTAAAATCAAACCCCGTACCTTCATCCGATACCTCTATACTGATCGATTCTGCTGCGTCACTCACTCGTATATGGACAGGTTTAGACAAATCCGACTTATTACCGTGTTTAATAGCGTTGTTAACCGCCTCTGTAACAGCTATTAACACCTTTCCGTAAAAATCACTATTTACAGAGAGCGATTGGCAGATCTTATCGACTAATGCTTCCGCTTTTGACAATTCGCTTACATCCGACGGAAAGGAAATTGCCTCAATTTCAATAAAGTTTGTGTTCATTATGCACTTCATTTAGGAGCCTCGATTTGCTTCAATAAATACGATTATAAAAATCATTCGCCTTATCGCGATAGTACTTATTAAATGTCGGATCAAGCGTTCTCAAAAGCTCAATTTGTTTTTCTTTTCGCTTCTTATACTCTAGAAATTCTATTTGGTTACCAAAATTATCATCTTTTCCTGATTTACTTTGACGTTTCTCCTCAAAACCTCTTTCTTCCAATGCTTTTTCGCTTTCTAACAGTTTTGTTAAAATCTCTTTTTGACGATTAATTAATTCTTTATCCCATTGTTTATTAATCAAGCTATTCTCTTGTTCCTCTAGTTCCTTCAATAGCTCATTCAACTGATTACCTGTACCTTTTCCGTCTTTGTTTAGACCCTTCTTCATTTCTTCCAGTTTTCTACGAATCTCGCTTTGCTGAGCAGCCATTTGTGCTGCTTGCTTAGAACTCATAGGAAGCAATCCAACAGGCTTTTCTCCAGGTTTACTTCCAGGTTTATCCCCTGGTTTATCCCCTCCTGGATTCGACCCTTTTTCCATTTCTTCCAATTGCTTTTTAAGCATTTCTTTCAAACCTTCCATATCTCCACTACTACCCTTTCCCTTACCACCAGGATTATCACACGAGCCTGAACCAGCCATCATACTTTGCATATCTTTTTGCATGTTTTCAAGCGACTCATTAAGAAATAAAGCTAAATTATTGAATGACGTCATTACAAACTGTTGTTTAACACCTAACTCTCTCTTTCTACGTTCATCAATATCATCAGGAACATTGTTAAAATTCAGTTTGACAGTGGCCAACTCCGTATTAATAAATTTAGAAATCTTAGGTAATCTATCCGCAAGAGCTCGTAAACTATCTTCCACTGGTTTCGTATTATCAATAACGTCGCGCTGAACACGCCCATAATCACCCCAAGAAGGACTCAACGTTGAAGTTGTGGTAAAACCATTCATCACTTCTTCTTGCGAAAAGCTCAGGCCCATCAAACTCTTCAATAACCGCTTTAGCGATTCAATATCTTCACCTTTTTGTTTCTGTTGACTCTTAGCGGCCATAGCTTCCATTTTAGCAGCCATTTTCTTCATTTTGTCTGAAGCGTTTTTTTGAGATTCACTCGCTTTTTTGCTTTTTTCCTTTTCGAGATTTTCTTTCGCATCGTCCATTTCCTTATTGATGTCTTCTCTTTCTTCTTTCAGCGAATCTAACTCTAGCGGACGTTTAAGCTCTTCATTTTTATCTAATGCTTTCTCCAGTTCTTTTTCTAAATCATTAAACTCTTCTTGCAATTTTTTTTCTTTTTCCTTTATCTCCTCCGTATCTGCACCAGTTTCTAACTGCTCATTCAAATCTTCTTGTTTTTTAGCCAGCTCTTCTAAACTTTTCTGAATGTCTTCGAGTCGCTCCTCCACATCCATTTTTTTGAGCATTTCCATGGTTCTATCCATTTGTCTTTCCATGTCTTCCGTAGACATTTCCATCTCTTCAAACACATCATTAAGACCGTCTTTCTCCTGATTTTCCATCAGCTCTTCCAGCTGTTTTAACAAATCCTCCAGCTCCTCATCCATTACCTCATCCATCAGCTCTTCCAACAACTGTTGTTTCTCCATTAAGCGTTCTTCGGCAGGACTCAGCGTATTCTTTTCATCAAAAGAGTCCTTCATTCGCTCTTTCAGTTTTTCCATTTTGTTTTCCAAAGAGTTGCGCTGCTCTTTCAATTGTTCCACTTGTTGTTTTTCTTTCCAACCCGCACTTTGAGAGTTTAACATTTCCTTTTTTAGACGCTCTAAACGATCATTAAACTCATTGGCCTCGTACATTACGTCATTAAGCTCCTTCAACGCCGACTCTTTATCATCGGAACGCTTTTCACTTAACTCTTTTGCTGAGGGAACTTTATATCTAAACGTTGACGACCTAGAAGACTTAGAACCATTGACGCCGTCATTATCAAACACAGTAAAGTAGTAAATAATTTCATCTTCTAGCGCCAAGGGAAGCTTGCTGAGGTCAAAGCTCATTGAAAAAGGAGACTTCGTACCAGCAATTCCCGGAACACTCAGGTTTTTTTGTAGTTTGACATCATCTCCACTTCTTATTTCATAGTGAAAAATGACACTTTTAATTCCATGATCATCGCTTGTGCTACCTGAGAAAAATCGCATACCCGCTTTTGTAGAATCGACATCTTCCGTTACCGAAATGGCAGGAAATTGATCTTTTATAACTTGTATTTTATGAAATAAAGTATCGGTTTTAGCTATAAACTTATTATCCAAACGTATTTCCATATCAACTGGTTCGACAAACCTTCTTTTTACCTTAAATCCATCTCGTGTATAGCGATATACCGAATCAGGAAAAACGAAAGTTAATAATTTAGCATTTTTGCTGATACCCGACCATTCTATAATAGCACCCTCTGGAACGGTTAAGTCACTTGCGTTTTCAATCACCTCTTTACTTTGCTCTAAATAACTCGGGTAAGTTACTGTAGCTGTCAATTTACCCAGACTTGTGCGACCTGCCACATCTATAGCATAGCCTTTTGAAGTAAAACCATTTCCTAAAAAATTAAAATCAACAGGTGAATTCACTTTTACAAAAGAGTAAGAATAGGTGTTTTTACTTGTTTGGGTCATTAGATATTTACCCACTGAACTTTCTATAAAAAGTCTATTCGGAATATTTCCTTGTTGCTCTGCCTTTAAGACCACTTCAACTGTAAAACTTTCCCCTTCTTCCACGGTGAAATAATTGTTCACAATATTAAACTGGAAAGGTGCTATTTCAGGGTATAACTCATTATAATTAACAAGCCTTTTTGTTCCTTCTTGAAATAAAGAAGGAACCCAAACACCTAGCGCAATTAGCACAATAAAAACAGGAGCTAAATACTTAACATACCTTTTGTTTTCTTTATAATCTACAGCGGTTATAAAAGAAAAGGAATTCAATTTCTTTGCATTTTGCGCAACACTTGCTTTTAACAGTTCAATATTACCACTACTCAAAATGGCTGCATCATTTAATTGCAACGTGTTCAAAAGGCGATCATTTACATCAGGGAAAAACTTTCCAATAATATGTGCCGCCTGATAACGATCTATTCTTCTGCCAAAAGAGAACAGTTTAGAAATTGGGATTGCAATATAACGCGCAAAGACATATAAATTAATGAATAAAAAAGAAAGTAAAAGCACTAACCTGATTGAAGAACTGAACCTTCCAACGTACTCTAAACCGATAACTAACAAATAGGAAACAGTAAAAATAAGCACAAACAGAAAAATTCCCCGTAGCATTTGATTTTTATAATACTTTCTAATGAAAGCATCAACTTGGTTAATTAAATCATCTATTTTGCCCATGTATATTAATCAAACGTATAAAACAGGTTAAAGTTATGAAATACGCATAAAAATTAACGTAAAAAGATGTTAATTAGTGCTATTTATTTAATCGATTCCTGTTATCGAATAAGCAATGTAACTGAATTTACATAAAAATACAGAACTAAACGATTATCTTTGCTGCAAAATTTTATTTATGTCTGATAAACCCGTACGCGTAAGATTTGCACCATCACCAACAGGACCTTTGCACATGGGTGGTGTAAGAACCGCTTTATATAACTACCTATTTGCTAAACGAAATAATGGAACCTTTATCATTCGGATTGAAGATACGGATCAAACGCGGTTTGTAGAAGGTGCTCAAGACTATATAATGGATGCGTTAGCGTGGTGCGGAATAACACCCAATGAAGGACCTGGTATTGGAGGTGATTTCGGTCCTTATGTTCAGTCGGAGAGACAAGCTATGTATATGCCTTATGCAGAACAATTGGTAAAAGATGATAATGCCTATTACGCTTTTGACACCGCCGATGAGTTAAACGAAATGCGTGAGCAAGCTAAACAGATGAAAATGCCTAACTGGCAATACAACTCTGTCACACGAATGTCAATGAAAAACTCATTAACACTTCCTGCAGACGAAGTGGAACAACGCATAGCTAATGGTGATCCGTATGTGATCCGTTTTAAAATGCCTAGAAATGTAGATGTTCGTTTCGAAGATATTGTGCGTGGTTGGGTTGTTGTTAATACGAACAATATAGACGATAAAGTTTTATTCAAAAGTGATGGAATGCCTACTTATCATTTAGCCAATATAGTTGATGATCATACTATGGAAATAACACATGTTATCCGTGGTGAAGAATGGTTACCTTCTGCACCTTTGCATATATTACTTTATCAAGCTTTTAATTGGGAGGCTCCAAAATTCGCGCATCTACCGTTATTATTAAAGCCTGATGGTAATGGTAAATTATCCAAACGTGATGGTGACCGTCTCGGATTCCCTGTTTTTCCTACTAATTGGACAACAGCAGATGGTGAATTGTACGCAGGATATCGTGAAAAAGGATATGATTCCGGTGCTTTTATCAATATGCTCGCATTATTAGGATGGAACCCTGGTACAAATCAAGAAGTATTTAGCCTTTCTGAATTAGTAGACGTTTTTACTTTAGAAAGAGTAAGTAAAGCCGGTGCTAAATTCGACGCTGATAAAACTAACTGGTTTCAGCAACAATATTTGCGTCAAACTCCAGATAATATGATAGCTGTAGAACTAAGAAAATATTTAGCTACAACTAAAGATGACCAATACCTCGCGCAAGTGTGTCATTTAATGAAAGAGCGCGCAACATTTATTAAGGATATTTCAGAAGAAGGAATATACTTTTTTCAAGAACCAACATCGTATGACGAAACCACTATTAATAAAAAGTGGAAAGAAAATACAACGGAAATCATGCGTAATTGGTTAGCGCAACTAAAAAAATTAGATACGTTTACTGCATCTTCTGTTGAGTCGCTTTTCAAATCTTATTTAGAAACAGGTGGGCTAAGTATTGGTGCTGTTCTTCCCATTTTTCGTGTTTTAACAACAGGGAAAGGTATGGGTCCTAGTATGTTTGAAATAGCTGAATTAATAGGAAAAGATGAAACAATTCAGCGCATGGAAAAAGGGATTGAACTTATTGCTGCTTTAAAAGCGTAAACATGACTAATCTTATAGAAGTAACAGGTATTAAAGTCTACGCATATCATGGATGCATGGACGAGGAGGCTAAAATTGGTGGGCATTACCTTGTTGACGTTCAAATAAATACTGATTTTACTGCTTCATTTATATCTGATGATCTTGTTGATACCGTTGATTATGTTGCTATTAATTCTATCGTAAAACAGGAAATGGCTATTCGCTCAAAACTTATTGAGCATATTGGTAGTCGTATACTAAAACGCTTTAAAAAAGAAGTTACTGGTATTCAGTCGGCTACTATCAAAGTAATTAAATTAAGGCCCCCAATAGATGGTGATGTTCATAATGTAGCGATCACTATACATGAAGTTTTTTAAGGAATAAAATCAACGAAAGAATTTTTTTCGTAACTTCGTCGTCCATTGAAAAAATGGTTTCGTGGCCGAGCGGTTAGGCAACGGTCTGCAAAACCGTGTACAGCGGTTCGAATCCGCTCGAAACCTCCAAAAACCCTTGACTTTAAATTAGTTAAGGGTTTTTTTATTTACTAAATATTCAAAATAAGATTCGGATCAGGACAGTTTTTTTGATAGAATGGTAACTTTTTACTCGAACTAACACCAGGATAATCACCTAAATTGCTTTGTATATCATGTATGAGCTGAAAATGCAAATGTGGTGCATAATCGCCATTAACGCTAGAAGTTCCTAGCACAGCAAATTCTTCACCTTTGCTTATCGGTTGATTTAATGTTATATGTGTTATACTATCTACAGATAAATGACCATATAAGGAATAAAAAATGGTTTGTTCTACAGTATGTTTCAAAATTATAGTAGGACCATAATCTCCGTGATTAGTATTGTTTGCAAAACTATGAACAACTCCATTTAATGGGGCTAAAACACCTGTTCCAGCAGGACACCATAAATCTATTCCTAAATGAATATTTCTCTTGTTTTCACTACTTACTTTTGTAAAATGATTACTTCTTTCATAAAGAAAACGATGTTCTAGATACCCACCATACGCCACTTTTTTAGAATTAGATTCCAGAAAAGAGGTCATATAAATTTCCCAGTTTTCCGATGTTGAGCTCTTATGGAGGTGGTGTGCTAATTCTATATTATTGACAGATAAATCTATCGATATATAGTCTTCGCGCTGATTAGAAATTGATAAAACAGGAGTGAATTCGGAGTTAAATGTTAACATTAAACCAAATTAATTTTAGTCACTAAATCATCTTTATATGATCCTCCTATTGGTATGAGTTTTTTATCATTTTCAAGTTGTAAATTAGGATACTCTATAGATGCTATTTTATCTAAACGGACAATAAACGATCTATGAACACGGACAAATTGATCATCACCCAGTTTTCGTTCTATATCCTTCATTGTGGAATGAATCGTGTACCTTTTATCTAATGCGTTAATAACTACATAATCTTTCAACGCTTCAATAAAATATAAGTCCTTTAAATTAAGTTTAACTAATTTAGAATTCGCCTTAACGAATATAAATTCACTTGTTTCCTTTCCTTCGACTAAAGAATATAACAAATCCCGTTCCTTCTCAACTTCCTTTTCCTTCTTATGTTTGTATAAAGCCATTTCTATAGAAGTATGTAAATCTATTTCTTTAAACGGTTTTATTATATAACCATAAGGCTCTGTCACCTTTGCTTTTGATAAAGTAGCTTCGTCCGCGTAAGCAGTTAAGAAAATAACAGGAATATTGTGTTCTCTTCTTACAATTTCAGCTGCTTCAATCCCATTCATATCTCCCTTTAACATAATATCCATTAAAACGATATCAGGTTTTTCTTCTTCAGCTAATAGAATCGCTTTCTCTCCAGTTGAAGCGGCGCCACAAACAGCATATCCTAGCCTCTTCAAACTGTGCTGGATATCTTTCGACACAATTGATTCATCTTCTATAACTAAAACGCGTGTTTTTGACATAAAACTATTATTATCGAGTTAAATATTAACTTGCACCAAAATTCTATTCGATTATGAATGTACAAAAATAGTAGATGAAATCATAAAATTTAGTGATAAATTATTTTTTTGCACTATTACTTTTCCTAAACTCTTTGCCAAAGGTACTCATTTTCCTTTGGCAAAATCAAGGATTAATAAAACTCAAACCCCTTAATAATATATAATAAAGAAAGATATATAATTAAAATATTTACTATTACTATTAAGGTGTTCATAAGGTGTATTAAAAGCTTTGAAATAATTAGGATTTAATGCTTATAACAGAATAAGGGTGGTTTATGAACATATAAGATGTAATTAATATTCAGTTAAACAGATAGATAGTCGTTTATTAACAAAAGAAGTTCTTTTATAGGATGTTCATAAATGAAAGAAAAAAAGATCCTCTTTTAGGTGTATAACTATGGCGTAACTTGTAAGAAGTATTCATAGGTTTTTATAGGAAATATGAATTGTATTATGGCTTGTCTTTTTTATTGGATATTCCTACTAAAACTTATTGATTTTAATAAACATGAATTAACAATTTATTAAAATAAGTAGTTGATAAACGAATTTTTCTTCCACTGGTTTTAGGGGGTTCATAAATTGTAAATAACTCTCAATGTTTATAATTGATAGTGAATGTTAATAACACTAAATTTGTAAAAAAATCATTATTATGGATAAATCATTACTAATACCAATAGGAGCTGATCACGCAGGTGTAGAGCTAAAGGAATTAATTATAGCGCATTATTCTGAACAAGGATACTCGTTTCATGATTACGGAACTTATTCCAAAGATAGTATTGATTACCCTGACTTTGGTCACCCGGTTGCTACTCATGTAGAAGCCAACCCAGGAGTAATAGGGATTGTTATTTGTGGCAGTGGAAACGGTATCAACATGACGGTTAATAAACATCAAGATATAAGAAGTGCATTATGTTGGACGGAAGAAATAGCTGCTTTGGCGAGGCAACATAATGATGCAAATATTATTGCTTTACCGGCTCGTTTTGTGGATAGTGAGTTAGCTATAAAAATGGTGAATTTATTTCTTACAACGGAGTTCGAGGGCGGAAGACACGCTAAACGAGTAAATAAAATTGCTTGTAAATAAAACAAGTGGATATAGATTTATTCTCCTGATTGCGTATTATTTAATCAATAATTAAATGCACAAAACCATGTTCTGTTCGTTCATTTCCATCTCTTAACGTTCCAGAAACTTTATAAAAGTAAACCCCTTCAGTTGCGAATTGTCCTCCTTTATTTCTTCCGTCCCAAAGGTAGTCATCTTCTTCCACAAGGGCTTCACTCATCACGTTCCCCCAGCGGTTTAATATAACTACTTCATAGCTTCTATAGGCATTATCTATTAGTCTAAAAACATCATTAGAACCATCGTTGTTTGGTGTTAATACATTTGGAATACTAAGATCATCGGTTACATTAACAACAATCGAGTACGTATCAGAACAGCCCAAGGAGTCGGTTACTGTTAAGGAGATTGTTACTTGTCCTGCATCGTTGAATAGATAGTCAAAATTGTTTCCATTTGTTGAAAACTGGTCGTTTCCTGCGGTCCAACTCCAGTTTACTATACCCCCGTTTCCTCCGGAAGAAAGATCTACAACTGTGAAAGGCTCTCCCCAGTTAAGTGAGCTCGGACTTCCTTGGAAGTTGGCTTCAATTGTACTGAAAAGAATCGTTAATGAATCTAATTCGTACAAGACATTACATCCATTTTGGTCTACTACCGTTGCTGTTGGCGAAAACGTTCCTGCGCCAGGATAGTCATAGATAAAAGAAGTTAAACTATTCTTAGTATTGCCGTCACCAAGGTCCCAAATAATATCAGTCGCTCCGTCTAAATTTGATGGAATAAACTGATATTGTGGGTCACATGCATCTCCAATAGGTAACCACTCAAAATCACCAGATGGTCCCCCAATTTCTAAATAATCGATGAATGTAACAGAGTCTTGACAACCGAATTCATCTGTAATAATGAGTTGTGAAGTATATACTCCAGCAAAAACATACGTATTATTTGGGTTTTGTAGAGAAGAAAATTTGTTATCACCAAAACTCCAGCTCCAACCCGTTACGTTTCCAAACGAAGTTGACTGATCTGTTAATGTTGCAAAAACAGGCGGACAAGTAAAGTTTCCGGCTGCGTTAACGTTTGCTCCACTGAAAACGAAATCAAAGTCTGCGTGTGGAGCAGAAATAGTAACAGGCACTTCAACAGTATCTTGACAACCGTTTGCATCTGTAACAATTAACATGATATCATTAATAAATGAAACATCTGTAGGGGAACTCGTAAAGTTAAAAATGGTCGATAGATCGTTGTCGGTGGATGTGGGAACACCATTTACAAACCATTCACTGGTAGCGTAATTATTCGAATTATTTATCGCATTAAACTCAGTACCATTGCAAACAACTGCAGGTGAAGAAAAGTTTGCCGTTGGTTTTGTAAGAGTGGTAGACGTATTTGTGGTGTTTGCGCAACCAAACTCATCTGTTACTAGCAAGGTTGTTGTATAATTTCCTTCACCAATAAAGGTATAAGAAACAGTCTGGTTGACAGAGTTGGTTGTTTCTATTGTGCCGTTTTCAAATGTCCATACAAAAGAATCTAGCGGAACACCACTTGCACTTGTTGAGCCATTATCAAAAACAACTAATAAAGGACTACAGCCTTCATTCGTTGAAGGTAAAATTAGCGGTTGAGGAAGTGCTAATGCGTCAATTTCAAACACATCTGTATCCTGGCATCCGAATTGATTCGTTGAGGTAAGGGTAATAGTATAACTTCCAGGTGTGTTATATGTAAACGTTTGATTATTTCCTGTTATTACAGAACCATTACCCATATTGTAGGCGTTTTGAGTGATGGCATGGGTAGATGTTGAGTTACTGCTTAAATTAAAAGCATTTTGTACACATACCGAATCGGTTGACACAATAAGGTCTGCTTGCACTTGAGTAATATGAATAGTTTGCGTGGTCGAGTCAGAGCAACCTGTGGTATAATTATAAATAGCCTGTTGAATTGTAAATGATCCATACCCCGTGTAAACATGTGTTACTGGGCCAGGATTATTGTTGTAAATAGCAGGGGGTAAAACTGTTTCTGACGTCCCATCTCCCCAAGTCCATACCATTTCAGTATCGTCGGTTTCTTTTCCAACTATAGCCTGGTCATCAAAAGTTACTTCCAACGGAAAGGTAGGATTACAATACACAAATGGTACAGTAAAAGCGGAAATAGGCGCGTCTATATAAACAGCACTATCAATTAATAGTGTGTCAGCGCACCCTCTAAACTCTACAATTAATTGTACATCAAAATAACCAGTATCAATAGGGTATGAATAAGTCGGATTTTCTTCTGTTGATGTACCGCTGTCACCGAAATCCCAAGAGTAGTCAATTTCTGATGGGTCAAAAGGCACAGTGATTACAGTGAGGTTAGTAAAATCAAAGTCTTCTTTAGCACATTCAGTCAGAGGAGTAAAAGAAAAATCAACAATAGGTGGAATACCCACTTGGATATACTCCGCGAGGGTTAGTGTTTGACTGCAGCCGTTGGCTGTTGTGACAGTGAGGGTTACATCATAAAGACCTTCAGAATAAAATTGCGTCGGCGGTGTTTGACCATTAAAAACGTTTCCGTTTCCAAAATCCCATTCCCAACTTGTAATAGGATCGGCTACGGGGTTTGGGGAAACAGCATTTTCTGTGAAGTTTACTTCCAGTATTTCACAACCTTCCAGTATGTCTGCCTCAAAGCCGACGATTAGACCAGACACAGTAACTATGTTGTTATACGTTTGAGAACCAGTACATCCATTGTCGTCTGTAAGTGTAAGTGTAATAGAAAAAGTACCATTGCTTGTATAGGTGTGTGAACCAGGGTTTGTTCCGTTAAAAGTGTTTCCGTCGCCGAAATCCCAGGTATAATCCCCTGTTAAACCAGTTGTGTTTGTTAAGCTGACTTCTAAAGGTGCGCAACCAGACGTAGGGGACGCTGTCAAAGTGGGGGAAGGACTTGGTAGCACTTCTACTTCTATGGTAGAAATATCCTGACAGTTATTATTCGTGTTTTGCGAAGTTAAGGTCACTGTGTACAGTCCGGACGAA
>Ga0136559_1000270_pt1 | contig 18002 bp, 18 predicted proteins | sample AntRauMeHopE1496_FD_104633 | JGI IMG/M metagenome (GOLD analysis project Ga0136559, IMG submission 104633) | Saline lake microbial communities from Rauer Islands, Antarctica - Metagenome Hop E1 #496 | ecosystem: Environmental > Aquatic > Non-marine Saline and Alkaline > Saline | place... | reverse complement strand
CCCCATGTTTTGCGGCCCCATGTTTTGCCGCCCCATCCGAAACAAAGGCCCGAACCGAGCGAGGGGGCAACCCGGCACGGGCATTCTGCGGCGCTTGATCGGTGCATTTGTCCGGTCTGTGCGGTTGCACGGCGGGCCGCACACGCCGGTCCGGCGGCAACCCAGCTGTGGCGCTGTGATCGCTCCCACCGCCGGGTGCCCAAGGTGCAGACCGATGCGGAATGATCTGGACACCCCCGAGGCCTGTACCCGAGGCCTGTACCCGAGGCCTGTACCCGAGGCCTGTACCCGAGGCCTGTGCGAAAAGCAGATCTGAAAAGGTGCCGCAGATGCTGCATTGTGCCGGCGCAGCCGGGCCCGGCGGTCCGCGATGCGCATCCTCCCTTGCCCCCATAGGCAAACTTGCCTAGATACCCCCAAACCGATCCAGAAAAGAGCAGCCAGTTCACCATGTTTTTAAATGAAACCGTCATCCTGATCGTCCACCTCATTCTGGCACTTGGGCTGATTGCGGTGGTGCTGCTGCAACGCTCCGAAGGCGGCGGGCTGGGCATGGGCGGCGGTGGCGGCGGTGCCAACTCCGGACGCCCGCCCGCAACCCCCATGAGCAAGCTCACCTGGATTCTGGGCAGCTGCTTTGTGGTGACCTCGATCACCCTCACCATCGTGACGGCGCAGCAATCGGCCGATGTCTCCGTTCTGGACCGGCTGAGTGCGACACCCCCCGCCCTGAACCAGAATGACGGCGCTGTTGCACCCGGTCTGGGCGATCTGCTGCCGCCTGCCGCGGGTGACAATGCACCGCTGGTGCCAACGCTCGACTGATCCGATCACCTCAAAGGCTCTTCAACGTCAAACGCCCTTGAACTTTAAAGGCCTTCAACCTCAAAGGCCTGTCACATCAAGGCGTTGAGGCATCTGGACACGGTACAACATCATGTAGCGGTCCCGGCCTTGCCTTGACCCCGCTTATCCTGATAGACTGAACCCCCGTGACGGTGCGCAATCTGCACCGGTTTGGGCGCCGTTCCATCAGGCCCAAAAGACGCAAATCAGACGCTTCGACGCGCACGGGAGAGACCTCATATGGCACGCTATATTTTCATCACGGGCGGTGTTGTATCCTCGCTTGGCAAGGGGCTCGCCTCTGCTGCCTTGGGCGCGCTGTTGCAGGCACGTGGATTTTCCGTGCGGCTGCGCAAGCTTGATCCCTATCTCAACGTCGATCCCGGCACGATGAGCCCGTTTGAGCATGGCGAGGTTTTCGTGACCGATGACGGGGCAGAGACCGATCTGGATCTGGGCCATTACGAGCGGTTCACCGGTGTGGCGGCGCGCAAGACTGATTCCATCTCCTCGGGCCGGGTCTATTCCACCGTGCTGGAGAAGGAACGCCGGGGCGATTATCTGGGCAAGACCATTCAGGTGATCCCGCATGTTACCAATGAAATCAAGGAGTTCCTGCACATCGGCAACGATGAGGTCGATTTCATGCTCTGCGAGATCGGCGGCACCGTGGGCGACATCGAAGGGCTGCCCTTCTTTGAGGCGATCCGCCAGTTCAGCCATGACAAGCCGCGCGGCCAGTGCATCTTCATGCATCTGACGCTGCTGCCCTATCTCGCGGCGAGTGGCGAGCTCAAGACCAAGCCGACCCAGCACTCCGTCAAGGAACTGCAAAGCATCGGGATCGCCCCCGACATTCTGGTCTGCCGCTCGGAGCACCTGATCCCCGAAAAAGAGCGCGAGAAGATCGCGCTGTTTTGCAACGTGCGCAAGGAATCGGTGGTGGCGGCCTATGATCTGAAATCGATCTACGAGGCACCGCTGGCCTATCATGCGCAGGGCCTCGATCAGGCGGTGCTGGACGCCTTCGGCATCTCGCCTGCGCCGCGCCCGGATCTGACGGTCTGGCACGATGTCTACGACCGCATCCACAACCCCGAGGGCGAGGTGAAAGTGGCGATCGTGGGCAAATACACCCAGCTGGAGGATGCCTATAAATCCATCGCAGAGGCGCTGACCCATGGCGGCATGGCCAACCGGGTGCGCGTCAAGATCGAATGGGTCGATGCGGAGCTGTTTGAAAAATCCGACGATGCGTCCAGCCATCTGGCGGGCTTTCATGCGATTCTGGTGCCCGGCGGCTTTGGCGAGCGGGGCACCGAAGGCAAGATCAAGGCCGCGCAATATGCCCGTGAGCACAAGGTCCCCTATCTGGGGATCTGCCTCGGCATGCAGATGGCGGTGATCGAGGCGGCGCGCAATGTGGCAGGCCTGAGCACCGCAGGATCCGAGGAATTCGACCACGAATCCGGCAAGAAACGCTTTGAGCCAGTGGTGTACCACCTCAAGGAGTGGGTGCAGGGCAACCACAGGATCGAGCGCGCGCTGGGCGATGACAAGGGCGGCACCATGCGTCTGGGCTCCTATGACGCGACGCTCAAGGAAGGCTCCAAGGTGGCGGAAATCTACGGCACCACCCACATCGACGAGCGCCACCGCCACCGCTACGAGGTGGACATCGCCTACCGCGATCAGCTGGAGGCGGCGGGGCTGAAATTCTCCGGCATGTCGCCCGACGGCAAGCTGCCCGAGATCGTGGAATGGGCGGATCATCCGTGGTTCATCGGCGTGCAGTTCCACCCGGAGCTGAAGTCAAAGCCGTTCCTGCCGCACCCGCTGTTTGAAGGGTTTGTGAAGGCCGCCAAGGACATGTCCCGGCTGGTCTGAAACCCGGTGCCACGGAACCCGGTGCCACGAAACGGGCTTTTTTGCAGAATCCGGACCTGAGCGTCACGTGAATTGACCCAGCGGAACCCCATGCTATCTTCCCCAATAGCGGCGGAAAACGCCGTGCTATCTGGGAGGATAAAATGAAACATTTTCTTGCGGTTGCTGCCGCGTTTTCGCTGGTCGCCGGGGCGGCTTTCGCCGCGGAGGACCGCGTGCCTGCACCCGAGGGCGCTACGGTCTATATCATCTCGCCAGGTGACGGGGAGACGGTCAGCACTCCCGTAACGCTGGTCTTTGGCCTGACCGGGATGGGCGTGGCCCCTGCGGGCGCCCATATCGAGAACACCGGGCACCACCATCTGCTGATCAACACCGATGCGGCGACGATCAACATGGACGAACCGCTGCCTGCGACAGAGCAGATCGTGCATTTCGGCGGCGGCCAGACCCAGGTGACCAAGGAGCTGCCTGCAGGCACCCATACCCTGCAGCTGCTGCTGGGCGACTGGACCCACCTGCCCCACAACCCACCGGTGCTGAGCGAGGTGATCACCATCACCGTTGAATGACGGCACGCAAACAAAGGCAGCGCGTGAGGGGCATCCCCCGTCACGCGCTCGTCCCATTGTCGCTTCGCTACTTGAACGCCCAGCTTGGCGGCAAACATATCTCCCCTGCCGGGAGCCTTGTTGCAGGGCGCAAACATTGTCCGCGCGCGTCCATTGACGAACCAACGCGCAACCGCGAACAGCTCCGTTCTTCAGGACGCATGGGGGCTCTCGGGCTCGGGATCTCTCTCCCTCTGGTGGCCTTTTGCGCCGCGTTTGAGGAATGACGCCCTGTGCCAATCTGCCTTCTGTCTGCCCTTCTGCTCTTGCGCGCGGCAGGCGCGCGGCAGGTTCGCGGCAGGCGCGCGGCAGGCGCGCGGCAGGTTCGCGGCAGGCGCGGGACGAGTGCGGGACCGCAAACAGCCCACCTTTCCGGCAACGCCGGGCAGCCCTTGCACAGCCTGAGTTTTTGAGAGACACCGAAACCTGACTTCCGGGACGACCCTTTCGAAAGGCAAAAGCACGGATGCCGTACCGGCTATCACAGGAGCGTATTGACCGCGAGTTCGGCTTTCTGCGCGAAGCCGATGCAGGCTCACTTCCTGAGGTCATCGTCCGCTTGACGCTCATCCTCACCGTCTCGGTCGCGCTGTGTTATGCGACGCAATCGCCGCTTTTCCCCGTCTGGGCCGTCACTTATGCCCTGATCGCGGTAATCTACACCTATGGGCTCCGATCCATCACGGGCCCTGTATCAGCCGGAAGGATGTTCTTCTTTCTGGGCGTCAGTGCGTTTTTAGCATTATTTTTCGGTCTGGGCGTTATCTATATCGCGACAGTTGCAGATGGACATCTGAACACACTGGCCCTGTGCGGCTGTTGCGGTCTGGCGATGCATGCCATGACACGCAGCGCCGGCAGATGCCTTGTGGCCTACAGCGATCTGACCGCGACGATCGTCACCGCGCTGACAGTGTTCGCGATCATAGCACTGCAGCTTCCCGAATTCTGGCAGTCCATGGCGGTCGCCATCGGCGGGATAGGTGTTTCAGTGTATTTCACCTTCAGTTATTTTCAGATCATCGCCCTGCGCTCGGATCTGCAGGAGCGCCTCGCGATCGAGACCCAGACCGAGAAGATGCGCGCGCTGGGCCAGCTCTCCAGCGGGGTGGCGCATGATTTCAACAATCTGCTGACGATCATCGGGGGCAACATCCAGCTGGCGCAGCTCGATCCTGCCACGGCGCGCCGCGACGCCTATCTGGGTGAGGCGCAGCTGGCCGCCGACCGGGGTGCGGCCCTGATCCGCAATCTGCTGGCCTTTGCCCATAAGTCCAAGGTGCACGTGGTGCGCAGCGATGCCCGGGAAATTCTGGCACGGGTGGACACTCTGCTCTCGCGCGCCCTGCCCGCCCATGTCCAGCTTGAGGTGATCGCGCTGAACCGGTCTGCGGTGCTGGATGTGGATGTATCCATGCTGGAGAACGCGTTGCTCAACCTTGCGATCAATGCCCGCGATGCGCTGGGCAAGGATCCGGGCCTGATCACCGTAAAGGCGATCATCGACACCGCGCCTGAATGGCTGCTGATCACCGTCACGGACAGCGGGCCCGGCATGGACCCAAAGACCCTGCGCGACGCGACAGAGCCGTTTTTCACAACCAAGCAGGTGGGTCAGGGCTCCGGGCTGGGGCTGTCGATGGTCAAGGGCTTTACCGAACAATCGGGCGGCACCTTCACGATCAGCAACCGGCCCGAAGGCGGTCTGTGCGCCGCCCTGCGCCTGCCGCTCGTGCGCTGGGGTCCGATGTCTGGCGTCTGATCTCTGGCGTCTGATCTCTGGCGTCTGATCTCTGGGGTCTGATCTCTGGCGTCTGATCTCTGGGGTCTGATCTCTGGCGTCTGATGTCTGGGGTCTGATCTCTGGGGTCTGAGGGACCGGCACCCGGCAAATCCCCCATTGCGTCGCCGCGCCCATCGGCTACACATCTGCCATGCTCAGTTATCAACACATCTATCACGCCGGAAACCTTGCCGATGTGCACAAGCACAGCCTGCTGGCGTGGATGCTGGCGTACCTCACGCGCAAGGAAAAACCGCTCACCTACATGGAGACGCATGCGGGCCGCGCGCTCTATGATCTGGGGGCGGAGGAGGCGCGCAAGACCGGCGAGGCAGCCGCTGGCATTGCCCGCGCGCGCGGCTGGTTCGATGCGGATCACCCCTATGCACAGGTGCTCGCCCGTGTGGCGGCGCAGGACGGCCCGCAGGCCTATCCCGGATCACCGCTGATTGCCGCCCATCTGCTGCGCCCCACCGATCACATCCATCTGGCAGAGCTGCACCCGCGCGAGCATGCCGCCCTCGCGCTGGCCATGTCGCCCACGGGTGCCAAGATCCACTTGCGCGACGGATTCGAGACGGCCTTCGCGCTATGCCCTCCGCCCGTGCGGCGCGGATTGCTGCTCATTGATCCCAGCTATGAAATCAAAACCGATTACACCGACATCTTCCGCCACATCACCAAGCTGCACCGGGCGTGGAATGTGGGCATCGTGATGCTGTGGTATCCGATCCTGACCAGCGGCACGCATGTGCCGATGCTGGACGCCCTCACGGCCCAGCACAAGGACGGCTGGCGCCACGAGGTCCGCTTTGCGCCCGCACGGCCCGGTCACGGGATGGTAGGCTCGGGCCTCTTTGTGCTAAACCCACCCTACGGGCTGGCGGAGGAAGCGCGCAGGCTGGCCGCACGTTATGCGAAACTGCGCTGAGAGATTTGGGAGAGCGGAGAGAGATGACCAAAAAAGGCTATTGGATCGGTAACATGGATGTGCGCGATACGCAGGTCTACGAGAAATACCGCGCGGCGAACGCCAAGCCCTTTGCCGATTTCGGTGCCCGGTTTCTGGCCCGGGGCGGCACCCAGCAGGTGCGCGAAGGCAGCGCCCATGCGCGCACGGTCATCATCGAATTCCCAAGCTACGCCGAGGCCGTCGCCTGCTATCAGAGCCCGGCCTATCAGGGTGCCAAGGACATCCGGATGACCGTTTCCGACGGCAGCCTGATCATTGTCGAAGGCTATGACGGCTAGCCGGATCCGAAGATTGGATTTGGCAATTCTCAAGGACTGCGGTAACAAAAACCATGTTGGAACGTCTCTTTCCCCGCCGCGCCCCTGCCCCACGCCCGCTGCCGCAGCCCAATGCGCAGCTGGCACTTGGGGCGTTGCTGGTGCGTGTGGCGCTGGCCAACCGCACATATGTGCTGTCCGAAGTGGCCCAGATCGACAGAATTCTGGCCGCAACCTTCAGCCTCAAACCCCTCGACGCGGCCAGGCTGCGCGCGGAGTGCGAGGCGCTGGAGCGTCATGCCCCCGGCACGCCCGAGTTCGCGCGGATCCTGCGCGATGAGGTGGATTACGCCCAGCGCAAGGCCCTCGCTGATGCCATGTGGGCCGTGGCCATAGCCGACGGGCAGCGCGACGAGGCGGAGGAGCTGCAGCTGCTGGCGATCGAGACCGCCCTCGGCCTGACGGATGAGGACATGGCCGCCGCGCGAAAAAATGCGCTCGACCGATTGTAACCGCGCAAGCGCCGCCTAAGTAGCTATCCATGTTTGCAGATATCCTGAAACGGCTGACCGATCCGGCCCCCGCCCTCCTGCCCCAGACCGATGCCCGGCTGGCGCTGACCGCATTGCTGGTGCGTGTGGCGCGTGCCGACAATCATTACAGCGCCGATGAACGTGCGCGCATCGCAAGCATCATCGCCGGGCGCTACGGGCTGGACGAGGTCGCGCGCGAAGCACTGTTGCTGGACGCAGAGACGCTGGAAAGCGAAGCGCCCGATACCGTGCGCTTTACCCGCGCCATCAAGGACGCCGTTGCCTATGAGGACCGCCTTGCCGTGATCGAGGCCCTGTGGGAGGTGGTGCTGGCAGACGGGGTGCGGGCGCAGGAAGAGGATGCGCTGCTGCGGCTGGTGGCAAACCTGCTGGGCGTCACCGATATGGACAGCGCGCAGGCCCGCCTCCGGGTCGAGGGCTGAAAAAACAGGCAGTCCCAGGGGCACCCCACCCCTCAGGGTGCCCATTGCGCGTTGCATCGTCTGTGATTCTGAGGTCATATCATCGCCGTACCTGCAACAGATGGCTGCCTTGTGACCTCAGACACACCCGTGATCGAAATCCGTGACCTGCACAAAGCCTATGGCGTGCTGGAGGTCCTCAAAGGTGTGAGCATCACGGCCCCCCGAGGGCATGTGATCTCGCTTATCGGGTCGTCGGGATCGGGCAAATCCACCTTGCTGCGCTGCTGCAACCTGCTGGAGGACAGCCAGCAGGGCGAAGTGCTGTTCAAGGGCGAGCCGGTCCGCTGGCGGGGCAAGGGCCATGGCCGCCACCCGGCAGACAGCAAGCAGGTGCTGCGCATCCGCACCAACCTCAGCATGGTGTTCCAGCAGTTCAACCTCTGGGCGCATCTGACAATTCTGCAAAACGTGATGGAAGCGCCGGTCACCGTGCTGGGCCGCGACCGCGCCGAGGTGGAGGCGTCGGCCCGCGCCTATCTCGACAAGGTCGGCATCGGGGATAAATGCGATGCCTACCCTGCGCAGCTCTCGGGCGGCCAGCAACAGCGCGCCGCCATCGCCCGCGCCCTGTGCATGGAGCCCGAAGCGCTGCTGTTCGACGAGCCGACGAGCGCGCTCGACCCCGAGCTGGAGCAGGAGGTCGTCAAGGTGATCAAGGATCTCGCCGCCGAGGGGCGCACGATGATGCTGGTCACCCATGACATGAAGCTGGCCGCGGATGTGTCGGACACGGTCGTGTTCCTGCATCAGGGCCTGATCGAAGAATACGGGAGCCCGGACAGCCTGTTCGGCGCGCCCAAATCGGAGCGACTGCGCGGGTTCCTCTCTGCAACCCACGCCGCATAAAGCCGGAAAACGGCATCACATGGGAGTTACCTTATGAAAAAACTGATCCTCGCGACCGCCGCACTGGCGCTGAGCACCGGCATGGCGCTGGCACAGGACGCCACGACCGTCCGCATGGCCACCGAAGGCGCCTACCCCCCCTACAACTTCCTCAACGATCAGGGCGAGGTTGACGGCTTTGAGCGCGAAGTGGGCGACGAGCTGTGCCTGCGCGCGCAGCTGACCTGCGAATGGGTCACCAACGAGTGGGACAGCATCATCCCCAACCTCACCTCCGGCAACTATGACGCCATCGCTGCGGGCATGAGCATCACCGACGCGCGCCGCGAAGTCATCGGCTTTACCCAGAACTACATGCCGCCCGCCTCCTCGGCCTATATGGGCATGACGGCGGATGCAGATATCACCGGCGGCGTGATCGCAGCCCAGACCAGCACGATTCAGGCGGGCTATGTCGCCGAGAGCGGCGCCACATTGCTTGAATTCGCAACCTACGATGAGACGGTCGCTGCCGTGCGCAGCGGTGAGGCCGACGCGGTCTTTGCGGACCGGGACGCGCTGGTTCCCACGGTCGAGGATTCGGGCGGCGAGCTGGTGTTTGTCGGTGAGCCGGTGCAACTGGGCGGCGGTATCGGCATGGGTCTGCGCCAGAGCGACACCGAGCTGACCGCCAAGTTCGACGCGGCGATCACCTCCATGAAGGAAGACGGCACGCTCAACGCCGCCATCGTGAAATGGTTCGGCGAAGACGCGACAGTCTTCGAATAAGTCTCACAAGGGAGGGGGCGGCACCCATGCTGCCCCCTTCTGCATATTTCTCCTAAACTCACGTCCACAACTCCAACGAGCACTGCCATTTTCAGTTTCTGCACCGATCCTTCGCAACTCGACGACCTGAGATGGTTCAGCTGCTACCTGACAACAGGCAAGCACATGAACCTCTATTGGTCCGTGCTGACCGTGCTGGCCCTGCTGGCCATCACCGCGCCTGCCGCCCTTCTGTTTGGCTTTGGCGGGGCGACTGCGGCGCGGTCGCGTGTGGCCCCTCTGCGCTGGTTCGGCAAAACCTACATCGCCGTTGTGCGCGGCGTGCCCGATGTGGCGTTTTTCCTGTTTTTCGTCATCGCCCTCGATCAGGGGATCGAATATCTGCGCCACCATGCCCTGTGTCCGGAATGGACCGATCCGATCCGTCAGGGCAATGATTTTCTGGTCTGTCAGGCCGCCAAGATGCCGCTGGGCACTGCCCCGCAATGGGTGCACGAGACCTATGGCTTTGCCCTCGCGGTGCTGACCTTTGCCATCGTTTTCGGGGCTTTTGCCGCCAATGTGCTGTTTGGTGCCATGCGCGCCGTGCCCCGCGCCCAGCTGGAAACGGCAGAGTCTTACGGCATGAACAGCCGCCAGATCTTTCGCCGCGTGCTGGTGCCGCAGATGTGGGTCTATGCGCTGCCGGGTCTGGGCAATCTGTGGATGGTGCTGATCAAGGCCACGCCGCTGTTGTTTTTGCTGGGTGTCGAGGACATTGTGTACTGGGCGCGCGAGCTGGGCGGGGCCGAGACCCCGCGCTTTACCGATTATCCGCATGGCGACTGGCGGGTCTGGTATTTTCTGGCGCTTCTGGTGTTCTACCTCATTTTTACCCGCATCTCCGAGGTGGTCATTGACCGCGCAATGAAGCGGCTGACGCTGGGCCAGGCCACCACCGGTGGCGAGCAGCAGAGGAAACTGGCGTGAGGGGGGGTAGCACGCGTTTTGCACCGGGAGCGGAACGGGGGGCCGAACGCGGGGCCGAACGGGCATCCTGCGGATACCCTGCCTCGGCATGGCCGCTCCTGACGGGGCGTCCGGAATGAGCTGTCTGCAAACCATTCAGGACTACGGGTTGCGCGCCATCGGCATCGGCGAACGGCTGCTCCCGCGCGAAGGCTTCACCCTGTGCGAGCAGTTCACGCTGATCGGCTCGGGGATGATCTGGAACGTATATTTCGGGCTGACCGCATTGGTGCTGGGCTTTTTCTTTGCCACCGCTTTGGCTCTGGGCAAGGCCAGCCCGCGCTGGTGGCTGCGCAAACCTTCGACGTGGTTCATCTTCGTGTTCCGTGGCTCGCCGCTCTTCATCCAGTTCTTCTTTGCCTATTTCCTGTTCCTCAGCCTCAAGTCGCACTACCCCTTCTTCGATCCCTTCAGCTCTGCCTGGCTGGGCGCGCTGATCGTGCTGTTTTTCAACACCTCCGCCTATTCCGCCGAAATCTTCCACGGTGCGCTGCAATCCATCCCCAAAGGTGATGTGGAAGCGGCGGATGCCTACGGGCTTTCGGGCTGGGCGCGCTTCCGGCGGGTGATCTGGCCCACCACGCTGCGCCTCGCCTGGCCCGCCTACACCAATGAGGCGATCTTTCTGTTCCATGCCACCACGCTGGTCTTCATCTCCAGCTTTCCGGCGTGGCAGCAGCGCGGGGATGCGCTCTATTATGCGGGGTATTTCGCGGACAAGACGTTCAACCCGTTCATCCCCTACCCGATCCTCGCGTTTTATTTCATCCTGCTGACGCTGGTGATCATCGGTGCCTACGGTGTGGTGAACCGGCGGCTGAACCGGCACTTGCCCTCGGCCAACCGCCCGAAACTGCGCTGGCGGTTCAATATGATCCGGTAAATGGACGAATTTGATCAAATTCCGTAGCTTTGGCTTCTGCGGTCAGATAGAATGTTGTCGCAGGCTGATTTGCGCCAGCGCCCCAAATGGTGATCCATGCACAACTGGCTTCGAAAAAACCCCTCCGTCCGCACGATTCGTGTGGCCGCCGCCGATCTGAACGGTGTGCCGCGCGGCAAACGCATTCCCACCCGCTTTGCCGACAGGGTCACCGTCGAGGGCACGCGCTTTCCGTTTTCCTCGCTGAACCTCGACATCTGGGGGGAAGACATCGACGACAGCCCGCTGGTCTTCGAGAGCGGCGACCGCGATGGCGTGCTGATGCCGACGGAGCGGGGTTTCATGCCAATGCCCTGGCTGGAGGCGCCCACGGCGCTGCTGCCGATCTGGATGTACCACGAGGACGGGCGCCCCTATGCGGGCGACCCGCGTCATGCCCTGCGCACAGTGGTGGAGCGGTTCAAGGCGCGGGGCCTCACGCCGGTCTGCGCGGTCGAGCTGGAGTTCTACCTCATCGACGATTCGGGCCGCAAGCTCCAGATCCCGCTCAGCCCGCGCTCGGGCAAGCGGCGCATCGGTGCCGAGACGCTGAGCATCCGCGCACTCGACCAGTTCGACGAATTCTTCACCCATCTCTATGACGCCTGCGAGGAGATGGACATTCCCGCCGATACCGCCATCTCGGAGGCCGGTCTGGGCCAGTTCGAGATCAACATGATGCATTGCGATGATGCCCTGCGGGCCGCCGATGATGCCTGGCTGTTCAAGATGCTGGTGCGCGGTCTGGCCCGCCGCCACGGCTTTGCCGCGAGTTTCATGGCCAAACCCTATGAGGATTATGCGGGATCCGGGCTGCACACGCATTTCTCCGTATTGGATGCGGAAGGCAACAATGTCTTTGACAATGGCGGCCCCGAGGGCAGCGACATCATGCGCCATGCGGTCGCGGGCTGTCTGCAGGCGATGCCGGGATCGGCGCTGATCTTTGCGCCCCATGCCAACAGCTTTGACCGGATGGTGCCGGGCGCACACGCCCCCACCGGCGTCAGCTGGGCTTACGAGAACCGCACCTCCGCCATCCGCATCCCCTCCGGCAGCCACAAGGCCCGCCGCATCGAGCACCGCGTCTCGGGCGGTGATGTGAACCCATACCTCATGCTGGCCGCCGTGCTGGGCGCTGCGATCAACGGGATCGAGGACGGCGTGCTGCCGCCGCCGCCCGTCACCGGCAACGCCTATACCGCCGATCTGCCGCAAATCCCCTGCACCTGGGCCACCGCCATCGACGCCTTTGAGCATGACCCCACCATTGCGCGCATTTTCGCACCCGAGCTGATCCAGAACCTTGTCCTGACCAAGCGTCAGGAACTATACTACATGCGTGAGCTGTCTGCGGCCGAAAAGGTCGAGATCTATCTGGACACGGTATAACATATGAAAATCGGCATCCTGCGCACAGGCCATTCCCCCGAAGAGCTGATCGAGAGCCTCGGGAATTACGACACCATGTTCGAGCAGCTTCTGGGAGGCCATGATTTTACCTTCCAGACCTATTCTGTTGTCGATGGCGTGTTTCCCGATGGCCCCGAAGACGCGGACGGCTGGCTCATCACCGGCTCCAAGCATGGCGCCTATGAGGACCATCCGTGGATCCCGCCGCTGGAGGACCTGATCCGCGCGATCAAGGCGTCGGGCCGCCCGCTGGTGGGGGTCTGTTTCGGCCACCAGATCATCGCGCAGGCCCTGGGCGGCAAGGTCGAGAAATTCGACGGCGGCTGGTCCGTGGGGCGCACTGAATATACGCTCGAGGGCAAGACTGTCGCCCTTAATGCATGGCATCAGGATCAGGTGACGCAGGTGCCTGACGGCGCGCGGGTGATCGGCGCCTCACCGTTTTGCGCCAATGCCATGCTGGCTTACGGCGACAGGATCTGGACCGTGCAGGCCCATCCCGAATTCCGCGCAGAAGTCATCGACGGGTTGATCCGCACACGCGGCAAAGGGGTGGTGCCTGACGCCCATCTCGAAGCGGCGACCGCCACGCTCGCCCTGCCCACCGACAGCACCGACATCGCCGACCACATGGCGCAATTTTTCAAAAGCAAAGCGAGGGTCTGATGGCCGACTGGACAGACAACCTGCCTGCAGCGGCAGCGGAATACCTCAAGGACCGCCGCCTCGACGAGGTGGAGTGCATCATCCCCGACCTGCCCGGCATCGCGCGCGGCAAGGCGGTGCCCGCGTCGAAATTCGCGCGCCAGGACAGCTTTCATCTGCCCGACAGCATCTTCTACCAGACCATCACCGGCGAATGGGGCGAGGCGGCGGGTGCCGATGGCTTCATCGAGCGCGACATGATCCTGCGCCCCGATATGTCCACCGCCACCGCCGCGCCATGGACCGCCGACTGGACGCTGCAGGTGATCCATGATGCCTACGACCGCGACGGCAATGTGGTGCCCTTCAGCCCGCGCAATGTGCTCAAGCGGGTGATCGAGCTCTACCGGGCCGAGGGCTGGGAGCCTGTGGTGGCCCCCGAGATGGAGTTTTTCCTGACGGCCCGCAATCTCGATCCCGCGACGGAGATCAAGCCGATGATGGGCCGCTCGGGCCGCCCTGCCGCCGCACGTCAGGCCTATTCCATGACGGCGGTGGATGAGTTCGGGCCCGTGATCGACGACATCTATGATTTCGCCGAGGCGCAGGGCTTTGAGATTGACGGCATCACGCAGGAAGGCGGTGCGGGCCAGCTCGAGATCAACCTGCTGCATGGCGATCCGGTCAAACTCGCCGATGAGGTGTTCTATTTCAAGCGGTTGATCCGCGAGGCGGCGATGCGCCACGATTGCTACGCCACCTTCATGGCCAAGCCCATCGCGGACGAGCCGGGATCCGCGATGCACATCCACCATTCGGTGCTGGATGTGAACACCGGGCAGAACATGTTTTCCAACGCCGATGGCACGGAGACGGAAATCTTCATGCATTTCATCGCCGGCCTGCAGAACCACATGCCCGATGCGCTGGCCGTGATCGCCCCTTATGTGAACAGCTACCGCCGCTTCGTGAAGGACCATGCCGCGCCGATCAACCTCGAATGGGGCCGCGACAACCGCACCACTGGCATCCGCGTGCCGATCTCCAGCCCTGCTGCGCGGCGGGTGGAAAACCGGCTGGCGGGGATGGATTGCAACCCCTATCTGGGCATCGCCGCCTCGCTGGCCTGTGGCTATCTGGGCCTGAAGGAACGCAAGATGCCGCTGCCGGAATTCAAGGGCGATGCCTATGAGGGCGAGGGTGACATCCCCCGCACCATGGGCGAGGCGCTGGATCTGTTCCGCGAGGCCAAGGTATTGCATGAGGTGCTGGGGCCGGAATTCGCCCGCGTCTACACCATCGTGAAAGAAGCGGAGTACAACGAGTTCCTGCAGGTCATCTCCCCCTGGGAGCGCGAGCATCTGCTGCTCAACGTCTGAGCGGCGGGCATGAACCTGCTTTATGCCAATGACCGGCGCGGCGAATATCCCGCCAGCTGGTATGCCGCAACTGCCACGCCGATGGCCGCCTTTGGACCGCTGCAAGGCGCGCAGCGCGCGGATGTCTGCGTGGTGGGCGCGGGCTACACCGGGCTGTCTGCGGCGCTGCATCTGGCGCAGGCGGGGCGCAGCGTGGTGCTGCTGGACGCCCAGCGCGTGGGCTTCGGGGCCTCGGGGCGCAATGGCGGGCAGCTGGGATCGGGCCAGCGGGTGGAGCAGGACGCGCTTGAGGCGCTGGTGGGTGACAGTCGCGCCGCAGCGCTGTGGGAACTGGCAGAAGACGCCAAGGCGCTGGTCAAATCCCTGATCGCCCTGCACGGGATCGACTGTGACCTCAAGCCCGGCGTCGCATGGACCGGGTCGAGCGCGGGTCAGGTGCGCGACCTGCACGCCTACGCCGACCATCTGGCAACCAGATACAGCTACGATCAGATCGAGACGCTGGACCATGCAGCACTGCAATCGGTCTGTCCCTCGCCCGATTACAAGGGCGGAGTCCTTGATATGGGTGCCGCACATCTGCATCCGCTGAACTACGTTCTGGGACTTGCCCGCGCCTGTGCCGCCGCCGGTGTGCGGATCCATGAGGGCAGCGCCGTGCACAGCATTGACGCAGGCACCCCTGCGACCGTGCGCACGGACGGCGGCCATGTGGTGGCGGATCACGTGATCCTTGCCTGCAACGGCTATCTGGGCGGGCTGAACCGGCGCGTGGCCGCGCGCGTGATGCCGATCAACAATTTCATCGCCGCAACAGAGCCGCTGGGCGCGCGCATTGCCGATGTGCTGCCGCGCGATGTGGCCGTGGCCGACAGCCGATTTGTGGTGAATTACTTCCGTCTCAGCCGCGATGGCCGCCTGCTGTTCGGCGGCGGCGAGAGTTACGGCTACCGCTTTCCCGCCGACATCGCCGCCAAGGTGCGCAAACCGATGAGCCAGATCTTCCCCGCGCTGAAGGACGCAAGGATCGACTATGCGTGGGGCGGCACGCTGGGCATCACGATGAAGCGCCTGCCCTACCTGATGCGCGACGGCAATATACTGTCCGCCTCGGGCTATTCGGGCCACGGAGTAGGCACTGCCACCCATGCGGGGGCGCTGATGGCGCGGGCCATTGAAGGTGATGGGGACGGCTTTGACACGCTTGCCGCCCTGCCCGATACGCCGTTTCCGGGCGGGCCTGCCATGCGCACGCCGCTGCTGGTGCTCGCGATGAGCTGGTACAGCCTGAGGGACCGCCTGGGCCTTTAGATCGCCACGGATTATCCCTTTCCACGCCGCCCCAACTGATTTACATTTTTGAAAACCGATATTCAGGAATTTGAAACATGACCCTCCCCGACATGCACAAAGCCGAAGCGCTGCCCGAGAGCCTGCGCGCCGAGATCGACCGGCTGATGCACAGCGGCGATCTGTTCCGCTACACTGCCGATGCGGATGCCCCCGCCGCCCTGCTGGAAGCGGAGTTCGCGGCGCTGACCGGAAGCCGCTTTGCGCTGGCGGTCTCGTCCTGCTCTGCTGCCCTTTTCCTGTCGCTCAAGGCGCTGGATCTGCCCCAGGATGCCCGGGTGCTGATCCCCGGCTTTACCTTTGCTGCCGTGCCTTCCGCAGTGATCCATGCGGGCTGCTGTCCGGTGCTGTGCGAAGTGGGCGACAATTACCGCATCGAGATGGATGATTTTGCGGCCAAGCTGCCCTCGGTACAGGCCGTGATCATCAGCCACATGCGCGGCCATACCTCTGACATGGACGCAATCATGGCGCTGTGCGATGCCGCCGGCGTGCCGGTGATCGAGGATGCGGCCCATAGCCTTGGCACCACATGGCAGGGGCGCACCATCGGGACCATGGGCAAGATCGGGTGTTTTTCCTTCCAGAGCTACAAGATGATCAACGCGGGCGAAGGCGGCATTCTGGTCACCGACGATGCCGATCTGGTGGCGCGCTGCATCATCATGTCGGGCGCCTACGAGCATAACTGGAAAAAGCACCCCGTGCTGCAGGATGCCTTTGCCGCCCATCAGAACCGCCTGCCGCTGTATAATCTGCGGCTGAGCAACCTGTCGGCGGCAGTGGCGCGCGCGCAATTGCCGGAACTGCCCCGCCGGATCCGCGACGGCTTGCGCAACCATGATCTGGTCGCAGCGCATCTGCAGGCCTCGCCCTTCATAACGGTGCCACAGCCCCTGCCCGGCGAGGTGCGTGCGCCCGATTCGATCCAGTTCAACCTGACGGGTCTGGATGATGCCACCATCCGCGCCTTTGCCGCCGCTGCCGCACAGGCGGGCGTCAAGGTGCAGGTCTTTGGCCAGAGCAGCGACAATGCGCGCGCCTTCTGGAACTGGCAGTTCATCCCCGATCTGCCGGAGCTGCCGCATACCCGCGCGATGCTGATGCACGCCTGCGATGTGCGCCTGCCGGTACATCTGACGCCGGAACAATGCGCAGCCATCGCCACGACTTTGCTGGAGGCGCTGGACGCGGTGACGCAGGCCGCCGCCTGACGGTGAGCTGAATGCAAAAGGCGGGCCCTCGGCCCGCCACATGCTATTTCAATTTTGAGAGTTTTTCCTGCAACTCGGACAGCTGGCGCTTGATCGCGTCCAGATCCTCGGTGCTGGCCTTTTCGGATTGGGGTGCCGTGCCGCCGGGCTTGGGCGGCCAGCCGCCTGCCATGCCTCCGGTCATCGCCTTCATGAAGGCCTCCTGCTGGGCCTGCATCGCGTTGAATCCGGGCATTTTCGCCAGCGGATTGAGGGTGGTCATGTTCTCCATGACTTTGCTCTGGCCGTCGCGCAGCATCGCAAAGGACTGCTGAAGGAACTGTGGCACCACGCTGACCTTGCCCTGCATGTAGCTGCGCACCAGATCGTTGAGCACATCCACCGGCAGCACGGATTCGCCACGGCTTTCATGCTCCGCGATGATCTGCAGCAGATATTGCCGGGTGAGATCATCGCCGGATTTCAGATCAATGATCTGCACTTCGCGGCCATCGCGGATGAAGCCTGCAATATCCTCCAGCGTGACGTAATCGCTCGTCTCGGTATTATAAAGCCGCCTGCTTGCGTAGCGTTTGATCAGAAGGGGTTTGCCCGTATCTGCCACCTGTGGTTCCTTCCAGAGAATGTGCTGCACTGCAGCCTAGAGGGACCCTGCACAAAAAGAAAGGGTGAGCTGCGCACAGCCCACCCTTCATATGTCCACCGGGCCGAAGCCTGAGACAGGTTACCGGAGAACCGGTCTTACTTTGACGCTGCGGCAGTCGCTTTTTTCGCAGCTTCCTTGACGTCGCCCTGAACCTTGTTCATTGCGGTTGTCGCTTCTTCGGACATGTCCTTGCCTGCGGCCATCATCAGCTCGACAGTTTCCATCTGAACCTTTTTCGCAACTTCCGCGAAAGCGGCCATATGCTCGGACGCGGCCTCGGAGTAGGCGCTTGCGAAGTCGGACATCGCTTTGGCGTAGTCGGCTGGCTCTGCCTTGGCTTTGGACATTTCTGTCAGCTTGGCGACGGTGTCCTTGGTCCACTTGGAGGAAATCTCGGTGGATTTCTCAACAGCGGTCAGTGCCACGTTGGACAGTT